>ERZ837910.1735-NODE-1735-length-29065-cov-5.622441_pt1 | contig 29065 bp, 23 predicted proteins | sample MGYA00519940_ERZ837910 | MGnify/ENA primary metagenome ERZ837910 (study PRJEB31850, sample SAMEA3708825) | human gut metagenome | biome: human gut; feature: human-associated habitat; material: faeces | place: China | collected 2014 ... | reverse complement strand
CGCATTTCTGGAAGAATGCCTCTTCCACAGTATTATGAGTATGGGCGTAGAGAAGGATTGATCCGCGATGCTGCCCATTCCACATCAGAATGGGATAGTGCATCAAACAGAGCTTATACGACTGTCCGTCAAAGCTTTCGCTGATCTCGCGATAATCGGTGATGTCAGCGAAGAGCTTCCGATACCTGTAATCAGACAGATCATCGTGATTCCCTCGGAACAAAATCTTCTGACCTTTAAGCTGCGCGACCAATGCGATGAGTGCTTCGTTTCTACCCCGCATGGCCATATCCCCAAGAATATAAACGGTATCGCCGTTGGTGATCTTGGCGTTCCATTGCTCAATGATATACTGGTTCATTTCAGCCACGGTGGCGAACGGTCTCCCGTCATAGTTCACACCCTCACCCGTCTGATTCCGGTTGAAGAGATGGAGGTCTCCAATGAAGTAGTTCATGTGATAGACCTCCTCATGAAATCCGGTAGATCACACGGACTTGCGAAGCCGCACGATCTCCATAGGACTGACCTGCCTCATAGGGAAGCGCTTCGTTGAAGCATTCTACCTGAAATCGCAGGCGATCTACCATCGAGCGGATCTTCTCTGCATTATCAAAGACATCATTCCAACGATATAGGACATACTCGCTGCGAGCCGTATAGGGAAGCTCAAGCACCTCATGAGCAGTTAAATAGTCACAGATGTCATCGATCTCATGGGACTCATATGCGGCAATCTGATTCCGCGTCACATAGTATTCGTTTTGGTATGGCGCCTTCAGGAGTTTCTCGAAATCCGCAAGATTACCGGCAACATAGAATTGCTCCAGTCGAACGCTATCTTCACACTCTGCAGGGATACTGGATAGGAGGAGATTCTGTGTACTTTCCGCTAGATCATCAAAACCGATCCTCCATGCGCCATCGATCAGGCTTTCCAATTGGCCAACAAAGCTGCGGGAGAAGGTTGCAAGGTATTGATGCCGCAGCTTTCCGTCAAAATCCTTTGTATGTAGGTCGATGTTGTGCCATTTGTCTTTATACTTGGCCTCGACCATAAAGTCGTAATATGTGCTCATGTAAAACCCTCTTATTTCTCCTCCTGAGCCTCATCCATCAGACCCAGAGCTTCGACAATTTCGGCCTGCCGCTGCATCCGTCGGATCATTTCTTTCTCTGCAGAAAGGGAAATCTGATGTGGCAGCATCGTATAATCCTGAAACATGAAACGGATCTTGTCGATCTCCTTGTCCGTATGATAGTGACCGCAGAACCAGCGCTCGTAGTGCAGCCTTGACTCAATCGTACCAAGCCATTGCTCAGTGCTCTTATCCACACTCGACTGGTCGATCATGGATAGGAATACTTCCGCCGGCTCGTACCTGAGCGGGCAGGTGTGCGACAGCACAACATCAATCTTCCAATCACGCTCAGATAGCACACGCTCAACTTTCTCTTTGATCTCATCGGACGGTTGTTCGTCTTCAAACCAGTTATAACCTCTTGCCAATCGGTAGTATTTATCGACGCTATACGCACCGCCGATGACAATACAGGAATGGCCAAAGAAATCATAGATCTCTCCGTCAATGGCAAATACGAGGTTTGGATACTCGGGCTGAACCCATACCTTCCCACCGTGGTACTCTTTCACCTGATAGCCCAACTCTTTAGATGGGCGCATTTCATGGTTGCCGTGAATGCAGAAGAAAGTGATCGGAATCTTCGTCAGATTATCTTTGCCTCGGTTGTCTCTCCGATCTCCGTAGTAGTTCAATCCGACGTCACCCAAGATAATGAAAGTGCTTTCTGGCTGGACCTGCTGCCTCTCACAAAGAGAGATAATCCGCTCAAACTGACCGTGTGTATCGCCTGTCAGATAGATCTGGTTTTTCGGGTGCAGCAGCTCACGCATATAAGCGTCCACTTCTTCCATGGAATAAGTCGGACCGCCCTCTGCTTCTTTCAGCATAGCAATCAGCTCTTTTTCCGCTTCTTTTCGCGTCATTGTGTCCACTCCTTTGTGCAGTCTAGGGACCACATCCCCACCAGGATTTACGGATGGTAGGTGTGAAAAACAACAATTACCTCCATCGAAGTTGCTCCGACCTGTGATCCGCCTCAATCCGTTGCATCAATGTGTTGTCATGCCGCATAATGCAATAGGTGCCCTTTAGGGAGAGAACCAGTCGAGGCTGCACATGATGCTGAATCCTGCTATAAGGATATAAAAAAGGGTGTCCGAAAGAACGGACACCCAGCAGGCATAATCTGATCGTTATCGACTGCACTCTCCCCTCTGAAGGGAAACTCCCCCTGCCTCAAAAGAGGCAGGGGGTACATTTTACCTATTTGCGATATCTCCGCAGCTAAATTATTTTTTCCGCAGGCCCAATTGGTCGATCAACGCATTGCATGCCTGACCACTGACGCCAGCCTTATACTCCTCTTCGGTGACACAGGTCAACGCGCCAAAGGAGCAGGCTCGAACGCAGGCAGGCTTCATGCCGTTTTTCACACGCTCGTTGCAACCATCGCACTTGACCATCTTACCATCAGAATGACGATAGCGAGGTGCCCCAAAGGGGCAGGCCATAGCGCAACTCTTGCAGCCAATACAGTTGGTATTATCGTATACCGTAAATCCGGTCTCCGGATCCTTGCTCAGACAGCCTACGGGACAGGCCGGGATGCAGGGTGCATCCACGCAGTGCATACATGCTGCGGAAATATAAGCATAATAAGTGCTTCCATCTGCCAACTGGACTTCGTTGTCAAATGTCTTCCGGTAGCACAGATCGCCACCAACAACATCCGTGTCATTCTGGTCCAGACAGCCCATCATACAGGCGGAACAGGCACTGCATTTACTCTGGTCAAATACAAAAATATGCTTCATGGTTACTGGTCCTCCTGAACTTTACGGATATTACAGCGCATTCCCTTGAAACCGGGGAAACCGGAATATGGATCCACATGATTCCGGCCAATCAGTTCGTTGACATTCGCTTCTGTGTAGCCGTGGATTGTCATCAGCACACCGGGCTTAGCCCGACCTGTGGTCTTGACTCGCATCTGAATGCTGCCATAAGGGCTATACATTTCCACCCAGTCGCCGTTCTTGATGCCGAGACGAGCCGCGTCAGCACTATGGACTTCCACGGTGGGATCGGGCCGCAGGCTCCTCAGCCAAGGTACTTCATGGATTCGGGAGTGGAGGGTATTGGCCAGACGGGCACCAGTGCAAAGGTAAAATGGATACTTCTCCTTGGTCTCCGAGTCATTCTGGTCGGCCAGAGAATCGCTGTAGCTGGGCAGCGGATCCAACCGGGGGTCAATTTGAGCAATGGCATTGGAATAAAATTCAAATTTTCCGGAGGGCGTCTTGAAACCGTTTGCCAAAACCTTCCCTGCCTGGGCAGGCCACTTGGCAATGGGAACCTTGACCGGCATGTCACTTTTCTTAAGGTCGGCAACCGTCAGGCCGCAGCCGTCAATGATCCAGTCCATGCAATCTTCATATCCCTGCTTCAGCAGGTCATCATCCAGATCCATCTTCCGCACCAGATCACACATGATATCCACGTCGGAACGGGACTCATACAGCGGTTCAATCACCGGTTTGGTGAAGGTCAGATAGCCGCCCTGATAAGCCTTCAGTTCGCCACGTTCCACAGATGAGCAGGCCGGCAACACAATATCTGCGTATTTACAGGTAATGGTCATAAACAGATCCGTATTTACAAAGAAGTCCAGATTGTCCGCCATAGCGGCCAACAATTTGTCCGTTTCAGGCAGCATTTTGGCATTCATACCGAAACCCATAATTGCCTTAACAGGATAAGGCTTCTGTTCTTCCAACTGGCGCAGCAAATCCACTGCTTGGAACTCATCATACAGGGCATTCCAAATGGGGAAACGTTCTGCACCAATCCGTTCAGGACCGTCCTTGGGGTAACGGTTAGATCGGAACTCATGCTCACGGGTAGCAAAACCGGCGGGCTTGTGCAGGTAAGTAGGCGGATTCGGAACATTGCCGCCCACCCGGTCAAAATTACCCGTCAGCGCAGATAAGCACACAATGGCGCGGTGGGAATTAAAGCCGTTGATATGGTGCACCAATGCAGATGCGGAATAGTTCGTGCAGGCGGGGCCATTGGTCGCATACAGCTTTGTAGCTTCCATGATCATATCGGGATCCAGCCCGGTAATCTCAGCTACTTTGTCCAACGGATACTGCTGGACAAGTGCCTTGTACTCCTCGAAGCCGTAGGTGTACTTCTCCACATAATCCATATCAGCCCAGCCGTTGTCGATGATGATCTTGCCCATGCCCAGGGCCAGGGCGCCATCGGTGCCGGGATTGATCTTCAGGAAAATATCCGCCAAGTTCTTGGAGGCAGGGGTATCCCGAATATCGATGATTATGACCTTGCCGCCCCGTTCCTTTAGCTTCTGAACTCCTGCCACGGACAAGTGACTAGAATAATAGCCGTCGAAGTTCCACCCCAGGAAGGTGTTGGCATGCCCCATGTCAGGGCCCGCACCGCACCCGGCCGTGCACTTATCGCCCAGGATCTTGGCAGTTACGCAGGTGCTGTCATCCGTAGCAAAGTTCACGCTGCCAAATACATGGGCCATCCTGTGTAGAATGGGGCGATACCATTTGCAGTAGCCACTGAAGAAAGCCACAGAGCTGGCACCATATTTTTCACGGGTCTTGAGCAGATTTTCCGCAATGATAGCATAAGCTTCATCCCAGGAAATAGGCTCAAATTTACCCTCGCCTCGTTTGCCTACCCGCTTCAGGGGCGTTTTGATTCGGTCCGCTCGGTACACGTAGTTCCGTAGGGATGAGCCCTTGGTGCAGAGCTTTCCATGGTTATAGGGATGCTCCTGCGTACCTTCCACCCGGATGATCTTTCCATCCTTCACATAGCAGTCCACGCCGCAGTGGTGGCCAGGGCTACAGATAGCGCACAAAGAACGCTTCACTTCAATGCCAGTATCCTCACCGGGGATCTTGGCCTTGATTCTTCTTTCCAAATCAGTCAAGGGTCATTCCTCCTAAGAAATTGATAAAACTGTCCGGGAAGCCTTTCCACTGCAGATAGCAGACAGACTTGATATCCAGCCCCGCATCCTCATTTTCAAACATTTTGATAAACAGATTCTTTAAGATTCCGTTGCTGTCTGCGGAGTTGATAACGTTCACGCATTTCAGATCGCCGCCGCGCTTCTTCACACCCCGAATATAATATTGGTCATCCTCGTATTCATAAACCTCGTCCTCCGGTTCGCAGGAGGACACATCTCCGATGCTGATGAAATCATAGTCCAGATAGTGAGCCAGGTTCACCAGCACATTAGCATCGAACTCCATAGGGATCCCAGCCATATTGGCGCCAGCCACCATACCCTGTTTATTTGCATTGAACCAGACGCCAATGTTGCGGTGCTTACCGCACTGGATGTCGATAGCTTCGCAGCAGTCCCCAGCGGCATAGATACCGGGAATGTTGGTCTCCATGTGCTTGTCCACCAGCACGCCCCGGTTCATCTCCAGACCGCTCTCTTTCAAAAAGCCCACATTCATCCGCACGCCGATGCACACAGCAACTGTATCCGCAGTAAACCGTTGGCCGCTCTTCATGACGGCTGTAAGCTGTCCATTGGCTTCCTGTTCGATGTGATCCAGCATTTGGCCGCAGGACACAGTGATACCTTTATCCTCTAGGTCTTTTTGAATCCGATTTGCAGTTTCCTCAAAGGTAGCCACAAAAAATGCCCAAGGTGCACCGTCTACCAGTGTGCTCTTGACGCCGTAAGTCACCAGGTCCTCAATGACCTTGATGCCTACCCAGGAGGCGCCGATCACCAGGCCGGTCTTGATCTTTCCCTCGTCCAGCCGCTTTTTGAACGCCACGGCATCCATGGCCGTGCGCATCTTGAACACGCCGGGCAGGTCCAGGCCGGGGATGGGCGGCATGACCGCGGAAGCACCGGTGCTGATAAGGATCTTATCGTATTGGGCTGTATTTCCGTTTGCAAGATGTATAGTCCTGATTTCGGGTTCTAATTTTGTAACGGGCGTTTCCCGGTGAACTGTCAGCCGCAGTTCCCGTTCGATCTGCTCCAGGGAGCCGAACGGAAACATGGCATCATAGGGAATAGCCCCTTTTACATAATATGTGGTCAGCATTGGGTTATACGGGCCAATATCCGTGTCTGTATACACATGGATCTCCGCTTCCGCATCCTGTCGACGCACTTCTTTGGCTGCGTTGTAGCCAGCACCGCCAAAGCCAATGATTGCGATTTTTTTCATGTTTTTTCCTATCCTCCAAAGCGCTGCTGCCGTAATACAGTTCACACCATGCTGAGAGAGTCTCCGAATGCAGGACAGTTACAGGCCTGTCCCGGCCAACGGAAGCACCGTGTTTGCTGCACGGCAGCAGCGCAAATAAACTTGGATGTGTGGCCGGGCTTATCCTAACAGTCCGCAGACGGCGGAAATGTCCTCCACCTGTTCAATGTTGCACAAAGTCTCGATAGCCTTTTCCAGGCGCTCACCCTGCAACACCGGGGATGCCTGCACACGGAAACGCTCCACAAACTCCTCACGGCTCATCATATTCTTGGGATGGCCGGGATGACAGTCCATGGACTCCTGATAGGTCTCGCCGCTCTTCAGCTTGACCGTAACAGTCTTCATGGGGTAGGAACCATTACGGAACTGGCCAAAGCCGGTCATAGGGGAATCTGCCTTGGAGGGGCCTGCTTTTACGCGCTTTGCCAGTGCAATGATCTTAGGATCCTTCATCATTTCCGGAGAATACCAGTATGCACCGGGTGTGGGATGGTACAGCATGGTTGCAATGACATACGGAGCAGAGAACTGTGCATGGGTCACAGAGGAAAAGCCCTCATCCGGTGCCCACATACGGTTTACGATGGGCGGATCAATGATAATCTCTTCAATGTCCTCTGGTCCAAAGCCATGAGCCTTTGCCAGATCACTGACAATCTCCACCGGAGTCTGCACCCACATATTGGCGGGCCAGTGTTTCAGCAGAGTTTCCATGATAAGATAGCGCTCACCCAAATCGCGGGTCAACCAGGTCTCATCAGACTCATTTGCAGCATCCATAGAATTGGTAGAGCCGCTCTTGGCTGCATCGCCGCAAATAACGGCGGTATAGCAACGGGGGCAATCCAGCGCATCCCTCTGGTTATGGATGCCCTTTTCCGCAGCCTTGGTAATCAGGAATCCATCGCGGGCACGATAACCATGTTCATAGTGATAAAAGTCAGACATGGTCGTGGCATGATAGGCAGTGGGTAGTGTGGAGCACTCACAGCCTAAGCCGATAGCCTGATTGATTTTTCGGGCGTCCAGACCGTATAACTTGGCTACGGGAATAATACAGCCGAAGATCTGCCAACTGGTCAGCCCCCAGCCTTTGGTCTTCCACCGTTCATCGGAAGGCTGAACAGCACACGCTATGCGCTGATAGACCTCATAGCCTGCCACAATTGCAGTGATCAGGTCCTTACCGCTCTTGTGCTTTTCCTCTGCGGCCAACCAAGCGCAGGGAATAACGCCGGCAGCCGGGTGGCCAGTCCAGGAACAATCCTCCCAGTCCAATGCATCGGACATGGTGCCCAGCGCCAACGCTGCATTCACGGCAGCCATCTTCTTACCTGTGCCCCAGACACTGGTGGCTCCTCCTTCTCCGCCATTGGCCTCTTCGGACATCCGGCAGGCTTTCTCCGCAATGGGCGTTCCCTTTGCAGCCAGCGCCGCGCCCACGGTCTGGAGCATAATCATCTTGGCTCGCTCCACCACATCAGCTGGGATATCCTCATACCTCAGGGTCTCCGTATATTCACTGAGAGTCTGCGTATAAGTGGTAGGCGTCAAAAAATTGTTGTCTTTATACAAACGATTGTACCGCATACTGTACCTCCTGTTTTATGAATGTCATCCGGTGCCGTCCGCTCAATAGAAGAAAGAGGGCAGAACAGATGCATCCTCATACTGCTCCAGATGGCAGATGCAATCCATGGCGGACTCCGCCTTTTCTGCGCTCAGGACATTCTTCGTCTCCAGGCGGAACCGGTCCTTAAATTCGTCGCGGGTCAGCATATAGCTGGGATGGCCGGGATGAGTAAAGGCACTCTCCACATATTCCGTGCCGTCCTTCATGCGAACGATCATGAACTTTTCAGGATGCTTGCCGTCAATGAGATCCTTGATGAACTTCAGCCCCGTCATCTTCACGAAGCCGTCGGCCTTGACCTTATTCATCAAAGCGATGATTTTAGGATCTTTCATCGTCTCAGGCTGGTACCAGACAGCACCGGGCTCAGGATGGTACATCGCGCAGGCTGTGGCATAAGGGATGGAGAACTGTGCCTGTGTCAAAGACTCATAACCCACATCGGTGTACCAATGGCGGAAGGCAATGGATGGGCGGATAATGATTTCCTCTACGTCATCAGGATTGTACTTGTTCTTGGTCACCAATCTGGAAGCCAACTCGGCGTAGGTCTGAACAAACACATTGGCGGGGAAATGTTTGACCAGCAGCATATCCATCATCATCCAGTGCTCACCCAACTCTTTGGTCAGCCATTCCGGCTCCTGATAGCCGCAATGTGCCAGATAAGCGGTAGGATCGTCAAAGGCATCTTCCATATTCTCAATGCCGTACAGAGCGGTTTTAATCATGGAAATGCAGTTTTCAGACCGGAATCCATACAGATAATTCAACGAATCGGACATAGTCAGTTCATGGACATTCGTGGGGATAATGGCGCAGGCAGTGCCGATGCCGAAGGTCTGATTCATCTGCTCCTCGTCCATGTCCATTAGCTTCATCAGTACCGGCAGAATGCCGAAAATATTGTAGCTAGCAATGCTACCGCGGCCGGCCAGAGCCACCCGCTGATAGACCTCATAGCCTACCACCACGGCAGTCAACAGATCCTTGCCGCTTTTGTGGAGCACTTCCGTAGCGATGACCGCCGCAGGGATCACACCTGCGGAGGGATGGCCAGTCACAGAACAGTCCTCCCAGTCCAGACAGTCACCCATGGTGCCAGCGGTGAATGCAGCGGCTTCCCAACTCACCTTTTTGCCGTCTGCCCACAAGGTCGCCGTCCCCTGATTGCCGGGAGACATTTCTTTAGAGATTTCGATTGCATCCTTAATCTGCTTGAGTTCAGAGCTGCACAGGCTGACACCGCAGGTGTGCATTACCATCATCTTGGCGCGCTCGATTACCGCAGGGGGAATATCCTCATATTGCAGAGTCTTGATAAAATGGCACAGCTGCTTCGTCATGTCGGTTGTCAGCGGTCCATGCGTATTAAAGCCCATATTGGAGCCTCCTTGTTCTTTTTGATAGCGGATTCCTTAAATCGTGAACAACTTGCCCAAGCCAGAAAGCTTGTCATTTACCTTGCTATGCCGCAGGCAGGCCCAAAGGCTTGCCTGATGGCTGGTGATGACGGGCATTCCCAGATCCTCTTCCAGAATCTGGACTAGTTCCATGGTAGCCAGGCCCATGCAGCTGAGGAAAAACACCTCAGCGCCTTCTGTTTTCAGTTTTTTGGCCTCGCGGTACAGGAAATATTTGCTGGGGTGACTGAGCTCGCCGACCTTATTGAACCCCACTCCTGTAATAGAGGTAACTTCCAGTCCATTGTCTTCCAAGAACTTTTTCTCAGCCTCATTCGTAGCTTCCGGATAAGGCGTCATGACCACAGTCTTGTTCAGTCCAAGCGCCTGAAATGCTTCTAGTACAGCGGTGCTTGTGGTCAAGCCGGGACAACCACTGGCGCGCTCTATGCGCTCAATGCATTCTTTATCAAAACCGTAGCCTTTGATACAGCTGCCAGAAGTACAGCCAAACAGGATCACATCATGCGGTTTCTTGCGGTACATTTTTGCCGCGTCCTCCAGTTGGTCTGAAAGATAAACCAGACCCTCCGGTGTAGGCCCAGGAAACCAGAGGCGAGTGCTATCAAAAGAAACGCCGTCAGGTGCGTATTTATTGAAAGCGTATTCCACCTGATCGTCCAGTGGAGCAATGACTCCAATCCTAGCGCGCCGACTATACATTCCATCTCTATACATGCAATCAGTCCTTTCGTCCGTTTTACAGCGTAAACAGCTTGCCCAGTCTGGAGTCTTTGGCTCCTACGCGGCAATGGCGCAGTGCGCTCCACAGTGTTGCCTGGTGGCTGGTGACCACAGGAATTCCCAACGCGGTCTCCATTTCCTCCAGGATCTCCAGTGTGGAAAGGCCCATGCAGCTGAGGAAAAATGTATCCGCGCCCTTCAAGTCCATGTTGATTGCATTCCTATATAGGAAATATTCATCGCAGGCTTCCATCTTGCGGCCATTGCAGCGGATGTAGCTAACATCCATACCCACAATATTGGTAACCTCGAAGCCGTTGTCCTCCAGAAACTTCTTCTCGGCTTCATTAGTGGCTTCCGGATAGGGAGTCAACACAGCAACCTTTTTAGTCCCCAGTTTGTGGAGAGCCTCCAGCACAGCGGTGCTTGTGGTCAAGCCGGGCTTCCCGCTGGCACGCTCAATCTGATGGATACATTCCTGATCCCAGCCAAAACCTTTGATGCAGCTACCGGAGGTGCAGCCAAACACTACCAAATCTACATCGTAGTCCTTGTACATAGCCGCAGTTTCCTCCAGCCGATCCGTCAGAATTGTCAATCCCTCCGGCGTAGGCCCAGGAAAATTGATTTTCATAGAGGCAAAAGAAACACCTTCCGGCGCGTAAATATGAAATGCGTGTTCCGCATTTTCGCTCATAGGAGTAATAAGTCCGATCTTTGCTCTCCATCCGTACATAATGCACTTACCATCCTTTCGTCCATAAAAACTTCAAAAGGAACTACTTTTCGTATTTATTAAACACCGCCCCCACCTGTAAAGCAAATCTGAATATTTGCTTGCCTCCCCCAAAGAATAGAGTGGCAAATTGAACCAGAAGGTCTTTCTTTTCGCATTTATATATGTTACTCTTGGCTATATCCAGCGGAGAGCAGCGTTACTTCGTTGGGCAATAAGCTGACAGGAACTACTTTTCACTTGTTTTTTGTACAGTTATTCCCGATATGCCCTCACCATCATTCTGGGTAGCATCACAGGATATCCTTGCCCGGATATTCTCAACGGTACTAATCCTCCAATCGAGAAATGAGAGAAAGGAACTTGTTCGTATGTCCACTTCTAAAAAACACTATTCTCCCATGCAATGGATTCACATCTCAATCACCCTGCTGTTGATGTTCGGCTTCGGCCATCTGCCCACATTTGCCAGTGTAACCCCTGTTGGCATGAAGATCCTTGGTATTTTCCTTGGCGTAATCTACGGTTATTCCACCTGTGAGGTCATTTGGCCGTCCTTGTTCGCATTTATCGCATTCGGTACCAGCGGCTATGCCGCGTCCTTTAATGCTGCTATCGCATCCATGATGGGCAGCGGTACCGTGTTCCAGATTATCACTCAGTACTTCACTGCCGGTGCCATCATTATTTATGGATTCGGCAAGTGGTTCGTTCGCTGGTCCTTAAGCCAGAAAGCATTCCAAGGCAAGCCTCTATTCTACACCTGGTGCTTCATGTTCGTCTTCATGTGGTCCGCCATCGTAGTCAGCCAGATCCCCATGGGGCTGCTGCTGTATGCTATCTGGGCCGACATTGCTGATTCCTGCGGTTACAGCAAGGACAGCACATTCCGTTACTATGGCTTCGGCGGCATTCTGCTGTCCCTGATGATGGGCGGTGCTATGATTCCATTCAAGAGTTGGATGCTGGGTCTGGCTAATACCTGGAAGGAAGTCACCGGCGGTGCCATCAACCTGGGCCTGATGTTCCTTATCACCGCCGTAGCCGGTACGATTATTATTACGCTGTATGTCTTTCTGGGTGCCAAACTGTTCAAGGTGGATTTCAGTATCATGCAGGCATTCGACGTAGAAAAACTGGGCGAGGAAAGCAAGCATCTGCGTCCCCGCACCCAGCGTATCGTCACCGTTTTTCTCATTACCATGTTGCTGACCATCTACGCCGGTACCTTCCCCAAAGCTCCCGGTGCCGATTTCCTGAACAATACACTGACTGCCGGCGGACTGTTTTGTCTCTGCGCCGCTCTGCTACTTGTTCTGCCCAGCGGTGAGGGGGATGGCAAGCCCTGCATCGTTTTTGATGACATTAAGCACACCAACGAAGCCGTTTCCTGGCCTGTCATTTTCATGTGTGCCGTGACCATCCCCGTAGCTTCCGCTCTGACCAATGAGGTCACCGGCATTCTGCCCTGGCTGACCGGTCTGGTATCTCCCATCTTCGCCGGCCGCAGCCCCATGTTTATCGTTATCTTCACTGTCATCGTCATGATGTTCCTGACCAACATTGGCTCCAACATTGCCTTCGGCGGTGCCATGATCCCAGTCATCAGCCCCTTTGTCATTGCCTCTGGCATGAACCCCGTGGTTGCCGGTGCCACCCTGATTTGGTGCGCCAACATGGGCCTGGTTCTGCCCGGCGCCTCTGCGCCCGCCTCTGTGTTCCATGGTCGTGGCGAGATTCCTAACGCTGCACAGCGGTACAAGGTTGTGATTTTCTCTGCCGCTCTGGTCATGGTGGTTTCTATTGTGATTTTCAGCATTGCCCAGTTGATTATTGGCGGTTAAGTGGCGCCTACTTTCTTCTCCTATACATCAAATCCCCGGTACCGAATAACGGTACCGGGGATCTTTTGTGCTAAGGTTGCATCGGAATCTATGGTAGACGCCACCACAATTTCCAATTTGTATTGTTATTCCAAGTTTTTTATAATAAATATCAGTGAGGGTTCCACACATTGTCACCGCTCTTCCTGGGGCAACAGGCATCAGCGGCAAACTATTGAAGCACGGAGGAGTCTTATTATGATTCAGAATATCACTGTTATTGGTGCCGGTTCCACCGGCCATGCTGTTGCCGGCATCATGTCCATGCGCGGTTTTCATGTTACACTGCACGATGACGAGCGCTTCAGTGACGCGTTGAACGCCGTCAAGGAACTTGGTTTTATCCAACTGCGCGGTAAGATTCGGGGCATCGGTTCCCCCGCTAAGATTACCACAGATCCCGCAGATGCCATTCATGGTGCCGAAGCTATCTTCGTTCACGTTCCCTCTGACCGTCACGAAGAGATTGCCCGCCGCATTGCTCCCTATGTGGAGGATGGCCAGCATATTCTCATTATCCCCGGCAACCTGGGTTCCTTTATTTTCCGGAAAGTGTTTCAAGAAATGGGCGTTACCGCTAAAGTCACGCTGACAGAAAAGGAGGGTAACTTCTGTCCCTGCCGTCTGACTGCCCCCGCTGAGGTCACTGTGGGCATGCCCCTGAATTTGAAGGGCAAGGTGGCTTCTCTGCCTGCCTCCGATACGGAGCGTGTTCTGAAGGCTCTGGAGGGTGTGGTCGAGTACAGCGCCAACCAGAATGTGTTTGAGGGTGTCATCAACGCCGGCAATGTGATCAACCATGTGGCCAGCACCGTTCTCTCCACTGCTGAGATCGATCATAAGGGTGACAAATATTCTCTGTTCAAATACGCGTTTACGCCCTCTGTTGTTCACTGCATCCGTAAGATTGCTGCAGAGCGCTGTGCTGTAATCGAGGCCATGGGCATGACGGTCCACGGGGTCCCTACCGGGATGATTGATAAGGTCCTGGATCTGGAAAACCATCCCGAGGTCCACACCTTCTATGAATACATGGACGGTCCCAACGCAATCGACCACCGCTATCTGCACGAGGATTGCAGCTGCGGCAGCGCCTTCGCCTTGTCCGTAGCGGAGCGTCTTGGCATGGACATGCCTGTTCTGCGTGCCTTTGTGGAGGTGGCCGGTGCCCTGAATGACCGAGATTATATCCGTGATGGGCGTACCTTGGAAAATCTGGGCTTCCCCAAAGAGATGTCCATGGAGGATATCTACAAGGCAGTCTGAGCGAGCTGTTTTAAGAGAAACGGGAACACGATATCGTGTTCCCGTTTCTTCTTTACCAATGCAAAGCATAAGCATTTTTTGCTGTCTCCGTGCAAAGATTCCGATTGGACGGATGACATGCTATATCGTAAAATAAGCTCGGTTGGAACAACCTCGAGAAGGTCTGCTTTCCGTACAGCAATTATTCTGATAGGGGGAATAGTATGAAAGAACATATTGAACAGATTGCGGAACCTTACCGCGAAAAGCTTGTCCAGTACCGGCGTCATCTGCACGCGCACCCAGAACTGTCTTTCCATGAAACGGAAACCTCTGCCTGGATCAAAGACCGTTTGAGCGCAGCAGGCATTGATATACTACCGGGTATCACTGGAAACTCCGTTGTCGGTGTGATTGACAGCGGCATACCCGGTCCCTGTATTGCTTTTCGCGCGGACTTTGACGCACTGCCCATTCAGGAAGAGGTAGATGTACCCTACAAGTCCCAGGTTCCCAATGTAATGCACGCCTGCGGTCACGATGCCCACACAGCCATCTTGCTTTGTCTGGCAGAAGTCTTTGCCGCCAACCGGGATCTAATTCAGCATGGCAGCGTCCGTTTTCTGTTCCAGCAGGCAGAGGAAGTCATGCCTGGTGGCGCTTTCTACCTGGTAAAGGACGGCATCATGAAGGACGTGGACCGAATCTTCGGCCTGCATATCAGCAATATGTATGAGACCGGAACTCTGGCCTGTACCGCTGGCCCTACTTTAGCAGCTGTATCCAACTTTGAAATCGTGATCAAGGGTCAAACTGGTCATGCCGCTTTCCCCCACAAGGCAGTGGATACCATTACGCCCGGTTGTGCCATCATCAGCGAATTGAATCAGTTAGTTACAAAATCCACCAGTGCACAGGAAACTCTGGTTATCAATGTGACTCAGTTCATTGCCGGCGATCAGACGCCTGTCAATGTGGTGCCGGGTATTGCTGTTCTGCGGGGCACCATCCGCACCCACAACAACACCCTCTTCCGTGAGATGCAGAAGAAGGTGGGTGAGGTAGCAGAGGCCGTCTGTGCCATGAAGGGCTGCACCTGTGAATACCATTGTGATTCTGGCTATCCCGCCGTCATTAACACGATAGAAGAGACAAAGATGGCTTGGGACGCCATTCAGGAGCTTGGTTATCATGCCGTTACCGCCCCTGCTAATATGGGTGGTGAAGACTTTGCCTATTATCTGTTGGAAAAGCCCGGCTGCTACTTGAAGTTGGGTGTTGCCAATGCCGCTAAGGGTATTACAGTCCTACCCCACAACTGCCGCTTCACGCTGGATGAGGACGCTATGATCATTGGCCTTAAAACCTTCCTGGCCACCTATCTGAATGCCAGCAAGTAAACGAGCCTATAAAACAAGGAGAGAGAATTATTATGACCTTTACATTCGGTTGGGCATTGGCGATCTTGGTCGTCATGTACTATGTCAGCTCTGTTCTGAGCACAAAGACCCGTGCCCGTATCGGCACCATGATCTTCTTTTCCGTATTCATCCTGATCGGCTACTGGACTATTTTCCCCGCCGACATCATCGCCACCTCCCAAATCCCCGTGGTGGCCGCCATTACGAATCTGGTACTGCTGATTAATGTCGGCTCCTCTTTCGATCTGGCCACACTAAAGCAGGACTGGCGGGTTGTTGTGGTCACTCTGGTGGGATGCCTGGGCATGGGCGTACTTGTCTTTGCTACAGTCACGCCGGTGTTTGGCCTGGATATGGCAATTTCCAGCTATCCCTGCCTGGTAGGCGGTCTTGTTGCTACCAATCTGGTCAATGAAACGCTGATGAACAAAGGTCTTGAGGATCTGGCAGTCACCATTGTTCTGATGTTATCCATGCAGACCTTCGTGGGTATGCCTGTTATGAGCTTTGGTGCCCGCAAGGAGTGTGAGCGCCTGCTATCCGATTACCGCACCGGCAAAATCATCGCCGCCGACCCCAAGCAGGATGCCATCGCCAAGTCTACCCCCACCACCTCCAAAGCCCTTATCGACCGTATCCCTGCCAAATACAACACGCCTATCCTGCATCTGGCCTCCTGCCTGTTCTTGGGTGCTCTGGCCAGCAGTATTGCAAAGTATACCTCTTCTATTACCAACGGTCTGATTGGCACCGCTATCGTGGGCATCGTCATCGGTATCCTCTTCAAACAGTTGGGTCTGCTGGCCAAGGAGCCCCTCGCTAAGGCTGGTGTCCTCAGCTTCTTCATGATGGCCATGATGATCAACATGCGTGTTAGCTTCGCCAAAATCACCCCCATGGGCCTAGTAGAGCGCCTGTGGCCCATCGCGTTCTGCATCATCATCGGCGCCATTGGTGTGTTGCTCTTCGCAATCCCCATGGGCAAAAAGCTGGGGATCTCCAGCGGATTGATTATGGCAATAACCATGGGTTCCTACGCAGGCTATCCCCTGAACTATCAGGTCTGCATGGAGGTCATTACCCTGCTGGCCCAGAGCCCCGAAGAAGAAGAGTACCTGAAGGACCATGTTCTTCAGAAGGTTATCATTGGCGGCGTTGTCTCCGTTTCCCTAGCCTCTGTCATCATTGCTGGCGTCATGGTCAGCATGCTGTGACCCTCCCTTCTTCCCTTTCCCTTCATACATATAAAAAAGCTGTCTCGCAAAATGCGGGACAGCTTTTTTATCATTCTCAATATTCATTCAGGCTTACAATAGGTGGATACTGATTGTCACTGCTGTTCTTCGGGTCAATGACCTGATTCCCGCAACTCGTCAGTGCATCATAGATAGCTTTTTCAAAATAATTCAGCGAGGATCTCTTCCGGCTGAAGAGATAGATTCCCGTACTGTTAGGGCGGGAAAATCCAGTCAAGGGAATTGCTAGCAGTTCGCCGGAACGGATATGGGGATCATCCACAAGGCTCCGGCCCATCAAAATGGTGATCATGTCGCACTCCATCACTGCCTTGAGCACTAGGCCGGGAGTAGGTAACGTCGCCACGCAGTTCAGTTTTCGGAAAGCATCGCTGAATGCCGTACCGTTGGGCACCACTGAATAGTATTGGGGTGCTACATAGCGTTCTCCCTCCAACTCGCTGATGTCCACAAATTCCCGTCCCGAGAAATGTTCCCGGTCCGAACGCACACAAAGATAGAACTTATCCGTACCGATCTGAACAGTTTCAATGCCATTTTTCGCTGCCTGAGTTTGAAAACTTTCAACCTCTGCATCAATATCCAATGTTGTAGCTCCCAAATTGCTAACGCCGTCCAGCAGCATGGGCAGCACTTTCCTGCGGTCCACTGAGTGAAAGATAATAGATGCCTGGTCACTGACGTTCTGGATGACCTTCGTAAGATAAACGGAGAAATATTGGCAGATCGTGGTATTCCCTGCAAAGTGGACTCGCTTTTCTGGGATACTGCCGGGCTGATAGCAGCTGAGCATTTCATTATAGCGGTCAATAATTTCTTTGGACAAATCCAAAATTTTTATGCCATCCTCTGTGGGAACCACACCGCTTGGAACGCGCCGGAATATTCGGACATCCAGTTCGTCCTCAATAGATTTCACAATAGCACTGAGAGTCGTCTGGCCCACATACAGCCGCTTGGCCGCCGCTGTAATTGATTTGCACTTGGCGATCTCCTGCAAATAGCAAAGATGCTCAATTTTCATATCCTATCCTCCACCCTTAGCATTCCTTCAATTATTATATCACCTTTCTTCATTTTTTCAACTTTTCTCATCAAAAAAGCGGCAAAAAGGCCAGAGAGATCTGGAAAGCAGATCTCTCTGGCTCTTGGCTTTTTGTTGCGTTCTTTCATAGGTCCAGCGCTGCGTGGTACCCCTCATAAATTGCAGTAGTAATGTTGGCAGGCTGCACACAGTCTCCGATAAGTCTCACTATGGGCGCCGCATCCAGCAGTGCGTCTGCCGCTACCCGGCAAGGCCTTTGCCCCACCGCACAGATTACCGTCTTTCCTGGAACTAAATACTCATTTCCACCCTGATCCCGGCAAAGAATACCTTCCGCCGTTATCTGCAGGCCCGTGCAGCCAGTGTGTAGGGTCACGCCTTGCGCATTCAGTTCCCGCAGCAAAGCTGGGCGATGGCGCACGTTGGCATCGGCTGCCGCCTCACTTCTGCGCCCTACCAAATGGACCTGTTTGCCCTCTCTGGCTAGATGAACAGCGCATTCGCACCCTGAAAGGCCTCCTCCCAAGACGGCTACCGTATCTCCGACTTGTTCCCGCTTCAAATAGTAATCGTTCACCAACACCACATTCTCCCCACCGATTCCAGGGATAGGCGGGATAAAGGGTTCAGAGCCAACAGCCACGATTAAGGCATCCGGTTCCATTCGCTGTGCGTAGGTCGGTGTCACCTCTGTGTTCAGACATATCGTCACCCCTTCCTCCTTCAGTTGACGAGCCAGGTTTATACCCAACTCATACATCTCCCGCTTGAAAGGGATGGCTTGCTCACTCTTAAGGATACCGCCCAGTTCACCGCTTTTTTCACACAGTGTCACCTTATGGCCCCGGCGAGCCGCTGTCACTGCAGCCTCCATGCCACCAACACCGCCGCCCGCCACCAGCACCCTTTTGGGTTTTCGGACCGGAACGATCTCCATTCCTTCCAGTTCATGTCCGATCATTGGATTGACGGCACAGCGCCGCGTAGATGTATTTACCCGCTCGGACATACAGGTAAAACATCGCAAACATTTTACAATATCCTCCGGGTGGTTCGCCATTACCTTGGACGGCAAATATGGGTCTGCCAGCAATTCTCTGCCCATTTCGATAATATCCGCTTTGCCGGAAGCAATGATCTCTTCCATCATGGCAGGATCATTTATGGCTCCCAAAGTCGCTACCGGAACATGCACATGTTTTTTGACTTCGGCTGCCAGATAGACATTGCAGCCATGCTCCTGAAACATCGAGGGATGCGTAATATGAAATCCTAACCGGTGGGAACCTGCGGATACGTGGATCAGATCTACCAAATCCTCAATTGCCGCCGCAATACGGCAGGCCTCGTCGATCTCATATCCACCTTCTATTCCTTCGTAGCCGCTGATGCGGATTTCAATAGGAAAATTCTTTCCTACCGCATCTCGAATAGAGGTCAGGACCTCTCTTGCCAGCCGCACCCGGTTCTCTATACAGCCGCCATATTCATCTGTCCGCTTATTAAAATAAGGTGAAAAAAACTGATTGATTAGCCATCCGTGGCCACCATGGACCGTCACCATTTGAAAACCTGCCCGTTTGGCCAATGCAGCGGTTTCGCCATAGGACCGTACAATATCTGCAATCTGCCCATGTGTTAGGCCCTTGACGGGCACTCCATCATACCGGACGCAATCCACAGGTCCATATTGCTTCATCTCCGCCAACTTCTTTTTATCCGTCATATACGCACCGGCAAACTGCCCACCATGGGACAAAAGCATACTTGGCACAGCACCGTGGCGTTTGATGGCATCGGCAGTATATGTGAAGCTGGCCAGCGATCCAGTCACCGCCAGGTCAAGTCGAAATGACTGCGCAGACCCGTCCGTTTCCGGATGTACCTTTACCGGGCTCATCGTTACAGCAGCTGCTCCACCTTTGGCTTTTAGCTCATAATACGCCGTGGTCTTAGGACCAATACACCGATCAGCCGTTATATCCGTTCCGCTTGTAGGAGCAGAAAACATCCGGTTCCGAAATGTGATCCCGCCTAAGGTGATTGGACTGCACAGATGGGGATATCGTCTTTCCATTCTGCGACCTCCTCAAATTTATGCACCCATTATAAAGTAGATCCATTTTCCCGTCTAATGATTATTTCTGGTTGCCGCAATCAAAATATATGAGCATAGATAGGCCAAGCTCGAAAACTTACGTCAGTCCGTCAGCTTGGCGCAATCGGCGGGGCGGCCGGAGAGCATTTCCAGACCGTGACTGATGGCGGGCAGCACCGCCTCCAGATTCTCCTTGGCCGCCTTGGGAGAGCCGGGGAGGTTCAGGATCAAGGTCCCTTTCCGGATGCCCGCCTGCGCCCGGGACAGCATGGCACGGCTGGTGATCTGCATGGAGGCATAGCGCATGGCCTCCGGGATGCCGGGAGTCAGCCGGTCACACACGGCAAGGGTGGCCTCCGGGGTCACGTCCCGGGGAGCGAAGCCGGTGCCGCCGGTGGTCACAAGCAGTTGAATGTCACCATCGTCGGCCATCTGCCGCAGCGCCGCTTCGATCTGTGCCTGCTCGTCCGGCACCACATCGGTCCGAACCACCTCATAGCCTGCGTTTTTCAGCAGCTCCGCCACCAGCGGGCCGCCCTCGTCGGGGCGCTCGCCCCGGGAAACACGGTCGCTGACCGTCAATACAGCAGCACGATACATACGATCATCTCCTCATTTCAACAGTAGAATATCCCTTGGCTGGACGGCAATCCAAAGCCCCTCCGGGCGGTTCAGCCGCCGCCAATCGTCCCGTTCCAGTTCCATCCGCAGGAGGGGGGCACCGTCCGCAGCCCCCTCCGGCCGCAACAGGACGATGGTGGTGAACACATCCTGAATGACCCGCTCCACCGTGCAGTAGAAGGCGTCCGGGGTGCCCTCCGGCACCGTCATCACGTGTCTTGCCCGGATGCCCGCTTGACGGATGTCCGCCGGGACCGGCTTGCCGCAGTGCAGCGTCAGACCCCACGCAGGCAGCGTCACGGCGCTGCCTGCCGGTACGGCCTCCACGATGTTTTTACACCCGGAGAGTCGGGCGGCAGCCTCCGTTTCTGGCTCGTGAAACAGCTGCCGCAGAGTGAAGGTTCCTTGCGAGGCCCCCTGATCCAGTATGCACACCCGCTTGCAGTTGCGGAACACCTCGCCCCGGTCATGGGACACCCACAAAATCGGTCCGGAGAAATTCTCCAGAAAATCGGACAGCTTCAGCTCCAAGTCCCATTTCAGATAGCTGTCCAGCGCGGAAAACGGCTCGTCCAGCAAAATGACCTCCGGCTGGGAGCAGAGAATCCTCGCCAGCGCCACCCGCTGCTGCTGTCCGCCGGAAAGCTGGGCGGGATACCGCTTTTCCAGACCCTCCAGCCGAAAGCGGTGGAGGGTCGCCGTCAGTGCAGCGTTTTTTTCCGCCTTGGAACCGGAGCGGATGCCGCAGAGGATGTTTCTCTCCACCGTCATGGTGGGGAACAGGGCGTAATTCTGGAATAAATACCCCACCCGGCGCTGCTGGGGCGGCAGGTCAATCCTGGCCTCGCTGTCAAACAGCACCCGGCCGTTCAGCACGATCCGCCCCCGATCCGGGGTCATGATCCCCGCGATGCATTTGAGGGTCATGCTCTTGCCGCAGCCGGAGGCCCCCAGCAGGGCCAGCGTTTCCGTCTCCGCCTGAAAGCGGACGTCCAGATGGAAATTTCCCAGCTGCTTTTCAATCTCCACAAGCAGGCTCAAGCCGTCCCCCTCCTTTTCCCGCCGGATACCAGAAAGTCCCGGCGTTCCAGCATATTCACCGTCAGCAGCACCACGGCGGAGATGCTTAGGTTGACCATTACCCATTTCATAGCCAGCGCGTCATTGCTGGTCTGCCAAAGCTGGTAGACCGTGGTGGAGATGGTGGCGGTCTTGCCGGGGGTGTACCCGGCGATCATGCTGGTAGCGCCGTATTCACCCAGGGCCCGGGCGAAGGCCAGCACCGTTCCCGCTAAGATGCCCTGCCGGCAGCAGGGCATCCGGATGTGCCAGAAAATATAGGCGTTGGAAAGGCCCAGTGTCTGTCCGGAGTAGGCCAGCGTCTCGTCAAAGGATTCGAAAGCTCCGCGGGCGGTGCGGTACATCACCGGGAAGATCACCACGGCGGTGGCGAAGATGGCAGACCACCAGGTCATCACCACCTTTACACCGAAATGACGCAGCAGCCACGCGCCGAGGATCCGCTTTGGCCCCAGCAGCCGCAGCAGCAGATAGCCGATGACGGTGGGGGGCAGCACCAGCGGCAGCGTCAGCACCACGTCCAGAACGCCCTTCACCAGCCGGGGCAGGCGGGCGATATAGTACGCCGCGAAGCCCCCGGCGAAAAAGACGATCACCGTGGAAATAGCCGCAACGCGCAGCGAGTTCCATAGGGGAAACAGATCCATAAGTTACCTCCTGAGGGGGAAGGGATGGAGGACCGACGGCCCGCCGCCGTATCAGCGGCGGGCAAGCGATTTATTGTCAGCCTTTTCAGAAATAGTTCTCGGTCAAGCGGCGGAGAAGCCCACGGACTCAAACACGGTCATGGCCGCGTCGGTCTGGAGATAGGTCAGGAAGTTCTGGGCGGCATCCTCCTTGTCCCCCTTGAGCACGGCAGCGGGGTAAATGACCTGACCGCACATCTCGGCAGTGGCGCTGTCCACCACCGTCAGACTGGCGGAGTGGGCATCGGTGGCATAGATGATGCCGCAGTCCACAGCGCCCTCACTGACCTGAGAGGCAACCTCCTTCACGTTGTTGCCGTAGGTCAGCTTATTTGCGACGGAGGTCTCGTCGATGCCGTAGTAGTTGAAGATCTTCAGGGTGTACTGACCCACGGGCACATCGCTGTTGCCGATGGCCAGCATCACATCGCCGTTCTTCAGCAACTCGGCAAGCTGATCAAAGCTCTCAATGCCCTTGGGATTGCCGGCGGGAACGGTGAGCGTCACCTTGTTTTCCAGCAGGTCCACACGGCTGTCGGTGACGATGAGGTCAAGCCCGTCGGGGTTCTTCTCGGCATCACCGATGAGGCTGCCGTCCATGGCGTTCATCTGCTTGGGTGCGGCGGAGATGAACAGATCGCAGTCCGCGCCCTCCTTGATCTGGGTGAGCAGCTTGCCGGAGGAATCGAAGTTATATGTAACGGTCACGTTGGGATTATTCTGCTCGTACATTTCCTTGAGCTGGTTCATGGTCTCCGTCATGGAGGCGGCGGCGAACACGATCAGCTCCACCGGCTTACCGGCAGGGGCTTCCGCGGGGGTATTATCCGTGGTCTGGGAATCGTTGGCAGCGTCGGCGGCAGGTTCCGTCTTGGAGCCGCAGGCGGCGAGGGACAGGGTCAGGCACAGGGCCAGCAGCAGAGACAAACACTTTTTCATGTTGGTTCTTCCTTTCTGATTCGATGGAAAATCTATCTCGACTTTACAGAGTAAAGCGTGATACTCAATCAAGATGAACGGTTCGGAAAAGCAGAAGCGCGCTTGGGCGCTCTCGCTTTTATTTTCCGAAGGGGCAGTTGGGCCAGTGACAGGGCTTGCAGCCAAGGCACAGCCCGCCCTCGCCCATCACGGCGAAGTCTCTGCGGGTCAGTTCCACGCCTGCGGCGATCCGGGGGAGCGCCAGGTCGAAAATGGTGGCCCCGGCATACATCACACAGCCGGGCAGGCCGCAGATGGGGGTGCCGTCCTCAAAATAGCCCAGCAGGAACATGGCACCCGGCAGCACGGGCGCGCCGTAAGTGACGATCCGTGCGCCGCTTGCCTGGATGCCGCCGGGGGTGTTGTCGTCCGGGTCCACGCTCATGCCGCCGGTGCAGAGGATCATGTCCGCACCGGTGTTCCGGGCTTCCGAAATGGCGCCCGCCACGTTGTCCACGCCGTCGCCGGAATATGTGATGAAGATGGTTTCGATACCGTAGGCCGCCAGCTTCTCCTTCACCACCGGGGTGAAGGTGTCCTGAATGAGACCCTTCTTCACCTCGCTGCCGGTGGCAATGATGGCGGCGGTTTTCTTTACGTAGGGCAGCAGCTTCAGCAGAGGGGCGGTTCCCGCCGCTGCTTCGGCGGCGCGCAGCCTTTCTTCCTCAATGATGAGGGGAATCACCCGCATCCCCGCCAGCTTGTCGCCCTTTTTCACGGCGGTATTGCCGTGACGGGTGGCGATCATGATCTCCTCCAGCGAATTGACTGCCACCAGCCGGCGGCTGTCCACCCGGAACAGGCCGTCGCAGGCGGCTCGCAGCTCAATCTTGCCCTCTTTCGTCTCACTGCGGACCATGTTCTCCTGACCGCACAGGGCCAGCAGCCGCTCCGCCGCATCGTTTTCGTGGACCATGCCCGGAGTCATCTCCCAGACATACAGGTTCTCCTTGCCCATGCTCAGCAGCACGGGAATATCGTCCTCTGTGACGATGTGGCCCTTGCGGAACCGGGCGTCCTTATATTGATCCTTGATGATCTGAGTCATATCGTGGCACAGCACGTGGCCCACGGCCTCCTCTGTTCGGATCAGCTTCACTTCAGCACCTCAATTTCGTCTCCGGGCCTGACAACGCCCTCTTTTACCACCACGGCGAAGATGCCCTCCGTGGGCATGACGCACTTGCCTACCGCCTTTTTGATGGCGCAGTCGCTGTGGCATTCCTTGCCAATCTGGGTGACCCCCACCTCCGTCTCTCCGATGCGCAGATGGGTGCCCACCGGCAGGTGCTTGAGGTCGATGCCCTCTGTATTGATATTCTCCGCGAATACGCCGGGGTCCAGAGCGATGGGGGAGCGGGGGCGCATGGTGTCGATGCTTTCTTCCGCCAACAGAGAGATCTGGCGGTGCCAGTCTCCGGCGTGGGCGTCCCCCACGATGCCGTGGCGCAGTTTCAATTCAATTTCCGGAACGGGCTTTTTCAGTGTTCCCTTTTTCTCGCTGATATTGACGGATACGACCCTTGCTTGTGCATTCATAAATTCTTTCCTCACAGTGTATCCAGCAAGAAATGCTGGCCGCAATTCTGCTCAAGTGCGCGTTCATAAACGGTAGCGGCACAATTGACATCATGAGCCCCCATACCCATGTGGGTGGACACGATGATCTCATCTTCACGTTCACGGCCAGGGATCTTACCGGTCAAAAGCTCTGTCATATCGCCAAACACATCCTCATCCTGTAAAAAATGCTCAGGATTCAGCCGTGGACTCTTGAGAATATGGGCATCAGGTTTTCTGTAACCCAAGTACCACTTATCCGCCTGCTTTCCGATGCGAGGGTCCAAATCACGGAAACCCTCGATTCCAATGATTGTTGTGCCTGGGCAGATCATGTCCGCTGTTACCAGTGTTGTCTGTGCGCCAGATGCCATCAGAATAAGTGTACTGCCTGTAACGGCTTCAGCGGGAGAATTACAGATCGTAACTTCAACACGGTCCACCAACTCCTTCTGCACCTGCTCCATAGGGCCACGGCTGCGGTTGAACAGGCGGAGTTGCTTCAAAGTGGGAAACTGTGTCAAAAAGCCGCGCATCCCCGCCTTTGCCTGTGCGCCGCACCCAATCACCGTCAAAACTTCCGGATCAGGATTTGCCAGATATTTTGCCTGTACAACGCCGTGCCCGCCGGCCGTCCGCATGGTGGTGATTGCGGTGGCTCCCACCAGTGCCACCGGAGAGCCGGTGTGGATGTCGCTGAGGACCACCAGGTTTCCATGACTGAAAGGATACCCCGGCAGCGGCGCGCCGTAAGTGTCGATCCATTTCACACCTGCATAATGACGGTGGTGTAGAATGGCAGGCATAGAGTGAAAATTGTTATTCTGCTCATCGTCAACATACATCAGGGCCATTTGTCCAACGGTAATATCGCCTGTGCCTATATGCAGGAAAGTATCCTCCGCTGCAGTAATCGCATCCGCCGGGGTAAGCAGAGAGCGTACATTTTCTTCATTCAAAAGCAGCAATTCTTCCCGAATATTCATAAAAGTTCTCCATATTCTTTATTCTTTCATTTCAGTGCGAGGATGTTCTGTGGCAATATAGTCTCCGCTCTTGCCGCCGGATTTTTCCAGCAGGCGGATGTTGGTGATCTCCATATCCTTCTGCACCGCCTTGCACATATCGTAAACGGTGAGGGCCGCCACGGAAACGGCGGTCAGTGCCTCCATCTCCACGCCGGTGACGCCGGTGCAGGTGACCGCCGCCTGTATCTCCACCATGCAGGGCTGGTCCGACAGATGGAACGTGATGTCGATACCTGTCAGGGGCAGAGGGTGGCACATGGGGATCAGTTCCCAGTTGTGCTTGGCGGCCTGGATGCCCGCCACCTGGGCCACCGCCAGCACGTCTCCCTTTTTCAGGGTACCGTTTTTGATATGGACCATAGTTTCCGGTGATACGCGGATCTCCCCCGCCGCCACCGCCCGCCGGTGGGTCACGGCTTTCTCCGTCACGTCCACCATCCGTGCGCGGCCCTGCTCGTTGAAATGGGTCAGTTCTCCCATGGTTCAGCCTCCGATCTCATTCATGGTCCGGGGCGTGTCGCTGGCATGCTCTGTCAGGTGGTGCCCCTTGGGCTTTTGCAGGATGCCCCGTAGGATGGCGTCCTCCAATTCCCTGCCGTGAAGTCCCCGGAGGGAGATTTCCTCCCGGCTGTGGAGACAGCCCTTCAGCTTGCCGTCCGCCGTCACCCGAATGCGGCGGCACGCTCCACAGAACTCGTGGCTCATGGGGGTGATCAGCCCCACAGTCCCCATGGCTCCCGGCAGACGGTACCGCCGCGCCACGCCATTGGGTTCGATTTCTTCCAGCGCCGGGAATCGGTTCAGAATTTCCGTTACCGGCAGAAAGCGTTCCTTTGGCCATGCCGCACAGGGCCCCATAGGCATCAGTTCAATGAACCGCACCTCCCAGGGGTGCTCTTTCGTCAGGCTCAGAAAATCCTCGATCTCGTCATCATTCACGCCGCCCATCAGCACGGTGTCCAGCTTTAAATTCTGAAATCCGGCATCCTCCGCTGCCCGGATGCCCGCAAAGGCGTCCTCCAGATTTCCACGACGGGTGATTTCCCGGAATCGCTCCGTCCGCAGGGTATCCAGACTGATGTTCAGCCGGTCCACTCCGGCTTCCTGCAGGGGCTTTGCCAATTCCGGCAGCAGGCTGCCGTTGGTGGTGAGGCAAAGCTCCTTCAATTCCGGGATGGTCCGCAGCGTTCGGCAGATGTCCAGAATCCCTCGCCGCACCAGCGGTTCTCCGCCGGTCAAACGGATCTTCCGGATCCCCAGCTTCACCGCAGCCCGGGCGATCTCGCCGCATTCCTCTACGGAGAGGACGGCCCCGTGAGGGCCTTTTTCCACGCCGTCCGCCGGCATACAGTATTGGCATCGGTAATTGCAAAGGTCCGTTACCGACAGCCGCAGATAATCAATTGTCCGGCCATATTGATCGATCATCGCATTACTTCCTATCGTCCCAAGCTGCGGCCCGGAATTTCTCCGGGCGTGTTCGCCGGGGCACACGGCCCGCAGCAGCGTCCGGCCGCCAAGTTTTCTAAGGTTGACCTTTATTATAGCAGATATTTCCTCAAAATACAAACCCCTTTTCCGCGGCTGGGGAAGGGCGGCGCGGCATGAAAAGCGGGTCCGGCTTGGAGGATTGTTTCACGAGAAGGAAATGCCCGCTGTGGTGTAAAAAATTCCGGCTGTTCGCAGCGATAAATTTTAACCGGATTGTAGCATCTTGTTCACAATTTGTTCATGATTGCAAAGTGACTTTCCGCTATGGTAGGTTTATAGAAGTATACATGGATGTTAAACTGAATTTAGGAGGTTTTTTATGAGACGGTTTTTCAGAAAACGGCTTCCGGCCTTTCTGCTGACGCTGGTCATGGTCATGACGATGGCCCCGGCTGTGTCCGCCCGCTCCTCGGCGGATCTGACCTATGAAGTGGATAGGGGCGAATCTGTGTCCTTCAGCAAGCGGGACTTCCGTTCCCTCTATCGAAATGAGTATAGCGATGAAAATCCAAGCTACATTGTATTTACCGATTACGATGATCTGGATGACTATGGTTATCTGACCGCTAAAAATTATCGTGACAAGACCATCAGCCTTGATGAAAGCGCGTTGGATAACACCTGGTTCTATTATGACAGCAATGATGTGCCCAAAGATGTGGATTACGCGTTGGATGACCTGACCTTTGAAGCCAACCGCCGGGCTGACAGCGGTACACTGCGCATGGAGTTTGAGATCCATGGTGAGCGGAGCAGAGATTATGTGTCCTGCACCATGGATATTAAAGTCGGCGGCGGTTCCGGTTCCTCCAAGGGGGACATCACCTATACGGTGAAGCCCGGCGAGGAAGTTACCTTTGACGATGAAGATTTTGTTAATGCCTATGACAATGCTGGCGGCTCCGGCACGATGAAGTATGTGGTATTTGAAAAGCCTTCCTCTGATTACAGCAATGCCGGTACCGTTTATTCCCGGTACGGCAAGCGGAATGCAACCTCTTTTACCCGCTCTGAACTGGACGATTACAAGTTCTACTACGGTGACAGCGACTATGGTGACTATGATCTGGACGAACTGAGCTTTGTGGCGGATAAGTCTTTTTCCGATAGTATTGAGATTGCATTTACAGCTTACGGCGGGAGAGGCAGCAAGGAGAATGATTCTGTCAGCGGAACCCTGAAAATCACATCTTCTAAATCTGCATCCTCCAGCAAGGGTGACATTACTTACACAGTGAAAGCCGGTGAGGAAGTTACCTTTGACGATGACGATTTTGAGAAGATCTATGAGAACAGCAGCTGCACCGGCAGCTTCAAGTATGTGGAATTCAGCCGGCCCGACAGCGCGTTCAACAATGCCGGTACCCTCTACTCCCGGTATGGCAAGCGGAATGAGACTGCCTTCACCCGTTCCAGCCTCAGCAGCAACAAGTTCTACTACGGTGACAGCGACTATGGTGACTACGATCTGGACGAGCTGAGCTTTGTGGCGGACAAGTCCTTCTCCGGCAGCGTGGAGCTGAGATTCACTGTTTATGGCGGCACCGGCACCCGAACCAACCAGAATGTCACCGGTACTCTGGTCATTGCCACCGGTAAGACTGGTTCGTCCACGACCAAGGGTGATATCACCTATACGGTGAAGGCCGGAGACGAGGTCGCCTTTGACGATGACGATTTCGAGAAGTTCTACAACAACAGCAGCTGCTCCGGCACTCTCAAGTATGTGGAGTTCAGCCGGCCCGACAGCGCGTTCAACAATGCCGGTACCCTCTACTCCCGGTATG
>ERZ837910.1728-NODE-1728-length-29224-cov-7.643766_pt1 | contig 29224 bp, 18 predicted proteins | sample MGYA00519940_ERZ837910 | MGnify/ENA primary metagenome ERZ837910 (study PRJEB31850, sample SAMEA3708825) | human gut metagenome | biome: human gut; feature: human-associated habitat; material: faeces | place: China | collected 2014 ... | reverse complement strand
GTTCCCATGCGGAAACTTTCTCCCTCTAAGAGTAAAAAAACCGAGGCGCATGTCCTCGGTTTTTTTGCGTTTGCACAGCAAACGCTATTTCATGCGCGCTAACGCGCGATAACATCAACATCGCAAAAACAAACTTTATCGAAAAACTGGCTCTTTTTTGCTGTTTTTCAGGTCATCGTCTTGACCTGTCCGCGTTTTTCTGATAAAATAGGAAGGATTTCAGCACTTTACCGTATTCAAGCGCGCCTTGCATACGGTTTTTATTTCCAGTTTTCTGTCTGAAGGAGGAATTTCCACAAGATATGACCACGATTTTCAGCATACTCATCAATCCGGTCACGGTTTCCGTGCTCGTTCTGTGCGCGCTGTGCCTCACCGGTCTCAACGTACTGCTCTCCATGCTCATCGCCTGCATCATCGGCGGCGTCGCGGGCGGCATTCCCCTGCTCTCCGCGCCGGAGGGCACGCAGACCGTCATGCAGCTGCTGACGAGCGGCTTCGCAAGCAATGCTACGACCGCGCTCGCCTACATCCTGCTCGGCACGTTCGCGACCTGCATCTCCACGACCGGCCTTGCCGAAATCCTGTCGAAAAAGCTCTCGCGCCTGCTCGGCGGCCACAGGCTCGCACTCATCGGCGTGCTGACGCTCGTCGCCTGCCTGTCGCAGAACCTCATCCCCGTGCACATCGCCTACATTCCCATTCTCGTGCCGCCGCTGCTCGGCATGATGAACCGCATGAAGCTCGACCGACGCGCGGTCGCGTGCGCGCTCGCCTTCGGCCACAAGGTACCCTATATCACGATTCCGTTCGGTTTCGGCCTGATCTTTCAGCGCGTGATCGCGGATAATCTCACGGAAAACGGCCTTTCGGTCACGGTACGCGACGTTACCGCCGCGAACTGGAGCATCGGCATCGCCATGCTGCTCGGTCTGCTCGCCGCAGTGTTCGTACTCTACCGCAGGCCGCGCGAATATTACGATCTGGAAGCCGACACCTCGGCCTCTGAGGAAATCTCAGAAAAGCTCGAATACCGCCACTATGTCATGCTCGGCGCGGCCATCGTCGTCGCGGTCGTGCAGGTCATCAGTCAGGATCTCGCACTGTCCGCGCTGTGCGGTCTGGTCGTGATCGTCGTGTTCCGCGCGATCAAATGGAATGAAATCGACGCGCAGGTCGAGGGCGGCATCCGTCTGATGGGTCAGATCGCCATCATCATGCTCGTCGCAGGCGGCTACGCATCGGTCATCAAGGCGACCGGTGGCATTGACGCCCTCGTGAACGCCGGCATTTCCGCCATCGGCGGCAGCAGGCCGGTCGCAGCCGTCGTCATCACGCTCATCGGTCTGCTCGTCACGATGGGCATCGGCACCTCGTTCGGCACGGTTCCCGTGCTCGCGGTGCTGTTCGTGCCGATGTGCAGCACGCTCGGCTTTTCCACCCCGGCGACCATTCTGCTGATTTCGGCAGCCGCCGCGCTCGGTGATGCAGGCTCTCCGGCATCGGATACCACGCTCGGCCCGACCTCCGGCCTGAACGCCGACGGCCAGCACGATCATATCCGCGATACCTGCATTCCGACCTTCATCGCGTTCAATATCCCCATCATGCTCTGCGCCATCCTCATGTCGCAGGTGTTATAAAGAAAACAGAACAGAAAAGGCACGCCGGCGGCGTGCCTTTTTCGCGCCCAAAGGGCGCAGTCTCCTGTCGGATTTTGCCTTCGGCAAAACAGGCAGGACAGGCGCTCCGCAGAGCGCCGCATAAAATTCCCCGTAAAAGTCCAGCTCTGCCGGACTTTTACCCCACTGCCCGCGCTGCGGCGGCGCGGCCTCGTCCGCCGCACCCCAGGGCACCTTCTCTTGCCCTTTCAGGGCAATTCACCTTGTGCGGACGAGAGGGGGGTATCGTTTCCGGTTTCTCCGGAACCGGAAACGTATCCAGGGGGGACAGCGTCCCCCCTGGAAGTTTTACTCGCTTAGCAGCATCCTGTCGTTCTCGATATTGAACTTTTCGAGCAGATCGCGCACGGTGAGGTGCTTTTTCTCCTCGCCCCTGATGTCAACGACGACGCGGCCCGAATCCATCATGATCAGACGGTTGCCGTACTGGATGGCGTGCTTCATGTTATGCGTGACCATCATGGTGGTGAGGTTATCGCGCGCAACGATCTCCTCGGTGATCTGAAGCACCTTGTCTGCGGTCTTCGGGTCGAGCGCCGCCGTGTGCTCGTCGAGCAGCAGCAGATCCGGCTTGCGCAGCGTCGCCATCAGCAGCGTCAGCGCCTGACGCTGACCGCCGGAGAGCAGGCCGACCTTGCTCGTCATGCGGTCCTCCAGACCCAGACCGAGCGTCGCGAGCTTCTCACGGTAGAGCTTGCGCTCCTCGTTCGTGATCCCGGCATGCAGACCGCGCCGCTGACCGCGGCGGTACGCGAGCGCGAGGTTCTCCTCGATGCCCATGGTCGCGGCCGTACCCATCATCGGGTCCTGGAACACACGGCCGAGATATTTCGCGCGCTTGTGCTCGGGCAGATGCGTCAGGTTGAAGCCGTTGAGGTTGATCGTGCCGGCATCCACCGGGAAAACGCCCGCGATCAGGTTGAGCGTGGTGGACTTGCCGGCGCCGTTGCCGCCGATGATCGTGACAAAATCGCCGTTTTCCAGCGTCAGATTGAGGTTGTCAATCGCACGCTTCTCATTGACCGTTCCGGCGTTGAACGTCTTGTAAATACCCTTGAGTTCGAGCATATCAGCGGCCCTCCTTCTTGGTCTTGACTGCCGCGTGGAAATACTTGCCCTTCCAGTACGGGATAGCAAGGAAAATCGCAACGACAAGTGCGGTGATCAGTTTGAGATCGTTGGTATTAAGACCTGCGGTGAGGACAAACTGAATAACGATGTAGTAGATGACCGCGCCGAGCGCAACGCTCAGCAGCTTGAGCGCGAAATTGTGGAAAATGCGGCTGAACACGACCTCGCCGATGATGACCGCCGCCAGGCCGATAACGATCGCGCCGCGGCCGGCGTTGACGTCTGCGAAGCCCTGATACTGGCAATACAGCGCGCTCGCGAGCGCGACCAGACCGTTCGAGATCATCAGACCGAGCACCTTGTTGAAATCGACGTTGATGCCCTGCGCGCGGCTCATGTTGGCGTTCGCGCCGGTCGCACGGATGGAGCTGCCGAGCTCAGTGCCGAAGAACCAGTACAGCAGCGCGATAACCACCACGGTAAACACCGCAACGACAAGAATCGGGTTCTGCGGAATGAGTTTCTTGACATTTCGCAGCGAAACGAGCAGCGTGTAGTTATCCGGATTGATCGCGACGTTCGCCTTGCTGCCCATGATGCGCAGGTTGACGGAGAACAGCGCGAGCTGCGTCAGGATACCGGCGAGAATGGCCGGAATACCCATAAAGGTATGCAGGACGCCGGTGACGAGACCCGCGAGCATACCGGCGAGGAACGCGCACAGCAGCGCGACCCAGAGATTGACGCCGTGCGTCATCAGCACGAGGCAGACTGCGCCGCCCGTTGCCATAGTGCCGTCAACGGTCAGATCGGCAAGATCGAGCACCTTGAAGGTGATGTACACGCCGATCGCCATGAGGCCCCAGATGAGACCCTGTGCCACCGCGCCCGGAAGCGAGGCGAGCAGGTTAGAGAAGAATTCCACTTTAATTCCCCCAAAATTAAATTTTTACCGTCCTTTTACTCTTGTATCTGATAAAGCGTAAAAGTACTTTATACTATTATAGCAAAGAAAAGCCGCCCTGCAAAGAATTATTTTCATGGATATTTATCGAGAAACGCGCATAATCATCCGCTCCGCCGCCGTACCGCGAAAAAAAGCTGTTTTTCCGCTGTCTCTGGTGCAAAAACCTTGCCATAACGTCAAAAACATGCTACAATATAACACATCTGAGAATGCTCAATTAGAGAGGCGTTGAAAATATGGAAATGATACATGAAGCGGGTCAGTATGTTGACACCGTAAAGCGCGTCTGCGACGCAGTCGGCGGCGAGGTCACCTTCCGCGGCACGGTACACCGTGTCCGCGACATGTCGGACTTCTCCTTCGTTGTCATGCGCGTAGAGCGCGGCCTGATCCAGTGCACCTTCCAGGGTGACGCGATCGGCGACATCAAGCGCTCCGACGTGCGCGATGCCATGGTCCTCGAGGTGACCGGCGCAGTCCGCGAGGAGCCGCGCGCTGAGCACGGCGTAGAGGTCGTTCTGAGCGCGGTCAAGGTCCTCGGCAAGCCGTATGACCAGCTGCCGGTGCCGATCGGCAAGAAGTATATGGGTCTGTCGCTCGACGTCGACCTCCCGCTCCGCCCGATCACGCTGCGTCATCCGCGCAAGCAGGCGATCTTCCGCGTACAGGGCGCGATCGCTGACGGCTTCGCACAGTATATGCAGAGCCAGGGCTTTACCCACATCCACACCCCGAAGATCGTCGTTGCAGGCGCTGAGGGCGGCGCGAACCTGTTCAAGCTGGACTACTTCGGTCATCCGGCCTATCTTGCACAGTCTCCGCAGTTCCACAAGCAGTACCTCGCCGGCGCATTCGGCCGCGTATACGAGATCGGCTCGGTCTACCGCGCCGAGCGTCACAATACCTCCCGTCATCTGAACGAGTACATGGGTCTGGACTTCGAGATGGCCTACATCGACTCGATGTACGACGTCATGGCCATGGAAACCGGCATGCTGAAGTCCGTCATGAACTACGTCAAGGAGCACTGCCCCGAGGAGCTCGCCCTGCTCAAGGCTGACATCCCGGAGATCAAGGAGATCCCGACCATCCGCTTCCACGAGGCGAAGAAGATCATGGAGGAGAAGTACGGCCACAAGTCCAAGAACCGTTACGACCTCAACCCGGACGAGGAGGTTCTGCTGTGCCAGTGGGCGAAGGAGGAATACGGCTCTGAATTCGTATTCGTAACCCACTTCCCGTCCGCAAAGCGTCCGTTCTACGCGATGGACGACAAGGACGACCCGAAGCTCGCGCTGTCCTTCGACCTGCTGTTCCGCGGTCTGGAGATCACAACCGGCGGCCAGCGTATCCACGATTATCAGGAGCAGATGGACAAGCTTGCAGCACGCAAGATGAACGCCGAGCTGTTCGAGTCCTTTACCATGCTGCACAAGTATGGCATGCCGCCGCACGGCGGTCTGGGCATCGGCCTCGAGCGTCTGACCATGCAGCTGCTCGGCCTGAACAACATCCGCGAGGCATCCATGTTCCCGCGCGATATGAACCGTCTGGAGCCGTAAAAGAGCTGTCGCGAAACTTCGTTTCGCCGACAATCTGTGTTCTGACTTCGCAGAACACGAGTCGTCCGAAAGTTCCCATGCGGAAACTTTCTCCCTCTAAGAGTAAAAAAACCGAGGCGCATGTCCCCGGTTTTTTTGCGTTTGCAAAGCAAACGCTTTTGAATGCGCGCTGCCGCGCGAGTGCTGTTTGTCGTAAAACCGGATTTTATCGAAAGATTAACCCCCGCGCCGATGGCGCGGGGGTTTTCTGTGCTCTGATGCAGTTTTCAGCCGTCCTGACATATCTTTTCGAGGATCTTCCGGTCGCGCTTGTCCTGCGGCTCAAATTTCGCGAACAGGTCGGGGCGGTCCTTTTTCGTGCGGCGCAGGCTCATTTCGCGCCGCCATGCCTCGATATTGGCATGATGGCCGGAGAGCAGTACCTCGGGGACCTCGCGGCCGCGCCAGTTTTCCGGGCGGGTGTACTGCGGGTGCTCCAGCAGGCCGTCCCAGTGGCTTTCCGCCGTGAAAGCCTCCTCGTCGGGCAGCACGCCCGGCACCATGCGGCAGACCGCATCCGCGACCGCCATGGCCGGGATCTCGCCGCCGGTCAGCACGAAATCACCGATGGAGATCTCCTCATCCACGCACTCGTCGATAAACCGCTGGTCGATTCCCTCATAATGACCGCAGACCAGAATAAAATGCTCCTTCGCGAGCAGCTCACGCGCTTTTTCCTGATTGAACGGCGCGCCCTGTGCGGAGAGAAACACCGTGTGAACATGTTCACCGCCGCTCAGCGCCTCATGGCACAGGTAAAGCGGCTCCGCGAGCATGACCTGACCGCGGCCGCCGCCGTAGGGCGCATCGTCCGCCTTATGGTGCTTGTCGAGCGCATAATCGCGGATATTCGTCGCCTTGACCTCGACAAGACCCTTGTCCTGTGCGCGCCCGATGATGCTTTCGCGCATGACCGCGTTGATCATCTCGGGAAACAGCGTCATAATGTCGATTTTCATTCGATCAGGCCCCCGATGCTTTCCACATAGACGATGCCGGCGTCCATGTCGATCTCCTTGAGGAAGGGCTTGATAGCCGGGATATAGATGAGGCGGCCGTCCTCGCCGGCGATCTCGTACATATCGTGCGCCGGATTGGAGGTCAGAACGTCGCGGATATGGCCGATCACGCGGTCAACGCGCAGATCGTATACCTTGAACGTGAGAATATCCTGAATAAACACGAGGTCCTCGGGCAGATCGACATCATCGCGGTCGAGATGCAGGATCTTTCCGCGCAGCTTTTCCGCCGCCTCTACCGTATCAACGCCCTTAAGGTGCATCAGAACGACGTTTTTGTGCACCTGTGCGCTCTTGACCTCGACCGGGGTCTTTTCATCCAGATACAGTGTATCAAAATCGCACAGAACCTCCGGCGTGTCGCACCAGCTCTGCACCTTCAAATCGCCGCGAATGCCGTGCGTGCCGACGATCTTACCGGCCTCCAGAAACTTTTTAGGCATGTTTTTCTCTCCTTGCAAGTGATCGGGCGCCTCGCCGCGCCGCTTATATTCCTTATTATATCATCTTTCCGTGCGCTTGAAAATTCATTTTTTTGCAGACGCAAAAAACGGCCGCGGCGTGCAGATATCGCGTGCTCGCTCCTGTGCCGGGAGGTTTTTTCTGTTATTTTTTGATATTTTTGTGCATGTGATACAAAAGTTTCATGTGAATTTTGTGTGATGCTCGAGAAAATAATATAAAACTTTTCCTTACATCTATGGTATAATCAGGGTGCAGCAGGATTTACTGTTGCGCGGGCGAACCCACAAACTTCCATGTGCCCGGAACGACCGGTTCGCTCAGCTCAGACAACTTGATCTGTGCATCATGCGCCGAGGGCGTGTCTGTACAGAAAAAAGCACAGCCGGCGAAAGCCGGTGCCGCAAAGCCACAGGGTCTAAACGGACTTTTCCGCACGACAGCCGGTTGCCGAACAGCAGAAAATCACCTCCTTTGCGTCTGTATGCACGCAGAGGAGGTTTTTGCATGAAAAGGAGAAATAACCGTTTCCTCGCCGGCACTCTCGCCGGTCTGATGATGCTCACCATGCTGCCCGTGACCGCGCTCGCGGCCGAAGGTGACGCAGCAGGCGAACCCACGACGGCGGTGGACGGCGCACCCGTTTCCCAAACGCCGAATAGCAGCACTGCAAATGGGATGGATAACGACAAAGGCAGCCAGAATTCTGGAAGCAGCGGCGACTCCACCCAGTCTGCCGAGAAAAACAACGAAAATACGGACAATAACAGCACGGACAAGCAGGACGACAGCAGCTCCAATACGGGGGAAAACTCCGATAGTAATGCTCCTGTCAACAACAACGGCGAAGGCGGCGAGAACAGCTCGGAAACCGGCGGCGCCTCCGCTTCGAAGAGCGAAACCGGCGGCGAACAGGGCGGTGCAGGCAATTCCGAGAACGGCAACAAGCCTGCCCCGGCTCCGGCAGAAACGTTTACCGCGAAAATCGGCGATGTGAAGTATGATACGCTTGATGCAGCAATCAACGATGCACAGGACGGCGATACGATTGAGATCGGTAATAATGAAGGTTTAATAACCGTTAATGAAATTAGAAAGAATATTGTTATTAACGGCAAAGGTCATACTGTTACTATTCCTGATCAGGCAAAGACAGAGCATCGTTCACTCGATATCTTTGCTTCGTTGACATTTAACAATACGAACGTGAAATTTGCCAATAACCTCAATGCTAAAAACATCTGGTCTGCTACCTTGAACAGCAACGGCGCACTGACACTGGATGAAGGCAGTACCTGCACCATCGAAACTCATGGTATTTACGCCACTCCCAATACATCTATCAATGTAAAAGGCGGCTCTGAGCTGACCATTCGGAACACAACCTATACGGCAATGATGGGCGAAAATTACGCACTTCTGAACATCGAAAACGACTCTCATCTTTTGATTGAAAATTCTGCAATCAACGGCATGACTCGTTTTATTACGACCGTCACTGGTTCGACTCTCCGTGTTCTGAACTGCGCCAATCAGGGTCTGGTTAGATGCCCGTTGACGCTTGATGGTTCTACGGCAGAAATCAGCGGCAACGATTACGGTATTTCCGGTTACAACAAGACCGATGTGCTGACGATGAAAAACCGTTCTTCTCTGACGATGGAGGACAATAACTCTGCCGGTATCTTCCTCTACGGCGGCAATATCGACGTACAGGACGGCACGACACTCACTATCACCGGCACGGGCAAAGATCTGGATAATACCGATGATCGTTCCGTCGGCGCTCTCGCCGTATATTATTACTACAATACCTATGCCGCAAACGTCACCTTTGCTGACGGTGCATCGGTAAATCTGGTCGACAACGCCGTTTCCGCTATCAACAACGACGGTACGCTCTACATCGGCAAGGGTACAACTATCACAAACAACGGCAGCAAGGCGCTTTACGGCGGCGGCATTCAGAACCGCGGACAGCTGACTGTTGCAGATGGTGCACGTATCTATAACAACCACGCCACCGATGCAGGCGATGATATTTACAATACGACAGGCGAGGGCATGACGCCTGAAAAGCAGACGGCAATCTATACCGGTAGCATTAAATTCGCGCCCACCGGCGACGGCTGGACGCTCGACGGCTGCAACGATCCGATCGTCGGCTGGTATCAGGACGGCTCGGAAATGCTGACGGATACCGCCCGCAAGCGCTGGAACGGTGATGGTGAAGGCGATGCCTACTACGCAGCCGAATACACGGTCGATAAAAAGGCCGTTTCCGATGCGCTCGCGCTCAAGGCCGCGCACGGCAAATTCTGCAATGTCACCTATGAAGTAACGGGCGATATTCCGTCCGACGCAGGTGCTGCTCCGGCTTCTGCCAAGGTCAAAATGGGCGGCAGCTACACGGTCGCGCCCGCACAGACCACCTCACAGAGCCGCTACACCTTCAGCGGCTGGCGCATTGACGGCACCGGCGATATTGTGACCTCGCTTGAGAACCTCCGGCAGGACGTCAAGCTCGTCGGCGTATGGTCCTACCGCTCCGGCGGCGGCTCCGGCGGTGGCGGTGGCCGCAAGCCGACTGTCGACATCCCGGATGACGTACCGACCGGTCTGAACGGCGACGATCACTTTGCGTATATCGTCGGCTACCCGGACGGCAACGTAAAGCCGGGCAGCAGCATCACCCGCGCCGAGGTCGCGACCATCTTCTTCCGTCTGCTGACCGAGGATGTCCGCACCGCAAACTCCACCCAGTCCAACAGCCTGTCCGACGTTTCGCGCGGTCAGTGGTTCAACCACGCGATCTCCACGCTCTCGTCGATGGGCATCGTAAAGGGCAACCCTGACGGCACCTTCGACCCGGATGCACCGATCACCCGTGCGGAATTCGCAGCTATTGCAGCTCGTTTCGACGACAAAAATACGAACACCACCTCGAATTTCTCGGATATCGCTTCTCACTGGGCGAAGGACGAGATCGGCGTTGCCGCAAACAAGGGTTGGATCAACGGCTATCCCGACAGCACCTTCCGTCCCGACCAGTATATCACCCGCGCCGAGGCGATGACGCTCGTCAACCGCGTACTCAACCGCCTGCCCGAAAAGAGCGAGGATCTGCTCGATGACATGATCAAGTGGCCGGATAATGCGGATGCGTCCGTCTGGTACTATCTCGCCGTGCAGGAGGCTACCAACAGCCACGATTACTCGGACAAGAGCGACGCCGACAAGTACGAAAAGTGGACCAAGATCCGCGACGCACGCGACTGGACGCTGCTCGAAAAGTAAATTTAACAACAGGCATTCGGTAAACCGCGAATCATATCTTTTATTCTGCAAGTATCGTTTTACCGGGCACAGCAGGGGCAGGAAGTAATTCCTGTCCCTGCACTTTTTACCATTTCTATTGACAAACCGTCGGTCTGCCACTACTATAAAATTATATGAGTAGAATCAAGGATGTGTACTTATGACGATATTAGTGACCGGCGGCGCAGGCTATGTCGGCTCGCACACAGTACGGGCAATGCTCGAGGCCGGCTATCAGGTGGTCGTGGCCGACAACCTCAGCACCGGCTTCCGCGCAGCCGTACCGGCGGCCTGCCGATTTTATGAGGGCGATATTCGCGATGCAGCCTTTCTCGCCCGCCTGTTCGAACAGGAGAACATCGACGGCGTAATTCATTTTGCAGCGTTCTCGCAGGTCGGCGAGAGCGGCAAACTGCCGCTGCGCTACTATGATAACAACGTCAGCGGCACGCGCGTACTGCTCGAGCAGATGACCGCGCATGACGTCGGAACGATCGTTTTTTCCTCCTCCGCAGCAGTCTACGGCGAACCCGAACAGATTCCCATTGAGGAAACTGCCGCTCTCGATCCGACTAACTGCTACGGCGAGACCAAGCGCGTCATGGAGCGCATGATGTGCTGGACGGCGGCCGCGACCGGCCTGCGGTACGCCGCGCTGCGGTATTTCAATGCCTGCGGCGCGCATCCGGACGGTTCGCTCGGCGAAGCGCATTTCCCCGAAACCCACCTCATTCCGCTGGTCCTGCAGGTCGCAAACGGACAGCGCAGCGAGATCTCGGTGTTCGGCTCGGACTACCCAACGCCCGACGGCACCTGTATCCGCGACTACGTCCATGTGTGCGATCTGGCTCAGGCGCATATTCTTGCGCTCGAATACCTGCTGCGCGGCGGCGAAAGCACCGCCTTCAACCTCGGCAGCGGACAGGGGTTTTCCGTACGCGAGGTGATCGAGGAGGCGCGCCGCGTTACCGGTCATGCAATCCCTGCCGTGGAAAAGGCGCGCCGCAGCGGCGACCCGGCTCGGCTCGTTGCGTCCTCGGAGAAGGCGCAGAGCACACTCGGCTGGCGGCCGCGCTACAGCGCACTCAGCACCATCCTGCAAACCGCATGGAACTGGCACCGCAGCCATCCGATGGGATTTTAAAGCTGTCGAAAAACTTCATTTCTGTGCGCGCTGAAGCGTAAAAAGGTCATCCTTTTTCAAGGATGACCTTTCTTTTTTACTGTTTGTTCCACGTTACATGGGAGACCGTCGTGCCGGCCCTGACATGCAGCGCGATCGTTACCGGCTCATCACTGTCGCCGAGGCGGTCCGCCTCGATGACAGCCTTGCCGGAAGCATCCAGCGTCACTGCCGCGCCGTCTACGTCTGCCTCCGCAACGCCGCCAAGGTCGCTGCTCTCGACAGCGAGCTCATAGCTGCCTTCGTTCTTGAGCACGGTCGAGAACACGACTGTGCTGTCCGAGTCCGCAGTGAATGCACCGCCGTTCCACGTTACGCTGCCTTCCTGCACCTCCGCGCAGTCCGGCACGCCGTTTCCGTCCGCATCCGGCAGATAAGCCGTATCCAGACCGAGCGAGGAGAAAATGGTGAGCGCGTCGACGAAATCATACGGGTCGAGCGCGTCTGCCGCAAGCAGCTTGTTAAGGAACGCATTGTTCTCCGCCGTCAACAGCACATCATCAAGCTGGTCCGCGTTGACCTGGCACAGCGTCTCGTAGCCCTTGACCATGCGGTTCAGATAGGTATCATCCTGGAGCCACTGCGCCGCGCCGATGCTGCCGCCGACCGGATCGATCATCTGCTCGTACAGGCTGATCATCTTCTGCCATACCTCAGCGTTTGCACGCGTGTATTTCGCGCCGCGGTCGAGCGCATCGAGCGCCTTGGTGTAGTCGCCCACACCGGCGTAATACTGCGCAAGCGGAATGGCGATGGCGTTGGAGTCCACGCGGGACAGATCGGCCGCATAGCGGTCGGCTACGCCCTCCTCATTGCCGCCCGAGATCAGATACGACAGCTTGTAGTCGTTAGTCTCGAACAGGTCGATGGACGCGCACTGCTTGAGATCATCGAGCGTCAGCTCGTCGCTCGAGAACTTGCTCTGCGCGATCAGATTGAGGCCGATGAGCACGATAAAGACAGCGGAAACCGCCGCGATCGGCCAGCGGACCGCGCCGCCCTTGCTCTTGTTCGGCACATTCAGCCGCAGGCTGTCGCCGCAGTGCAGCGTCACAAGTGCGAGCACCGTGAAGAACGTCGGTACGCAGCAGCCGACCGACCATGTAACGTCGCTGATAGCCTGACCGAACATCTGAAGCACGCACGCGCCGAGCAGCATGACGATAAGCGGCTTCTCCTTGCGGCTCTTGACGAGCGCCCAGATCGAGGTGCCGAGCATCGCAAGGAAGGCCGCCAGGCCGAGAATACCGAGGTCGCACAGCGACTCAACATAGTGGTTATGGGCGTATTTAGTCTCGTAATAGTAATCCTGCACCGAAACGACACCGTTTTCAAAGCCGCCGAGACCGCGGCCGATGACCGGCGAGGTCTTCCAGAGCTTGATAGCGTCCTGACGGTAAACACCGCGCTGTACGACGTTGCCGTTTGCGGTGAGGTCCTGAATACGGTCCGCGATGAAAGCGGGCAGCAGCTTGTAGCCGAGCTTTACGCTGCCGTCCTTCGCGCCGGTGTAAGCCGCCTCGTTCAGCGTCGCGCCCTGTTCGCCGCCGAAGTAGAAGAACACGAGCTTGCTGTCCTCCGGCACGGTGAAGGTCACCGGAGCATCTGCCGAGCCGCTGGCAAGGTCGGTTTCGTTATTCTGAACCAGATTGTTGGTGTTTTTATAGGTGACACGCACCGAGGTCGAGCCGTCCGCCTGCATGGAGAGCGAATAGTCGCCTGCCGGCAAGGAAATCGCACGGCGGAACTCACCCTCCGTGCCAAAGGTGTACGAGCCGGTGACATTCAGCGCCGCAACCAGGTAGACAACAGCGATCACAGCAACCGCCGCGACCAGACCGATGAGCAGTTTTCCCTTGTCGGCAAGGCGCGCGACTATCTTCTCGCGCACAAAAATCTCCAGCACGCACGCTGCGGCGCAGCCGACGATCAGCATGATCATCGGCAGGAACGAGCCGGTCACATCATCACCGAAGCCCTTGACCGAAACTGCGCCGACGATCAGCGCAACGACTGCCGTCTGAACGAGCAGTAGGAACAGATCCATGCGCTTTTCTGCCGGACTCAGTACCAGCATCGCAAGGCACGCCACGACAAACACGCCGAGCGAACCCATCGAGAACGCGAGCAGATAGGAGACTGCGTTGACCATCAGCAGAATGGTGCACAGGATCTTCTGGCTGCGGCTCGCCGCCGTGATGACGAGCCAGATAGACAACAGGCACGCGATCGACATCAGGCCGGCGTAGGTATTCGGGTTGCCGAAAATGGTGTTCAGACGGGAGTAAAAGTAGCCGCCGGTGTTGCCGTAGCCTGCGCCGATCGCCTCCATGATGACGCGCACCGGGCGCATCAGCAGATTGCAGGAGGCGGCGTCGATGGACAGCAGACCGACCGGAGCCGCCGCGGCAGCGATCGTGGCCGCGGCTCGGCGGAAGGCGGTCCTGCCGTCATTCGAAAACAGAACGATGCACAGATAGACCGCAAAAGCCGCAAGAAAGACCGCAAATTCTGCGATCGCGAACTTGCGCGAGCGCGCATACAGCGTGGATACGCCCGACAGCAGCATGTACGCAAACAGCGCAAACGCCGGCGGCGTCAGCAGACGCTTTACCTTGTCCTTGCCTGCAAATAGCATCATGAACAGCGTACCGACCGTGCAGAGCACGCCGACCACCTTCTGCGTGAAATAGCTGCCGTTATTGTCGAAGCAGGTGATGATCCACAGCGCAATCGCCGCCATGGTGTACAGTCCCCAACGGGCGCTGCTCGGCGCGGCGGGCTTTGCCTGAACGCCTCCCTTCGCCTGTCCGTTTTTGGACTGAGCCGGTTTTTGTTTCATCAGTTTTCCTCCTCAGATGCCGCGCGTCCCGTTTTTCCGGTCAGCGCATCATAATATAATGTGGTCAGCGCGGGAAACACGGTATCCAGACCGTATTTCCGCACGCTTTTTTCCGCTTTTTCGCTCATCATGCGGCGTACCGCCGGCTCACCTGCGACCCGAACCGCGCGGCAGAACGCCTGCCGGTCGTCATAGGGATACAGCTCGCCGTTCTCGCCGGGGCGAACCAGATCCTCATGCCCCTTGACGTTCGTCAGCACCGCCGGAAGGCCGCACGCCATCGCCTCCATGACGTTGAACGGCAGGCCCTCGCTTCGGCTCGACGAGACACAGACATCGGACGCGCGGTAGTAGTCCTCGATATTCGACACGAAGCCGGGAAACCGCACGCGCTCGCGCACTCCAAGCCGGTCTGCCAGCGCCTTGCATTTGTCGAGCGCCGCGCCCCGTCCGGGCAGCAGCAGCACAACGCGCTCGGGCAGCTCCGCCATCGCCTCGATGAGCATGGACTGATGCTTGCGGCCGGAAAACTCCGCCGCGTAGACGAGCACGAGCTGATCGTCCCTCAGCGAAAGCTGACGGCGCAGCCAGGTGCGCTCGGGCGCGGACGGGCGGCTGAACCGCGCAAGATCGATGCCCATGCCGTCCGTCTGCACGATATGCCGTCCCAGGCGATACTGCCGCGCGATACGCTCATCCTGACGGTTCATGGTCAGCAGCCAGTCGGTCACTGGCGCGGTCATGCGCTCCGCCGCAAGCAGAATTTCGCGCTTCAGCGGCGGTGTATCGCGGTCGAACAGGTAGCCGTGCACGGTATTCATCACGATTGGCCTCTGCTTTCCGCAGGTCATCACCGCAAGCCGGGTGAAGAACGCCGCGAGCGAGGTATGCACGCTGATCATGTCGTACTTCTCCTCGCGCAGAACGCGGCGCAGCTGTATCACTGCGGCGAAATTGCGCGGCGAGAACATGCTTTTCTCGAACGAGACCGGGATATACCGCGAAACGCCCGGCAGCTCGGCCGTACTGCCGCCTGCCGCCGCGTGCACCGCTGCGCCCTGCTGCGCCAGCCACGCCAGATATGGCTTGTGAAAAGATGCCAGATGTCCGAATGTCGAGGCAACATACAGCACCTTTCTGCTGTTTTTCAAACTCTATCTCACCACCATCAATAAAAAAGCGCAGGCAACTGCACCTGCGGCCAAAAAACAACGTCGTTTTCCGCAGTCTGTCCGCCAGCCGCGGTCTGCGAAACTTTTCCATATTACTCTAAAAATTTTACCCCAGAGCATAGTTCTTGTCAAGGAGATGATGGAATTTTCCTGCCATTTATGGTAGAATAAATTATAAATTTAAGTATTTCAGGAGGCTGCAAGTTTGATTAAGGAAAATCAGCGCGCGCTCAACCAGATCAACGGTCTGACGGACGCGCTTATACTTTTCCCCTGCATGGCGTTTGCCTATTTTATCCGCTTCGATCTGTTCCACGGGATCCCCGGGCACGTCGGGCTGTCGTACTACATGACGACTATATTGTGCATGGCGCCGCTGTTCTGGCTGATGTACGGACTGATGGGGCTTTACGACTCGTTCCGCTCGAAGAATTTCCTGCGCGAGTTCAGTCTGCTGCTGCGCAGCAACGTCATCCTGTTCGGCGTGCTGCTGGCGTTTCTGTTCGTCTGCAAGCAGTTCCACCTGTCCCGGTGGACGCTGTTCATCTTTTTCCTCCTCGCGACCGTTTCCGTCGCGGTCAAGCGATGGATGCTGCGGCGCGTGCTGCGCCGGTTCCGCGAGCACGGCTACAACCTCAAGCACGTTCTTCTCGTCGGCTGCGGCGAGCAGGCGCAGGCGTACTGCCGCGCGGTACAGGCCGACCGCACGCTCGGCTTCTGCATCGACCACTATCTCGCGCCGCGCGACTGTCTGCCGGGCATATCCTACCTCGGCACCTACGACGCGATCGCGAACGTTCTCGACCGGCAGAACCCCGACGAAGTCGTCATCGCGCTCGAGGCGAACGAATACACCTACTTACAGGGCATCATCGCGAGCAGCGAGAAAAACGGCGTCAAGGTATCCCTCATCCCGTTCTACAACAAATTCATGCCCTCGCGCCCGGCGATCGACGAGATCGGCGGCGTTTCGCTCGTCAATCTGCGCCACATCCCGCTCGACAACATCGGCAACGCCTTCCTCAAGCGCGCCATGGACATCATCGGGTCGCTGATGCTGATCATCTGCACCTCGCCGCTCATGCTGTTCGCGGCGGTCGGCGTCAAGCTGTCCTCGCCCGGCCCCATCCTGTTCAGGCAGGAGCGCGTCGGACTGAACAAAAAGCCGTTTTACATGTACAAATTCCGCTCCATGCGCGTAAATGACCGGCAAACGACCGGCTGGAGCACCAACTCCGACCCGCGCAAGACGAAATTCGGCTCGTTCATCCGCAAATTCTCCATCGACGAGCTGCCGCAGTTCTTCAACGTCCTCAAGGGCGACATGAGTCTCGTCGGGCCGCGCCCCGAGCTCCCCTTTTTCGTCAACCGGTTCAAGGAGAGCATCCCCCTGTACATGGTCAAGCATCAGGTCCGCCCGGGCATCACCGGCTGGGCGCAGGTCAACGGCTTCCGCGGCGACACGTCCATACAGGGACGCATCGAGCACGATATTTACTATATCGAGAACTGGACGCTGCTGTTTGACATCAAAATCCTGTTTATGACGGTATTCAAGTTCAGCAATAACGAAACCCTCGGCAAGTAAGCCGGGGGTTTTGCTTTGGCGGTAAAGGGCATAAGAAAACCCCCGAGGTTTCCCTCGGGGGTCTTGCTTTGCCTTATGGCAGGCTTAACGGAGAACCGTTAAGATTACCACTGGGTGATGTTGTTGTTAACGTCAACAACGATAACGGTTACGTAACCGTCAGAAGCAGCACCGTCGCCGTAAGCAATGTTTACAGAAACGTTAGCCTTGTCGGTGTCCTTACCAGCGTTGTTGTAAGCGTTACCAACACGGATCTCGCCGTCGCCTACGCCCTTAGCGTTGTCGGAGTCAACATACAGAACAACAGTGTCCTTGCCGTCGATCGCGCGGATATCACCTGCGGTCAGCTTCTCGCTGTGCGGTGCGTTGTCGTAAGCGATGTCATCCTTGAAGGAGATGTCGCCGTTGCTGTAAGAAGCAACCTGAGTATTGGTCATAACAACCTTATCAACAGATACGGTGTCCGCACCGTCTGCGGAGTACTCGAATACGTCGCCCTTCTTGAAGATGGTGGTATCTTCGGACTTGTACAGAACTTCCTCAGTGCCGTTCCAAGCCTTGGTGAAGTAGTAGGTGGTACCGTCAACCTTGTTGGTGTAGGTCTTATCCAGAGCTACTGCATAGGTGGTGTCAGAACCGCCCGGAACGTTAGCTGCTGCCAAATCAACGAATGCAACAGAAGCCTTCTTGGTGTTGTCATCCATGGTGATCAGGGACTTAACGGTCTTAGCCTTGGTTTCCTTCCAGCCAGCTACGGACTTGCCGGTAACTACCTTGTAATCGCCGTTCTTGTAAGCAACGAATACAACTGCGTCATCCTCGAAGTATACACGGCCGCCAGTGTAACGAACGCTGGTGTCAACGGTTACCGTTGCAGTGTCGTCATTGCACTTGTAAGCGTCGTAGCCTGCGTCCTGAGCAGACTTGTCGTCCTTAACAGCGGTGATGGTGTAAACGTTCTTGGAGATATCGTAGGTTACCAGAGTGTGAGCGTATGCAGCGAAATCAGACTTGGAATTGCCGATCGCCTTGCCGTTGCCGTCCTTCTTCTCTACGTCAACAACCTTGTCAGTGCCGTCAGAGAAGATCATGCGAGCCTGATAGTACTTGGAACCAACAGAGTTGCTGTTGCCGAGCTCAACTACCAGAGCTACGTCCTCAGAACCAGCAGAGACGGTGTCCTTATCGTAAGCGTAGCCGTTTACGAGGATGAGCTTAACGTTAGCGCTCATAGCCGGCTGCTTAACGCCAGTAGCCATCTTGTACCACTTGTCGCCGATCTGAACCTTGTCGTCGCCCTTGGTACCAACAACCTTGCCCTCAACAACTTCAGCCTTCTCGATGCGGCCGTCCTTGTCAGCGTAGTTGCCAGCAGCGGTGATAACAACGTAGTCATCCTTCTTCAGGCCGTCAGCAATAACGTAATCGTCGTCGTCGTACTTGCCAGACTTGGTGTTGACATAGTCGGTACCAACGTAGGTAACCTTGGATACCTTGTAGGTCTTAACCTTCAGGATGGAGTAGTTAGAAGAACCGTCAGCAGCGATCAGCTCAACAGAGGTGCCTTCCTTGTAGGTAGCATACTTGTCAGTGCCGTTGTCGCTGTACTTCTGAGCGAAGGAAGCGATGGTGTAAGTGGTGTCCTCGCCGTCGATGTAAACGGAGGTGTTCTTAGCCAGATCGTACTTGGTGCCGTCCAGCTTAACCTTGGAAGCGCTTTCGTACTTCAGGTCAGACAGCAGACCGGACTGAACAGTATTGTCGTCGGTAGCGAATACGCCGTAAACATTGTCCTTAGCCTTGTACAGAACCTTAACGGTGTTGTACTTCAGCGCAGAGTAATCCTTAGCAACCTTGGTGAAGGAAGTCAGGCACTTGTCGGAAGAGTCATCCTTGTTAACGTTGGTGATGGTCAGATCGTAAGTGTCCTTGTTATCCTGCTTGTTAACAGAATACAGGGTACCAACGGTCTTCTTCAGGCCCATGTACTTCTCGCCGATGGTCGGGTTGTCGCCGTTGCCATAGTTGTTGGTGGTGTAAGCATCGTCACGCCATACAACGGTGGGAGCGTCGATTGCGTTGTAGATCAGCTGAGCAGCGTACTGACGCGGGCACGGACCGGTGAAGGAAGTGTTAACGTCGTCAAGCAGGCCGTTCTCGTCAGCCAGAGCGTTGGTCTTTGCAGCCCAGCTAGCGCCTACCAGACCAGCCTTGTTCGGGTCGTAACCGAGGGTTACGAGCAGCATCTTAGCAGCTTCCTGAGCAGTTACGGTCTGATCCGGTGCAAACTTGGTTGCAGACTGACCAGCGATGATGCCCAGAGACTGGCAGTACTTGACGTAGCCAGCAGCCCAGTGGCCCTTGATGTCGGTAAAGGTGGTCTTGTCGTTGTTGTACGCAGAAGCGTCAGAGTTACCAGTGCGCAGCACGTAGATCATCTTCGCCATCTCCGCACGAGTTACGGTGTCATTGGGCTTGAACGAACCGTCGGTGTAACCGTTGATTACGCCCAGCTCAATGAGAGTGTCCACGACTTCATTCTCGACCTTGATGTCGGCCTGATCCGTGAACGCCGCACCGGCAAACATAGTGAACGCGCAAGCGAACGCCAGTACCAGTGCGAGAATCTTTTTGAGATTGCAGGCAAAATAATCGATTTCACGGTTAAACCCGCAATTTCGAAAAAATCGTTGTCTTTTCCGAATTTTTCGGAAAAATCACGCACTCCGAAAAGCTGGAATAATCTTGCAGTCCTCAGATTTCGATGATCGGAATCGCGCTCTTGGCGATAGACTCCTTCTCCACATACGGCACGTGCGCGTAAACGTTTGCGGTCGTGGCGATATCCGAATGACCGAGCCATTCCTGAATCTGCTTGAGGGAAAAGCCCTGCTGAAGCAGGAGCGTCGCGACCGAATGCCGCAGATCGTGAAACCGGATGCACGGCAGACCGGCGCGGCGGCAGACGCGCCCGAACTCGCGGGAAATATAGTCCGGGCGGAGCGGTGTGCCGTCCTCACGGACGCAGACATAATCGCTCTGGTGATAGGATTTGCCGTATTTCCGGCGGTTTTCCTTCTGGCGGCGGCGAAGATCGGTCAGATACCGCCGCAGCGAGTCCGACAGCGGCAGCGTGCGGTAACTCGAGCGGGTTTTGACATTATCGACATAGAGAATCCGCCCGTTCGAGAGAATAGCGGTGTGGTTGATGACCATGCGCCGCGCACGGAAGTCGATCGCGCTCCACCGCAGCCCGGCGCACTCGCTCCGCCGGAGGCCATAGCTTGCGGCGAGGACAAACGCCGCCTCGGCGGGGGACTGCAAAGCCGCCGCGAGGAAAACATTCAGCTGTGCGCGGTCGTAGACCTGCCCGCGGAAGCGGCGTCGCTTGGGCAGCATGACGTTATCCGAGGGATTATTCGGGATGATCTGGAGCGCGACGGCGTATTTCAGACATTTGTGCATAATCGAGTGAAATTTCGCGATCGAGGTCGGAGAAAGGCCCTGCTCGAACTTAAAATTGACGAAATCCTGAAAATCCATCGGCCGGGCGGTCGCGAGGGTCATCCCCCGTGCATCAAAAAACGGCCGGATATGCTTTTCGAAGGCATACCGATAGCCGTCCATCGTATTTTCGCGCACCTGCGTTTTCATCTGGCCGAGCCAGCCGTCCATAAACGCAGAAAAGGCGATCGTCGACTGCTGCGAGTAGCGCAGCCGCATCAGCTCCTCGGGGCGCAGGATAAAATGAATATAGCCGCCCTCCTCAAAAACGCGAATATTTTCCATGATAAAACCTCCTGAAAGTGATGACCGGGCGAAAAAACCGCGCGAGTCACCTTTATTTTACGGGAAAACGGCAGAAACCGACAATATGAAATCCGCCGCGCGGCGGCAGGCGATGTAATGCGGCGTGTAATATTACGCTTATGTTACATCTCGCGAAAATCCGTTGACCGTGGGGGCGCGCTATGGTATTATACTTAACGAAATGAGCGAAAGCTCAAAAAATTTTATAAGGAGGAATTTCCCCATGAAGAATCTCAAAAAGATTCTCGCACTGGTACTGGCGTTCGCTTGCGCGTTCACTATGTTTGCCGGTGCGGCGTTCACGGATCAGGCCGACATCAAGGTCGAGAATGAAGTCGTGGACACTCTCATTGAGCTGGGCGTAATCAACGGTTACACCGACGGTTCGTTCAAGCCCAATGACACCGTAACTCGTGCGGAGATGGCGAAGATGATCTACGTGCTGCGCACTGGTAACTCTGACGCTTCTGCGTACAACAATGACAAGACCAGCTTTACTGATGTCAACGGCCACTGGGCCGCTGGCTTCATCAAGTACTGCCAGTCTGTCGGCATCATCGCTGGCCAGTCTGCAACCAAGTTTGCACCGGACCAGACCGTAACCGCTCAGGAAGCTGCTAAGATGCTGCTCGTAACCCTCGGCTACGACGCTCAGAAGGCAGGCCTGGTAGGCATCAACTGGGCATCCAAGACCAACGCTCTGGCTGACGAGAACGGCCTGCTTGACGACGTAAACACTTCCTTCACCGGTCCGTGCCCGCGTCAGTATGCTGCTCAGCTGATCTACAACGCAATCGATACCCCGACCGTTGTATGGCGTGACGATGCTTACACCAACGTAACTCTGCTTGGCGACGACAACAAGACCGTTGGCGAGAAGTTCATGAACCTCAAGAAGACCACCGCTGTTCTGGAGGACGTTTCCAAGACCTCCGGCAAGGAGACCTTCGAGCTGACTCTCGACAAGTCCACTGTTGACGAGAACAAGACCACTGACGACAAGGGCAAGGCTCTGTACAACTTCACCGATGTGAAGAAGGACTACTCTGACCTGAAGTATCAGATGGTTACCGTTCTGTACAAGAACAACGACAAGTCCAAGGTTTACGGCGTTTACGCTACCAAGGACAACACCCAGCAGACCGGCATCCTGAAGAACCTCAAGATGGACGGCAACAAGGTTAAGCTGGACGGCACCAAGTACGATCTGGCTAAGACCACCACCGTATACGTAAACGGCTACAAGATCAACGATGACATCAAGACCTTTGTTGCTAAGTACGGCGACGACTCTTCTACCAAGTATCAGGACGCTGCTTACATGCAGCCGACCGAGGTTAAGCTGCTCGCTACCGACGGCTCTACCGATTACTCCATCCTGAACGTTAAGACCTTCGCAGTAGCTAAGGTTACCGCTGTTGGTTCTGACTACATCAACGTCTCCTTCAAGAAGGGCGACAACACCATCGCTACCAAGTCCAAGCTCGAGTCCGATGACTGGGATTGGTACGACGGCGTTAAGAAGAACGACTACGTTGTTCTGACTGCTGCTGGCAACTATGGCACCAACCACGGCCTCGTTGAGAAGGCTACCGTTGTTACCGGCAAGGTAAACGGCACCAAGTCTGACGATGGCGTTGCTATCGACGGCGAGTGGTACACCATGGCAGGCAAGAAGGGCAATATGGTTACCCGCCCGAACACCGGCGCTAACGTTGAGATGGTAGTTGTAAACGGCTACGTTTACTACACCGACACCACCGCAGGCTCCATCGACGACATCGCACTTCTGGTTGAAGCAGCTCCTAAGGGCGGCGTAAACTCCAAGTGGGAAGCTCGCATGATCTTCGCAGACGGCACCGACAAGGTTGTCGAGATCGAGAAGAAGTGGGATGACAAGGACGACGGCAAGAATATCCTCGAGTTCCATGAAGGCAATACCGAGAACCCGAACGTTAAGCTGTCTGGCGGCGGCAAGGATTGCAAGGCTGCTCCGATGCTCGTTTCCTACGAGGTATCCAAGGACGTTTACACTCTGACCCGTCTGGGCGCTGTAAACACCGATGTTAAGGACGCTAAGGACATCGAGACCAACGGCTACGATGCGTACGTAACCGCAGGTTCTGTAACCACCGATGGCTCCATCAAGGGCACTGTTACCCTGTCCGATAGCTCCACCATCTCCCGCCTGTACTACGAAGCAACCGGCGTTGTATTCGTTAAGTCCAAGGCTGACAAGAACGGCGAAGACGGCGACTACAAGGTAGTTTCCGGCAAGACCGCTTCTAACTACGACCGCACTCTGCGTGCAGTTGCAGCAGTTGCTGACAAGTCCGGCAACGGCTACTACGCACAGGCTGCATTCATCGACCTGGGCGAAGGCTCTACCGGCGGTTCTTCCGACAACTACGCAGTTGTTCTGAAGACTGTTAAGAAGCTCACCGGCACCGCTAACGGCACTGTTTACGAGATCACCGCTTGGAATGGTACTGAGCAGATCACTGTTACCACCGATGACTCCAAGGCTGCTGACATGGGCAAGGGCGACATCTTCTCTTACACCGCTACCGGCGACACCCTGGCTGACATCGAGTTCTCCGCTTCTAAGCAGGCTGATTACTTCGTAACCGCTTACGATGAAGGCTCCGGCGACATCTCTCTGTACAACCTTGACAAGGACGCTAAGTGGGTTGCAGCAGGCACGACGGATGCTTACACTGTCGTTGACAGCAAGAACACCGTAATCATGTTCGTTGACTCCGACGCAGGCAAGGGCGAGACTGGCTACACCATGGCTGATATCGACCTGGCTCGTACCTTCGACTCCGACTTCTGGAGCAAGGGCAAGCTGCCGGCTATCAACGACATCAAGATCTCCGGTAAGGATGCAGTTGATGCAAAGGATAAGGACAACACCCTGACCGAGGATGCAGTACCGAACGTTCGCGTATTCGTTGACAGCGCTTCTGACGACCAGATCACTGTTATCGTAGTTGACGTTCAGCACGACATCACTGCTTGGTAATCTTAACGGTTCTCCGTTAAGCCTGCCATAAGGCAAAGCAAGACCCCCGAGGGAAACCTCGGGGGTTTTCTTATGCCTTCCGCCGTCCAAAATACACGCAATCTACATTGCACGAAGCGCCGGAGTCATGTATAATATTCACAGGCGAAACTTCACCCTGCGCGGCGGCGCGCCGTGCACCCCCCTCGCGTCAATACCCCTAAAGGAAGGTCGAAACATGGAACACACTATCGGTTTTCCGAACCTCGGTCTGGAATTCACGCTCAGCCGCGTGGCCTGCACCGTGCTCGGAAAGGACATCTACTGGTACGGCATCATCATCTGCGCCGGCTTTATCCTCGCCGCGCTCTACGTCAATTCCCGGACGAAGGACTTCGGCATCACCTCGGATAACCTCACCGACTGCCTCATCATCTGCGTGCCCCTCGGCATCATCTGCGCGCGTATCTACTACGTCGTTTTCGAATGGGGCTACTACGCGCAGCACCCGGGCGAGATCATCGCCATCTGGAAGGGCGGCATCGCTATCTACGGCGGCATCATCGGCACGCTCATCGGCCTGTTCGTGTACAGCCGCGTCAAAAAGCTCTCGCTCGCGAGCCTGTGCGATCTGGCGGCGTTCGGCCTGCTCATCGGCCAGTGCATCGGCCGCTGGGGCAATTTCGTCAACGGCGAGGCCCACGGCGGCCCGACGACCCTCCCCTGGGGCATGACCATCGACGGCCAGAGCATGGTCCACCCGACCTTCCTCTATGAGTCCCTCTGGAACCTCATCGGCTTCGTCCTGCTGCATTTCTATTCGAAAAAACGCAGGTTCAAGGGCGAGATCGCGCTGCTCTATGCCGCATGGTACGGTGCCGGCCGCGCATGGATCGAGGGCCTGCGCACGGACAGCCTGTATATCGGCTCGGTCCGTGTCTCGCAGCTGCTCGCTATCATCAGCTGTATCGCGGCGGTCGCGGTGCTCGCGCGGCAGTATCACCGGATTAAGGTAGCAAAGGCGTTTTATGTGCCCGAAACGGACGAAAACAAGGGCGAATAATCATAATCATAAGGAGAGAAACAGCATGAGTGCAGTAAGAATGGACGGCAAGGCGCTGTCCGCCAAGGTGCGCGGCAGTATCCTCGCGGAGACCGAGGAGCTGAAGAAAAAGGGCGTGACGCCCGGCCTTGCGGTCATTATCGTCGGCAACGACCCGGCCAGCGAGATCTATGTGCGCAACAAGGAGCGCGCCTGCGAGCAGTGCGGCTTTTACAGCGAAAAGTACGCCCTGCCCGAGGAGACCTCGCAGGAGGAGCTGCTCGGCTTGATCGCGCAGCTCAACGAAAGCCCCCAGATCTCGGGTATCCTGTGTCAGATGCCGGTGCCGAAGCATATCTCGGAGCAGGCCGTCATCGACGCCATCGATCCGCGGAAGGACGTCGATGCGTTCCATCCGGTCAACGTAGGCAAGATCATGGTCGGCAATTTCGATTTCGTGCCCTGCACCCCGGCAGGCGTGATGGAGCTGCTCGACGAGTACCAGATCGACCCCAAGGGCAAGGAATGCGTCGTTGTCGGCCGCTCGAATATCGTCGGCAAGCCGATGGCCATGCTGCTGCTGCACCGTCACGGCACCGTGACCATCTGCCACAGCCGCACGCAGGATCTCGCTGAGGTCTGCCGCCGCGCGGATATTCTGGTCGCAGCCGTCGGCAAAGCCGGCTTCATCACCCCGGATATGGTCAAGGAGGGTGCGGTCGTCATCGACGTCGGCATCAACCGCAACGCCGAGGGCAAGGTCTGCGGCGACGTGGCTCCCGAGGTAATGGATAAGGCGTCCTATATGACCCCGGTCCCGGGCGGCGCAGGCCCGATGACCATCACCATGCTGATGAAGAATACGCTCAAGGCGGCAAAGCTCCAGCACAACCTCTAACACAAAGCAAAAAGCAGGGAAACCGGGATAGTTGCCTCGGTTTCCCTGCTTTTTTATTGAAAATCCCGTGTCAGCGTGCGGTTTTCCTTGCGTCGATCGTCTTGAACAGCACGCTTACGACCGCAAATCCGATCGCCATGCCGAAAACGGCGCGTGCGGTGAAGAAAAAGTAGCTCTTTGCGGTCGGCATATCGCCCGCAAAGACGTAGTAGATGGTGTAGTACAGGCTGCCGCCGGGTACCATCGGGACGGTCGCCGGCATTTGCAGCACGACCGTCGGCACGCGCAGCCGCCGCGCCATCAGCGCCGCGACAAGGCTGCAAAACATGGCGGAGACCATGTTGGCGGCAAAGTCCCCGGCAAAGCCGTTCACGAGCAGATACACCGCCCAGGACAGGCCTGCGTTGACGGCGATGGGGAGCATATATGCCCGGCGGATGCCGAACACGATGGAAAACCCGATGCTGCCGATTATGCTTGCAATGATCTGACTCATCCCAGCACCCCCTCTGCCACTACGGTGGACAGCAGAAAGCCGCCCGCGATGGTCGCGGCGATGAGCAGCGACTCGATAAAGCGGAACAGGCCGGTAATGCTCTCGCCGAGCAGCATATCGCGCATCGCGTAGGTGATGGAGATGCCCGGTATGGTCAGCATGATGCAGCCGATGAGGATTTTATCGAGGTGGACACCTACACCCATGCGGACGAGCACGCAGCCGAGAAAGCCGGTCAGCATCGAGCAGAGCAGATAGAACAGCAGCTGATTTGCCTTCTTGTAAAAGCCTCTGCGGTCCATCCAGCAGATGAGGCAGGCCAGTATGGCGGCGGCGGGGATATCGGCCGCTGAGCCGCCGAAAAACACCGCAAAGCTGCATGCAGTCAGCACCGCGCCGGCATAGCTGATCCACGCCGCCTCGGTACGCGGCCGCCTGATCGCCTCAATACGGGCGGCGAGCGTCTGCGGCGGCGGACACTGCGCGCAGATCTCGCGCGAGAGCGCGTTCAGCCGCTCCACACGGTCGAGGTCGGTTGCATAGCTGCCGGCGATTCGCCGCGCCTTTACGATCTCATCGCCGTCCGGCGTGCAGGCTGTCACCTCGATGAGCGAGGTGATGGTGAATACACCGATCTCGCGCATGCCGTAGGCGTGCAGGATGCGCGTGATGGTGTCCTCGACGCGCGTTACCTCGCCCCCGGCGAGCAGCAGCGCCTTCCCTATTTCCAGGCTGGCATCCACCAGCTGTTCCTCCGGTGTTCTCATGAGAAATCGCCCCTTTCTCCCTTCTATTCGAAAAAGGCACCGACAAAAACGAAGTTCTTTCGACTGTCTAAAAGACAGGCAGCCGCCGCGTCGGAAAGCCGATGCGAAGCAGCTGCCTTTGCTGTTTACTTGAAGAACGATGCGACGAAATCGTAGAAGCCGTCCGGCGTGGTGGTCGTGCTGCCGGTCGCGGCTCTGTCCATGCTGACGAAGCCGACGTTGCCCTCAGCAAGGCCGATGACGCGGTCGGTGAACAGCACATAATACGTGCAGATCGGCGCGTCGCCCTGTGCTGCGGCGTAAGCCGACGAGTTGTCGCGGTATTCGCCGAGCTTGTCGATCAGATAACCCTCCGGGACCTTGATATAGCGGAGCTGCGAGGCCGAGCTCTGTACGACATAAGTGCTGCCGTCTGCAAGCTGCGGAATGAGCTCCGCGATAGTGTTGGTGTCCGCCACGGTCGCGTCGGGCAGAGCGCTCGTCATGCTCGCGGTCAGGGTGTCGACCTGCTGCTGGAGCGAGGTGATCTGTGCGGAAAGCGACTGCTTGTCCTGACCCAGCGTGTCGATCTGGCTGTTCAGCTCCTTGATTTTGCCGCCGCGCGACATAAACAGGACGAAGAACAGCAGGGCGATCACGAAGAACGCGAGAACCGCGCCGCAGAGCGCCGCACGGTAGTTCAGACTGCCTTTGCGTCCTGTCGGGCGCTGCTTTTTCATGCCGCGCATCGGGCGGCCGCTTGCCATGCGGATGCCGGGGCGTGGGCCGCGGTCTCGGCGAAACGCGGCCGGATCGTCCGGGATATCGTCCTGCACGGTCGTGCGCGGCGTCTCCGGGCGCGAAAAGCGGCTGAGCAGCTCGTCGTCGCTGTACGAACCGTTTCGCTCGTTATAATCCATGTTCATTCCTCCTGCTGTGGGATGCCGCCCGTCTTACTTGGACGGGTTCTCGATGACATCGACCGTACCGTCAGAGTGGCCGACGATCATGCGCTTGCACATATTGAGGAACAGACCGTGCTCCAGAACGCCGAGCATACCGGTCAGCTTGGAGTAAACGTCCTGAATGTCGAAGCCTGCGCCGAGGTGCAGATCTGCGATATAGTTGCCGTTATCGGTGACGAAGGTCTTGCCGTCGCGGACGCGGAGAACCGGGTTCCAGCCGTAGCCGGCCATGCGCTCCATCGCCTGCTTGGAGCCGTACTGCGCGATCTCGACCGGCAGATGGAATGCGCCGATCTTGTCGACGAGCTTGGACTCGTCCATGATCCAGATGACTTCCTTGGCCATGGAAGCGACAACCTTCTCGCGGTACAGTGCGCCGCCGCCGCCCTTGATGGCGTTGAACTGCGGGTCGATCTCGTCTACGCCGTCGATCGCGAGGTCAACATGGTCGAGCTCATCGATGGTGAGCAGCGGGATGCCCAGCTCGCGCGCCTGCGCCTCGGTCGCCTTGGAGGTCGGGATCGCCTGAATCTTCAGACCGTTCTTGACCATTTCGCCTACCGCGTTTACCATGTGGTAAGCGGTCGAGCCGGTGCCCAGACCAACTACCATGCCGTCCTTTACATAAGTGGCAGCCTTATCGCCTGCAAGTTTTTTCATATCCATTTTATTTCGTCCTCCCCAGAGTTTGATACCGTTTAACGGGTGCTTTAAAAGGGTAACTATTCATCTTTTATTATAAGATGAAACGCTGTAAAGGTCAAGAACGGTTTCGGCTTCGCGCGCCGCACTTCGGTGGTCCGGTGATGCCGTATCCTGTCGTTTCATGTCGAATTTGTACATTTTATATAAAATTTCACAAAGCAGAGCCGTTCAAACCATACAGCGTGCCATTCGACGTTTTTTACAGCAATTTGAAATATTCTCATACAATATTGACACGCAGCGTGAAAAACAGGTTAAACTGCCGTTTGGCCGGAGGGCGGCCGGGGCTCATTCGCAGACGGCCCTGAATTCTTCCGGTTAGTGGGATCTTAGCGTAAAAAGCGGGACTTTCCGCGTCTGTTTGTGCAACCTGCTGTTCTGCGCCTCGATTTTCGACACATCAGTAAGATTATGGATAACCCATCGAATTTTTCTTCTTTTTTCCTGTTTTTTCTCGTGATATAATGTGAATCAAAGAAGGATATTTCCTTCCTGCATACCATATTCAAGAGAATTATTTATCGGAGGTCGTGGTTATGATGTTGATGATGGATGATGCAGTTGTTGCGGAAAAAGCGGAATCTGTCGAAAAAGAACACTCTGCTCTCGCACGGGAGATTGAATTTCGCTTGACGCCATATCTTTACCAGCTT
>ERZ837910.1722-NODE-1722-length-29313-cov-6.704901_pt1 | contig 29313 bp, 25 predicted proteins | sample MGYA00519940_ERZ837910 | MGnify/ENA primary metagenome ERZ837910 (study PRJEB31850, sample SAMEA3708825) | human gut metagenome | biome: human gut; feature: human-associated habitat; material: faeces | place: China | collected 2014 ... | reverse complement strand
AAGCTGGTAAAGATATGGCGTCAAGCGAAATTCAATCTCCCGTGCGAGAGCAGAGCGTTCTTTTTCGACAGATTCCGCTTTTTCCACAATAACTTCATCATCCATCATCAACATCATAACCACGACCTCCGATAAACAATTCTCTTGAATATGGTATGCAGGAAGAAAATTTCCTTCTTTGATTCCCATTATATCATGAGAAAAAACAGGAAAAAAGAAGAAAAATTCGATGAGTTATCCATAATCTTACTGCTGTGTCGAAAATCGAGGCGCTGAACAGCAGATTGCACAAACGGACGCGAAAAATCCCTCTTTTCGCGTCAGGATTCCGTTAATCGGAAGAATTCAAGGCCGTCTGTGAATGCGCCGCAGGAAGCCCCGGCCGCCCTCCGGCCTAACGGCAGCTTAACCTGTTTTTCACACTGCGTGTCAATATTGTGCGAGAATGCTTCAAATTGCTGTAAAAAACGTCGAATGGCATGCTGTACGGTTTAAACTGCTCTGCTTTCTGAAATTTTATATAAAATGAACAAATTCGACATGAAACGACAGGATACGGCATCATCGGATCGAATAAAACGCCCCGGCCCTGTCGCTTTGACAAAGCCGGAGCGTATGCTTTAATATACATATAAAGGGACGCTGCTACCGCAGTCAGCCCTGTCAGTTAACTAAAAATAGTTGACCGTTTGGTGCCAGCCAAGCGGTCAATACGCTTTTATACAGAAAATGTACAGCAGGATGACTGCACATATCAAAAGTCGAAAAGCCTTTTTCCGAACATGCGCCACCTCCTTCCTGCCGCAGCCTGCGGGAAAGGAAAAGAGGGTCTGACCGCCAAAAGTAACACCAGAAAAAGCAGTGATGCGCTTCACCTTTAGAGGCAGCATCACTGCTTTCTTTCGTTTTTACCCGAGGTGCCACCGCACAAGGTACGTCACGCTGTACTCGCCCTGATGGCCGGAGCGCGAGCGGGGGAAGGTCAGCTTCATCTGCGCGTCCGGGGACTGCGTCGCGGCGGACAGCACCGGCTCGGCGCGGAAGCCGCTTCCGGTGGTGAGGAAAATCTCCAGACGGATGCAGGTTCGGCTCTCATCCGCGTCTACGACGATGCGGTCGACGAGCGCCTTGGACATCTCGCGCGAAAAGCCGCAGTTTGTCTGCCACCGCTCCTCGATGGTGCGGCGCAGGCTTTCCACGCGCCGGATGCGCTGCTCGAGTGTTTTGTCTGCATTTTGCAATTCCTTGCGCTGCCGCTCGAGCGCGGCAAGCTGCTCGTTGCAGGCCTCATTGCGCTGCCTGAACTCCTCGTTCGAGAGTGCTCCGGCAAGCGCGAGATCGAGCAGCTTGTCCTTGCGGTGGGTGACGGTCTCGAGCTCCTGCTCGACCTTCGCGAGGGCAGGGGCATTGTCCTGCTGCGTGGCAAAGGCGCGCAGATTGTCGATGTACTCCTGCATGGCAGTCGAGCGCTCGTCCGTCACCTGCTCGAACACACGCGCAAGAATGCGGTCGAGTTCATGGCTGTAAATCGTGGGGGAGTCGCAGCCGCCCTGTTTTCCCTTTTCGCGGTACAGCTTGCAGTTCCAGCATTCCACCTCGCCGCGGCTTTTGCTTTTATACACATGCCTGTGGAAAGCGGTGCCGTGCTTCGCGCAGATGAGCTTGCCGCTGTAGGCATAGCGGTTCTGCGATGCCTGCGCGTGCTGCTTCATGGTCTGTCCGCGTGCGGCGAGCAGGCGGTTCGCCTCGTCCCACATGGCCTCCGGCACGATGGCAGGCACGCGGTCATCCTCGTGGACGAGCCATTTGTCCTCACTCAGACGGTAGCTGCGCTTGTCGCGGTAGTCCCGGGACGCATAGCGCCGACCGGCGTAGCAGCCCTTGTATTTCGGGTTGCGGATCATGCCGTACAGCGTGGAGTAGGTGAGCGGCCTGCCCTGTCGTCCGCGAATGCCGCGTCGCTCAAGGTCGTTCGCGATGGCGCGAAGACCGAGGTCGCCTGCGGTGTAGCGCTCGAACACCTCGCGGACTATGGCTGCCTCGTGCTCGACGATCTCAAGCCGTCCGTCGACCTTGTTATAGCCGAACAGGTTGTTCTGACCGAGCAGGACGCTGTTTTCCTGCGCACGCTTGAAGCCGAAACGGGTGCGTTCGGACAGCTTGCGCACCTCGTCCTGCGCGATGGAGGACATGATGGTGAGGCGCAGCTCGGCATCCTTGTCAAAGGTGTTGATATTGTCGTTCTGGAAATACACGCCGACGCCGAACCGCAGCAGCTCGCGCGTGTAGCTGAGGCTGTCAAGGGTGTTTCGGGCGAAACGGCTGATCTCTTTGGTGATGATGAGGTCAAAGCGGCCGCGCTTCGCGTCCTCGATCATGCGGAGGAACTGCTCACGCCCCTCGACCGAAGTGCCGCTGATGCCCTCGTCGACATAGCCGCCGGCAAACGTCCAGTGGGGATTGGCGGCAATGCAGTCCTCAAAATAGCGTTTCTGATTGCCGAGACTGTTGATCTGCTCGTCTTTGTCGGTCGAAACACGGGCGTAGTAGGCCACAGCAAGCTCGGTGTCGAAGATGCTGCGGCCCTGCGCCTGCATTTCGTCCAGTCTGCGGACGTCCATGGAGCCGCCTCCCTCAGTTCAGAGCGGTGCCTCGGGGGTGTGTGCTGTCGCGGCCGTGGAGCCTTGTCAGCTTGTCCGTCTGCAAATGGCGGACGAAATCGTGCTCGTCACGGGTGATGCAGCCGCTGCGGAGCATCTCGTCGTTGAGCGCTAAAATCTGGTATACCTGCGCGCGTTCCAATTCGTTATTCATGAAAAATTCCTCCTTTGTCATACGGGTGAATACCATATATATACAGATATAGTATATCAACGAGATGCGCGGTTGATACGCTCAACCGAAGTACTTCGCGATGCCCTTCCATGCCTTTTTCGGCTCGGCGATGACCTTTTTGAGCGCGTCAAGGCGCTTTTCGCCGCGATAGTCGGTTGTGTCATTGTTGTTCTGACGAATGATACGGCTGGCGTCGGCAAAGTCCGTCGGGGTGTAAAGCAGAACGGCGCGCGCCTTTTTGCCGTCGCGGCCTGCGCGACCGATTTCCTGTGCGTAGGCATCGATGCCGAGCGGCAGACCGGCGTGCACGACGAGCCGGACGTCCGGCCGGTCGATGCCGAGACCGAATGCGTTCGTCGCAACGACGATGGGGCGCTTCCTTTGGAGAAAGTATTTGTGCACGCGCTTGCGCTTCTTCTTGGAGAGCTTGCCGTGGTAGGCTTTCGCCGGGTAGCCGCGGCTGCGCAGCCATTTGGTCGTGCGCTTGACATCACCGACGGTCGGGCAGTAAACGATAGTCGCGCCCTTTTTTCGGTACTTTTGCAGCACATCATCGAGCAACGCAAGCCGTATGTTCCGCTTGCGGCTTGTTGCTCGGTCATTTCCCTTTATATCGAACCTTTTGACCTCGAGCTCGATGTTGGAACGCTTGACCGGGAACGGAAAGCGCTTAGGGTTGGTCATATGCAGGCTCTCTGCAATATAGCTGAAATCGGAACGGGTTGCCGTTGCCGTGAGGGCAAGTATCTGCGGCCGCTCGGGCAGAGAGTCGATGAACGGACCGATTTCGGCGTAGGCTTTGCGGAATCCGCGGTCGACCTGCGGCAGGATGTGCACCTCGTCCACGACAACGCGGCGCACCCGTGCGGTGCTGAGCGCGGTGCGGACGTCCTCGCGGCGAAGCTGCTCGGGGGCAAGGTACAGCAGGCCGCCGTTCTGCACGAAGTCGCGCAAAGTCGCTGCGTGGCGGCGCTTGCTGAGGCTCGAGTTGAGGAGGGCGGCGCGAACGCTCTTCTTCTTCAACGCGGAGACCTGGTCCTCCTGCAGGGCGAGCAGGGGAGAAAAAACGAGGGTCAGCTGTCCCGGCTCGTCGAGGAGAGCCGGGAGCTGGAAAAGGAGCGACTTGCCGCCGCCGGTGCAGAGGCGCACGAGAACGTCGCGGTTCTGGAGAATGCAGGAGAGAACCTTGCTCTGTTTCGTGCGAAGCCGGGTCACGCCGAGCTGACGCATGGCGGCGTATACATTATAATTATACGTCATTATCTTCCTCCTGACCCGCCGGAATAGCCGGAATGACGGAATTCTTGAACATTTTTGCGGGTATCGCATAATAGCGCCGAGAGGTCCCATCGATGTTGATCTTGATATTTTCACTCTTAAAGATGGAGAGATCCTTGAGCTTCTGCACGACATCCGGGACAAGCTCAGGGCCGACACCGGCGCGCTGAAGCAGCCGTCCGAACTGCGGTGTGTTGTAAGCGAGTACCGGGACACCTTGACTTGTGTACGGAAACGCGGTAGTTTCATCGAGCTGCTCGAGAGTCTTCGGACGCGGCGAGATGGCATCTTTGTAGCGCTCAGGGTCAAGGAGAAACGCTACGCTGCAGTCGATTGTTTCCGCGCGCCGCAGCTCATCTTCTTTGTGTAAGCGCTCGGCTTCTCCACTGATGCGGTCGAACGTATCGCGTGCGGACTCGGAGGTCAAAAGAAAGTGGCGAACGAACCGCCTGACGAGAATAACCCAGCGCTCGGGCAAACTCATTCTGTAAGCCCGGGGATGACAAGCGAGATCATCAATGGCGTCGCTCAGCGTGCGCGCGGCATCCGGTACATACCGCAGAAGTTCGGCGGCAGCCAGTCGCAGACAGTCGGCATCTTCTTCACGGAGAGAGTGCGTGTCCGCAGATACAGGCACGTTGTATGCGTAAGCGGAGGGTAAAGCACGGGTGGTGATTGTGATGGGGAACGCTGCGAACGGGCGATCCTCGGCTTCGCCGGAAAGCAGCTGTTCATGCGCACGGCGTTCGATCTCGTTTACGAGTCTGCTGATGGCATCACCGACCGGATTGAGCAGGACGAGACGGCCGCTGGCGGCAGGTGCGTAGATCGGTTCCTGACTCTTTTCGAGACGAAGGGTCATCGGGTGGCTGAACGGTGCGGCAGGGGAGCGCAGAAGGTCAACCGCATGAAAATGTTCCGCGACATACTCGCGCACCGTGGCAGCCTGCGCACTGGGGAGTATGAAGTTCAGAATGAACTGCGGTGCGTTTTCAAGTGCAGCCTCGCTCCAAACGGCGGCAAACAGCGTAGCTTCAAGAACCGGTAGAACGAGCGGGTCGGTCGTCAGAAGAGCGATGAAGCGGTTCTCATCGAACTCGCCGAGTTCCATAGCGCGATGTACATTTGACACCAAATCGAGAGAAATATGGCGGTCAATGTTGTAAATATTCTCCTGAAAGGCACGCTTGCGGGAGAGAATATCGCACATATGATACACGAGGTCGGTCTCATGGCGGCTGAGGTCGAGGCTGGGCAAGTCCGGGTGTTTCTCCCACTCGGTAGCGCGGACCGCATAACGGTGCTCAATTTCGTCGCCGTAAACCGCTACGATAATCCAGCGGGCGTAACCGCTAGCGTGCGAGATGCAGACGGTCTCGATGCGCTCAGCGAGGAAGCCGACGCGAAGGTCGCTCGCCACAACGACACCATCCTTCGAGATGAAAAGCTCGTCACTCGCCTTGGCGCGTTTGCGGAGCCGCTGGGGCCATTCCTTATCCTCACGCCAGCGCGTGCCAAGCGGTACGACCTGCGCGGAAGTTACGGCGGAAAGTTTGCGGATTTCACTGTTTTTCATTGGGGTTTCCTCCTTGTGAAAGGTTAAAATTTAATTTCGAAACGGCTTTTCGTTTCGGTGTGCACATTATACCAAACTAAAAGATGATACGCACGGAACCCTGCTCACGGGGTAAAATGAACAAAATGGCGGTAAAAATGACACAAATCGAGGCGGAACAGCGTAAACCGCGTCTTTGCTCGGAAGTGCCTCGGGAGCCTGCTCACGGGGTGGTTAAAAATAAATTTGATCGAGCGCAAAAAAACGCTCCGACCTTCAATGGTCGGAGCGGAAATGTGGTTAATTGATGTAAATTGTTTCTTGTCTCTGCTTAGGTGTCGGATACTGCTAAGGCTCGATGATACTGCGCGAACGGAGAAACTTCAGGTATTTGTCAAAGAATTTAGAAGCGTTCTCGGGGACAAAAGAAGATTGGTTTTTGACAATAAACTCCCAGTATTGCGAGCCAGCTTGATTCAATATCTGGGCATATTCAAGCAAAGGGTCTGGATTGTGAGACTGATTATACTTGGAAATCTGAAGAGAAAGAAAAGGATCGAGGAAATCCTGTCCACATTTTTCGATTTCCTCTGCAAGCAGTGCATCCAGTTCGTTGCGTGGATAAAGCCACTCCATCGTTTGATACAGAAGCGGAAAATTACTGCCGGTGACATCGAGAAACAGAGTTTGAACTTGAATTTCACTCGGCTCCAGCCGATTAATATCAATCTGGTTTGTACGCAGAAAATGCTGCGCCCATAGCCAGAGCTGTTCTGCCTGCTGATTTTCCTCCTCAGCAATCTCATATGTGGTGCGGCAGTAGATGTCATCGGGATTGACCGAGACAAGATCCTTTTGCAATTGCTCTAAGATGCGCGCGGCTGCGCAAGAGCCAAGGTAATAATCCGCGATACAGCGATCCTTATCGGAAGGGTCATCGGGGGTCTCACCATATTTTCTACTCAAGCAGGAAGGGAAAAGCTGCCTGTGCAGCAGGGTGAAGAACATCCTTGTGCAGGGTTCGAAAACGAAATCGTTCGGCTCGAACAGCAGTGGCTGCGGCGTTACGGGTTGATCATACCAGCCGTCAAATGGGTTTTCTCGGTCGCAGGTATCCGCAGCTTCATGCATATCACCAAACTCCTGTATATGATCCTCCGCCTGTGCTTCACGCTCAAACCAGAAGGCGGATGTGCCGGGCTGTGTGGACCAGTACTTCAAGACCTGTTCTGCAAAATCAGATACTGCAAGAAAATAGTCATTCATCACAGGAAAATCAAACGGCTTTTTGATGTGAAAGATACCGAATTCACGGATTTTCTTCTGTCCGAGTGGAACAAGAAGGGAAGCCGGCGCCTTTAGTGATTTGGACGGCGAGAACAAACCGCTCAGATTTTGATAAATCGGCGCATAGCAGCCGCTTTCCTTTGCCTGCGTCAAGGCCTCCTGCAATTCTTTCAGATGGTTGCCCAGATGGTTTTTACACTCGTTCAGTGTGTAGGAAAGATTCTGTTCGGCATTCGGCGCGTTGATCAGCTCGCGCAGACGCTGCAGCGCAAGAAGATTGGGATTTCGTGCGAACTCCGGCTCGGCAAAGCAGCTGTAAATAAGCGTGTCAACATCGAGAGGAAGATCCTCCGGCCAGTAATTAAAGTAACTGAGCAGAGGATTATCGAAATTACTGCTCGTAAGGGAAAAACTGTAGTACCGATCTTCGAAAAAGTCAATCCATTCCTTCAGCAGCCGTATGAGCTTGATGAGATGAACGAAATAGGAGGTATCTGCGTCTGTAAGCGTATCGGGTATTTCTTCCGGAGCAGCGGCAGGAAAGCACTCATAAGAATCCAGGAGTGCCTCGCGAAGCCGTTCAAATGTCGAAACGGTATCGGCGGTTCGTTTGCAGCAGGTCTGATAATAGCCCCAGTATTTTTCAACGGAATACATAAAATAAGGGTGCCCGTCCATCAGTGGAAGAAAAGCGGCAGGCCGCAGCAAATAACGCATATCCGGCGTCCGTACATAGCGATGATACAGCACGGTGATTGCCTGCATAAACTCAGTGTCGAGCGTGCGGGGAAGCAAAGATCCATCATTGGCATCCTTATAATAGATATGTAAAGGCTCACGCCGCAGATTAGACATTTTTATGCTGTGCCTCGGCAGTTCAGGGAACAGCAAGGAGAGATAGGATGCGTCTGGGATAGAAGGAGCGGATGCACTGCTGGCCGGATGCGGGAGATGCCTGCATTCTTTGATACGGTACTGCTTTTCGTATTCGCTCAGTACCGACATGATGATATCGGTAATCATGCAGTCGATCATAATGTCATACAGGCTGCACGTTTTAGCTTTGCTTTTGTTGGTCGCTGGCTGAGAGCGGAGCCAGTGCAGGAACTTTATCGTATGTTCCGTGAGCAGCGGATACTTCTTTAGCTTATCATAAATCCAGCCCGGCAGCGGCTTGCCTTTTTCCCACGCGAAATAAGCGCGCAGGTCGGCTTCGACCTCGCTGATCTTCTTCCTTTCGAGGAACGATTCGGATGGTTCGAGAACCTCGGACTCTGTAAATTTCGCAGACGGCACGGAAATGCCTCCTTCCTGATGGAGATGCGTAATCTTAGTTTAGTATTATTATAATACCGCAGAACAATAATTGCCAATATGCTTCTATATATAATATACAATCCCTCCGGTTATAGAGATAAAAAATAATGGATATATAAGATAATATCAATCTTTAGATAGATGATAAATATACAGGATAGTATGTATTGATCATTCTGTGTATGATATGGTTTATAATCATATATTACTGTAATGTTCTGTTCGTATAAAATAGTATCTGCTTATAACAATATGATAATTTATATTGTGGAGGCGTGCGCGATGGGCGTTTATCACACGATACACACGTTAGAATTGCAGCGGAAAATACCGCTGGGAGAAGTAAGCCGCTGGAGAGGGCGGCTGTATGAACTGTCTGAGAGATATGGGACAGGAGTTTACTCGAAATCAAAAGACGAACAGGAATTTTATATGTATGCGCAGAAGGGCGTGACGATCAATTTGCGTGCCGCTGTGAATTGCGGCTTTATTAAACTGACGATCAACTTAAACTCTGTGCTCTATGCAGAGCCGCAGAGGGTTGTACTGTTCTGCCCGGACAAAAACTATCTGGGCATATTCGATCGCAATCTGCGGGAAATTTTGCGGGACGCAGGACTGGGTGGAGCGGAAAAATTTGAATTTTCGCGTGTGGACTTCAGCGCGAACGCGAAGGTGGATGACCCGCTCGCATATATCGCTCTGGCAAGAAAGAGCGGCGTGCCGAACGGCTATCAAGAGACTTATCCGCGGTTTGATAATAAAAAGCGGAATAAACCGATAAAATATGCGTATTCCTTTGATTTGACGCACAATCGAGAGAATTATGCCGTCACGCTGTATTCTAAGGCAGACCAGCTGAAGGATGACCGCAATGCAGAGCTGAGGGATATACAGGATGCGCAGGGGCTGCTGCGGTTCGAGGCGAAATACGGTGCGCCGATGCTGAAAACGTACATCGGAATGCACGATCTGCATTATTCTAAGGAAAAACTGTATGATTTACTGTCAGCTTCGCCATCTGTCCTGCGCAGAGCAATGTGCAGCTGCTTTCCGGAGGGTACTTATTATTCGCTTCCGGCGGCGCGAAAGCGGCTCGATCGGGCTGCGCAATCAAAACAGCGCGAGCGGCTTTTGAAATGGATTGAGGAAACCTCGCGTATGAACAGCGCCTGCAAGGCACGGCGAAAGCTCTGCGAAGGTCTTTCTTTTTCGCAGCGTGCCGCGCTGATGCAGTTTCAGCGCGAAAGCGCTATCAATCCGGTCACGATCGGTCGGGACTGGAAGCGGCAGTCCCTCCCGAGCTTGCAGGAGGTATTCGAGCTCGAGACATGAAAGCCTGAGGGACAGAACAGAGAAATGAAAGTAAATGAGAATGATTTATGCTGTGAACAGCATAAACTTGATAAAATAAAAAGTTTATGCTATGATGATGCAAAGGAGTGATGCCGCATGATCCGTTCACATACCCTCAGAAAAAGAGACCTTTACCTGGATAAGCTCATTGCATTTCAGGACACCGAGCCCATCAAAGTAGTAACCGGTATCCGCCGGTGCGGAAAGTCCAGTCTGCTCAAGTTGATGGCGGCGCATCTGCGCGGAAATGGAGTTTCGGATGAGCAGATCATTGAAATGAACTTTGAATCCTACGAGTTTCTGAAGATGACAGCGGACGAGCTGTATCGCTATGTCAAGGAACGCGTGCTTCCGGACAGGCGGATATACCTGTTTTTTGACGAACTTCAGCGCATGGACGGCTGGGAAAACGCCGTCAACTCGTTCCGCGTGGATTTCGACTGCGATATTTATATTACCGGCTCGAATGCCTATCTGCTTTCCTCTGAGTATTCGACCTATCTATCCGGACGATGTGTGGAAATCAAGATGCTGCCGCTGTCCTTTGCGGAGTTCGTTGATTTTTACGGCTTTACGATTAAGACGGTCAAGAGCGCACTTGGCGGCCCAAAGAAGAAAGCAGTCGATCAAGATGGTACGCAATATGAACTGCGTGAGATTTTTGACGCCTACATGCGTTTTGGCGGTATGCCCGGTATTGCCGACGTCGGCATGGAACAGGATAAGGCGCTGACTCTTCTGGAAGGCATCTATTCGACGGTTATTGTTCGTGACATTCTCGAACGGGAAAAGCGCAGAGGGCAGCGCCAGCTTACAGATGCTGTGCTGCTCAAGAAAATCGTCCTGTTTCTGGCGGATAACATTGGCAGTTCGGTTTCAATCTCTTCCATCGGCAACACACTGGTCAGTGAAGGGCTGCTCGATGACAGCGGCCGCCGGGGCAAGCCAGGTGCACACACGGTTCAGGCCTATGTCAATGCGCTGCTGGAGTCCTATTTTTTCTATGAAATCAAACGATTTGACATCAAAGGCAGGGAGTTCCTGCGCACACTGGGTAAATATTATATCGTGGACATCGGCCTGCGGAATTACCTGCTTGGATTCTGCAACCGCGACAGCGGACATGCGATTGAAAATGTTGTATATTTCGAATTGCTGCGCCGCGGCTATAATGTCGCAATCGGCAAGGTCGGCAACGCGGAAATTGATTTTATTGCAGCCAAAGCTGATGAAAAAATATACGTGCAGGTAACCGAGTCGATGGAGAGCGAAACGGTTCGCGCACGTGAACTGGCGCCGTTGCAGGGGATTGCAGATAACTATGAGAAAATCGTGCTTTCGCTGCATCCGGGACTGGAAACGTCCTATAACGGCATTAAATCCATCGATTTGATAGAGTGGCTGCTTGAAAATCAATAAACCGTATCAACCCTCCTTTTTGTTGATATATTATACTTATATATAACGAAAAGGAGGGAAAACAATGCCGTCAAACCATTTTATCTGCTCCTGCTGCGGCAAGAGTAAACCAGACACGCAGCGCATCCTTCTCGGTCGGGATGCGCTTTGTCATGCCTGCGCCGAGGAGTTTACAACGCTCTGCGACCGCTGCGGTGAGCGGGTGTACCGCAGAGAGACACGACAAGTCAATCATCACACGCTTTGTCCACAATGCTGTGGAAAAGTCCGTGCGCAAAACTGATCCCACTGAGAGTCATGCTTTCAGTGGGATTTTGCATTTTAAGGAGAAAATTATGTTTGAAAATCAGAAGTTTCTGACGAGCGGCGTACAGAACGAGATCTCGTCGTGGCTGATAGACCTTATCTGGTGCATGGTTTTTAGCATGAAAACCGAACATAAGGACTATTTGCAGGTGTTTACCTTAACTAAAACGCCAACCGGTCAGCACATCGTCCACGAGCAGGAGCAGCCGCCCTATCGTTATGAACTCGATGTACCTTGTGACGATGCCGTAGATGCGAAGGTGTTCGTCATCGACGATTTGACGCATTCTACCATGCTGCTTGCCGAAGAGTATTAACATTCACCAAACGAAATGGAGGAACAACCAATGAAGGAAACGAGAATTTGTGCAAACTGCGGTGCAGAGCACCCGATTGAAGATATGTTTGAAGTAGAGGGAGACTGGCTCTGCGAGGACTGCGCCGACCGGTTGACTGTCATCTGCGACCACTGCAACGAACGGATTTATGAGGAAAATGCTGCCGAGGATGACACGCACATACTCTGCGATCATTGCTTTGATGAATATTATGTGCGCTGCGATGACTGCGGCCGCATTATTCATCGTGACCGCGCATACTGGGACGATGACGACAACGCTTACTGCGCGTCCTGCTGGGACGAGCACTGCGAAGTTATCCACGAGTACAGCTACACGCCAGACCTTGTGTTCCACGGAAAAGGTCTGCGTCATTTCGGCGTTGAGCTCGAAATCGATGACGGCGGCACGGTGAACAGCAACGCACAGAAACTGCTTGATATTGCAAACAAGGATGCCGAAAATCTGTACATCAAAACGGACGGCAGTCTGGATGAAGGTCTGGAGCTCGTAACCCATCCAATGACGCTCGAGTATCACTTGAACGAAATGCCGTGGGCGGAGGTCCTCCGCAAGGCGCAAAGCATGGGCTATCTCAGCCATGCGGCAGGCACGTGCGGCCTGCACGTTCACATTTCGCGTCTGGCGTTCGGCTGTACCTACGAGCAGCAGGAAGCTGCGATTGCTCGCCTGCTGTACTTCGTTGAGAAATTCTGGGCGGAACTGCTGCGGTTCAGCCGCCGCACGCAGAGCCAGATGAACCGCTGGGCGGCACGGTACGGTATTCGTCTTACGCCGTCCGAGCAGATGAACCACGCGAAGAATTCCTGTGCCGGACGATATACTGCGGTCAATCTCACGAATGCGGATACGGTCGAAATCCGTATGTTCCGCGGCACTTTGAAACTCAATACTTTGAAAGCCACCTTGCAGATGGTCAACCATCTCGTCGAGGTGGCTGTTGCTATGTCTGACAGTCAGGTGCAGGATATGAGCTGGTTCGATTTTCTGGACGACATCACCGAGCCGGGGCTTATCCAGTATCTCAAAGAACGCCGACTTTACGTTAATGAACCGGTATCTGCAAGCGAGGAGGAGTAATATGTGCAGTTTGTTTGGTTTAATCGATTTTAAGGAGTGTCTGAGCACTCACACGAAGAACAAAATCTTGAACACGCTCGCCAGAGAATGCCAGGTGCGCGGCACGGATGCAACCGGTATCGCCTATAACTTCAATGACCGTCTGCGGATTTATAAGCGTCCCCTTCCCGCTCGGAAGATGAAAATTCACATTCCGCATGACGTGAACGCGGTCATGGGACACACCCGTATGACCACCCAGGGCAATGCGCAGTTTAACCAGAACAACCACCCGTTCCTTGGTCACGTTGACGGCAGCAGTTTTGCGCTCGCGCACAACGGAGTGCTGTGGAATGACAAAGAGCTTCGCATGGAAGAAAATCTGCCGATGACGAGTGTTGAAACGGACAGCTACGTCGCAGTGCAACTTCTCGAACAGCAGAAAGCCCTCGACTTCGACAGCCTACAAGCTATGGCTGAAAAGGTCGAGGGTTCTTTTGTGTTTACCGTTCTGGATAAGGACAATTCTATCTGGTTCGTGGTCGGAGATAATCCACTGTGCGTCATGTTCTATGATGGCTACCTTATTTACGCCTCGACACAGGAAATTCTCTGCAAGGCCATCAAGAAGTTAAAGCTGAACACACCCTCTGACATTCTGGAGCCAAAGGAGGGCGAGATATTGAAGATTGACCGAGCAGGCCGTATCACTACCGGGACCTTCACACCCCACACGACATTTGAGCACTGGTGGCGAAAATATCCGTTCTACCGCAGCTACTACGAGGACACACCGACAGGCTATGACGATCTGTTTAGCGTGGCGAAGGCATTCGGCGTAACTGCCGACGAGGTGCAGGCGCTTCTCGATTACGGCTGCTCCGAGGAAGAAATCGAAGAAATGCTGTACGACCCGGAACTCTTTCACGAGATGACCGGCGAGCTGCTGTATGCGTACTGAGGGGAGGAGGTGATCCGATGAAGGTAATCAAGAACACGCTGTTGTTCGGTATTAAGATTGTCGCGGCGGTGGCGGCGGCAGTCCATGTGCTGCGCGGCAAGGATGCGTCCGAGTAACAGATTAGCCTTTTCTGTGCGGAACAATGCAATAAACCACACAGAAAGGCGGATACGCATGAACCTGGACAAATATCCCGATGTGCTGACGCTGCGTGAGTGTCAGAAGATTTTGCAGGTGAGCCGCGGCACAATGCTGCGGCTTCTGCACGAAGGCGAGATCCCGGCGTTTCGCATCGGGAACCGCTGGCGCGTTCAGCGAAAAGAAATGCTCGAATTCATCGAGCGCAGCGAATACTGAAAACAACAGAAATGAACCGTTCCGTTTGGGCATACCCATGCGGAACACGCGGAAATCCTCCCGTTTAAGTCGATTTTGAAGTTTCGGAACGTTCCGAAATTTTCATCGGCTTAAACGGGAAATTTCTTTTTTGGAGGGAGATATATCATGAAAATCGGATATGTGCGCGTGAGCACGGAGGAGCAGAACACGGCGCGGCAGGAAATCATGCTGCGCGAGCTCGGCGTAGACGAGCTGTTCGTCGACAGGGCGAGCGGGAAAAACGCGGACCGGACGGAGCTGAACCGGATGATGAACTTTGTGCGGCGCGGTGATACGGTCATCGTTGAGTCGATCAGCCGCTTTGCAAGAAATACGCGCGACCTGCTCGACCTCGTAGAACAGCTGACCGCAAAGCAGGTAGAGTTCGTCAGCCGCAAGGAAGCCATTGACACGACAACGCCGACCGGCAAGTTTATGCTGACCGTGTTTGCGGCGGTGGCAGAGCTCGAACGCGAGTACATTTTGCAGCGTCAGCGTGAGGGCATTGCCATCGCCAAACAGCAAGGAAAGTACCGCGGCCGTCCGCCGAAGGTATATCCGGATTTCGAACGCATCACAGCGCGGTGGCAGAAGGGCGAAATCACCGCTGTGCAGGCGATGAAGCAACTCGGGATGAGCAAGACAAGATTTTACGAGCGAGTGAAGCGGCTTAAAAAGTAGAAAGCTGCCGTGTGCGGCGCGGCATACGCTGAAGCAGGATAGAGCTCCTGCCTTTTAAGCAGGGTGTCTAAGGTGATCGTGCGCAGAGACAGAAATGACCGGGCTGCTGACTTGAATTCATTGAAAAGTCAATAATGACGAAAATGGGGATTTTCTCTACAATAAAACAAAAGGCAGTACTGCATTGCACACGCGCGGTACTGCCTCAAACTTTTTATGGAGGAATTTCAAATGGAAAATCAAATCTACGGCTACATTCGCGTGTCCTCACGTGACCAGAACGAGGACAGGCAGGTGATCGCGATGCGGGAATTCGGCATCGCGGAGAAAAATCTGGTCATCGACAAGCAGTCCGGAAAGGACTTTGCAAGGCCGGGCTATCGCAGACTGCTGAGAAAATTAAAGCCGAACGACACTCTCGTGATTAAGAGCATCGACCGGCTGGGTCGCAATTATGATGAGGTGTTGGAGCAGTGGCGGCTGCTGACCAAGGAGAAACAGGTGGACATTGTCGTGCTCGATATGCCGCTTTTGGATACGCGGAAGGGACGCGATTTGATCGGAACACTCATTTCGGACATTGTTTTACAGCTGCTTTCGTATGTGGCGCAGACCGAGCGGGAATTTATCCATCAGCGGCAGGCGGAGGGTATCGCGGCCGCCAAGGCGAGAGGGGTCAAGTTTGGTCGAAAACCCAAGGAACGCCCGGCGGAATACGAGCATCTGCGTGATGAATGGCGGGCAGGACGCATTTCCGCACGCGCTGCGGCGCGTCAGCTGGGTGTCGCACATCGAACCTTCATGAAGTGGGTCGAACAGGAAAATTCAGATTGTTGATAAAAGTACAGGTTAATAACCTGCCAAAGCCTTGTAGTTTCGCGTATTTTTTGATATAATTGTAAATACTTTAATGGAATAAGCAGTCCAAAGTAAAAATACTGTACACTGTGTAGCAAATCGTACTATTTGCTACACTTTTGTCGAGCAATGTGAGGGTTAAGGGATGGAACCGAGAAGCTTTTATTACTCCTGCACACCGGAAGCTGACCGCGAAACGCAGTTCGAAAGCTTCCGTTCGATGGGAGCGCACGAAAGCGAGATTTTCATTGATGTGTGCGGGAACAGAAAGTCGAGCCGCAGCAGTCTGGCGATGCTCAAGCGCATCGGCCTGCGTGAGGGCGACCGGCTGACTATTCCGACGCTGTACTGCCTGAGCGATTTGAAAAAGGGCCTTGCAGATGAGCTGAACTGGCTTCGACAGCACGGAATTCAGCTGCGGATTGCTGATATTCCGATGACGATGCGCTGCTCTGATGAAACGGAGCAGCGCCTTGCCAGCGAAATGCTGTATCAGGTGATCGATGCGACGGTTCTGAAGGAGCGCGAGGAAAAACGCCAGAAGCAGAGCGAAGGCATTCGTGCGGCACAGGAAAAGGGCGTGCATATCGGCCGCAAGCCGATGGAGCGCGGCACAGAGTTCGAAACGCTGAAACAGCAGTGGCAGCGCGGTGAGGTTTCGCTGCGTGAGGCCGGCCGACGGCTCGGCGTGACGCATCAGACGTTTAAGAAGTGGGTAGAGGAAGAGTAATAAAAAGGTAGGAGTACGATGAAAGGTCTAATCTTAGCTGCAGGCAAAGGCACGCGCCTTTACCCGATGACAAAACCGATGAGCAAGCCATTGCTTCCGGTTTACGACAAGCCCATGATTTACTACCCGCTTGCAATTCTTATGCAAGCGGGCATTTCCGATGTCATGGTAATCGTTCCGCCGAACGAAACAGACACATTCTGCGCACTGCTTGGTGATGGAAGCCAGTTCGGCATTCATATCTGCTATGCAGAGCAGCCGGTTGCGCGTGGTATTGCGGACGCTCTTCTGATCGGTCGAGAGTTTGTGGGCAACGACTCGGTATGCCTTGTGCTGGGCGATAACATTTTCCACAGCGACACGCTGGCTGAGGTTCTGCGTAAGGGCGCACAGCAGCAGAATGGTGCAACGGTATTCGGCTACTGGGTCGAGAATCCGCGACCGTTCGGCGTGGTAGAGTTTGACGAGGATGGACGGGCTATTTCGATTGAGGAGAAGCCACGTCATCCGAAGAGCAATTACATAATTCCTGGCATTTATTTTTACGATAATCAGGCGATGGAGATTGCAGCTAATCTCACACCGTCGCAGCGCGGCGAGCTGGAAATCACAGACGTAAATCTGGAGTATTTACGCCGGGATCAATTGCAGGTGCTCCCGCTCGAGCGGGACGTCGTGTGGCTGGACGCCGGTACAGCAGACAGCCTGATGGATGCAGGCCAGACTATTCGAAATATCCAGGCTGAGACAGGACGCTATGTCGGCTGCCTAGAAGAGTTGGCCTTTAATCAGGGCTGGCTGACAGAAGACCAGGTACACGAAGCCGGACAAGAGCTCGGCATGACACTTTACGGACAGTACTTACAGTGCTTATAACGGAGGATAGAAAATGACAGTTTTGTTAGCAGGCGGCGCAGGCTATATCGGCTCACACACCGCCGTACAGCTTTTGATGAGCGGACATGACGTAGTAATCGCAGACGATTACAGCAACAGCTGTCCGGAGGTTATCAATCGTGTCGAAGAAATCACCGGAAAGCAGGTTCGCGCCTACGAGACTGACGTGAAGGACAAAGTCAAAGTACAGCAGATTTTCGCAGAAAACGAGATCGACTGCGTGATTCACTTTGCTGGTCTGAAGGCAGTCGGCGAGTCGGTACAGCAGCCGCTGAAGTATTATCGAAACAATATCGACACCACGCTGACGCTGCTCGAATGCATGCAGGAGGCAGGCGTCAAGCAGTTTGTTTTCTCGTCCTCCGCGACGGTTTACGGCGAGGAGAATGCGATTCCGTACATCGAAACGATGAAGCGCGGCAGCTGCTCCAACCCGTATGGCTGGACCAAGGTCATGATGGAAGAAATTCTTGAGGACGCGGCAAAGGCTGACCCGGAACTGAGTGTCGTTCTTCTGCGCTATTTCAATCCAATCGGCGCACATGAGTCCGGTCGTATTGGTGAGGACCCGCAGGGTATTCCGAACAATCTGATGCCGTATATCGCGCAGGTTGCCGTCGGCCGACGCGATCATCTCACGATTTTCGGCAACGATTACCCCACGCCGGACGGCACCTGCCGCCGCGATTATATCCATGTGATGGATCTTGCGGACGGCCATGTAAAGGCGGTTGAATACGCTGCGCAGCACAAGGGCGTTGAGGTGTTCAATCTTGGTACCGGCACGCCGTACAGCGTTCTGGAGATTGTTCACGCATTTGAGAACGCGACCGGCGTTGCAATCAAGCATGAGTTCGGCGCACGCCGTGCAGGCGACCTGCCGGAGTTCTGGGCGAACGCAGATAAAGCCGCCAAGGTGCTCGGCTGGAAGGCGGAGCGTGACTTGACGGCTATGTGCAGAGATACCTGGAGATGGCAGAGTGGGAACCCGGAAGGATATCGGAAATAAGTGATGAAAAGAAAGGGGAGAATTGCGATGCCGATGGTCAGTGTTATCATGCCGGTATTCAATGCCGGAGACGGCAGTGAGTTGGAGCAAGCAATTCAATCCATTCTTCAGCAAACATTTGCTGATTTCGAATTGATTATTTGCGATGATGCTTCTACAGATAACACATGGGAGCATTTGAAGAGGTTGGCATCTCTGGATAGCAGAATCACCTTGCTGCAGAATGTGGTTAATCAGAGAGCAGGCGCGGCACGCAATCGCTGCATTGATAAATCACAGGGGCGATTTATCGCGTTTATGGATGCGGACGACATATCTGCGCCTAATCGACTGCAAACGCAGTTGGAATTTTTGAAAAATCACCCCGAAATTGCTTTTGTTGGAGCAAGGGGTGAATTTTTTCATAAAGTTCCCGGTGATTTAAAACAGTATTACTGGTTTGTGAATCAGCCACAGGCAAAGGATTTCCTTATGACCTTACCATTTGTTCACGCTTCTATCATGGTGCGGCGTGAGGTGATACGGAAAATCGGAGGATACAGTACTGAGCAAGCCGTTATTCGGTCAGAAGATTACGATATGCTGATGCGTGCATATGCATTGGGATATACAGGAGTCAATATGGCGGATGTGATGTATTTTATTCGACTGGATGAAGGTACCTACCAAAGACGGAAGTACTGCTATCGCTTAAATGAGTGCATAGTAAAATTCAGAGGCTTTTCAAAATTGGGATTGATGCCAAAAGGAATTTTATATGCGATTAAACCGTTGATTGTTGGACTGATACCAATAAAATTGCTGAATAATCTAAAAAAACGATATTACAAGACGTAGTTTGCATTAAGAGGAAAAGAAATGGAATTTGATTATGCAAAAGAACCGGGACGTGAATTATTAAATAGTAACCGGGTAAGCAACGATAAGCCGTCAGTCAGCATCATCACTCCGTATTACAACGCAGGGAAGCATTTTGAACAGACATTTAATTGTGTGATGAATCAAACGTTTCCGTGGTTTGAGTGGATTATCGTAGATGACGGCAGCACGGATAAACCTTCGTTAGATACTCTCGAAAGACTGTCGAAACAGGATACGAGAATTCGCGTTCTGCATCAGTCCAATCAAAGACAGGCTGCTGCGCGTAACGCTGCAATTAAGCATAGTACGACGGATATTATTGTTCCATTGGACACAGACGATCTGATTGCACCGCCGTTCATCGAAGAATTATATTTTGCATTGCAGAAAAATCCCGATGCGGCATGGGCATATACAGATAGTGTTGGTTTTGGTGCACAGAACTACCTTTGGAAACAGCCTTTTTCGGCTTCCCGTATGAAAACGGAAAATCTTCTGGTGTGCACAGCAGCCATTCGCAAGAGCTGGTTGGAGAAGGTCGGTGGCTATGATGTTTCGGATAAGTCGTATGATGAGGACTGGCATCTGTGGCTGAAGCTGATGGCTGCCGGAGCAAAGCCGGTACATTTGTCTGGAACACTGTTTTGGTATCGACGCAGTGCTGAGGGAATGCAGCAGCAGGTGCAGAAGGATCGTGCATTAAAACAGGCCTCTGCAAAGAAGATACAGGAAACTGCCAACGCAATAAAAAATGATATTCAAGCGAAAGAATACCCGTATGGAGGTAAGCCGGGCGAATATGCAGCACCGAAATGCTCCGATTGGAATCGCAAGGTATTTAAGAGCCATGACAAGATCCATGTCATGATGCTGCTCCCGTGGATGGAAATGGGCGGCGCTGATCTGTTTAATCTGGATGTCTGTCGGAAAATCGACAAAGAGCGTTTTGAAGTCAGTATCTTGACGACAGTTCCTAGCCAGCAGAGCTGGCGTCAGCGTTTTGAGGATTATGTAACGGATATTTTCGATTTGCCGAGTTTCCTCGAGCCTAAGGACTTCCCAGCGTTTATCAGCTACTTCATAAAGTCACGTGAAATTGACGTGCTGTTCCTCAGCAACTCTTACGACGGTTATTATCTAGTGCCGTGGCTGCGCGCTCAGTTTCCCAAACTGGCTATCATCGATTACGTTCATATGGAGGAGTGGTATTGGCGCAATGGCGGCTATGCTCGTACTTCGGGTGCAATGGGCGAGATTCTCGAAAAAACGTATGTCTGCAATGAGCGGACTCGCCGTGTGTTGATCAACGATTTTGGACGTAAGCCGGAGAGCGTTGAAACGCTGTATATTGGTGTGGACCAGGAGCAGTATGACGAGACAAAGGTAGAGGCTGGTTTGGTTCGAAAAGAATTGAACATTGCAGAAGATCGTCCGATTATTCTGTTTCCATGCCGTATTCATCCGCAAAAGCGTCCGTTCCTCATGGTGGAGATTGCAAAGCAGATCAAGCAGAGTATTCTGAATATTGCTTTTGTCGTTGTAGGTGATGGACCGCAGTTTGAAGAACTGAAAATTGCGATTGAGCGCGAAAATCTGACAGAAACGGTCTACCTCGCTGGTCGGCAGAAGAATATGGGTCCGTATTACAAGGACAGCGCTTTGACGCTGATCTGCTCACTCAAGGAAGGTCTTGCGCTGACTGCGTATGAATCACTTTCGATGAGCAAGCCGGTTGTTACCTCGGACGTAGGCGGTCAGGCAGAGTTAATTGATGACACGGTAGGTCGGGTGCTGCCGCTGCTGCAAAGCGAGGCAGATGAGCTGGATAGTCGGACATTCTCGCAAGAAGAAGTCCAGATGTATGTTAAAGCAATCACGGATGTGCTTGCTGATCGAGAACAGTATCAGCAGCTGTGCAGGAATTGCCGCCGGAAGATCGAAGAGGGATTTTCTTCGCAGATCATGATTCGCAAGCTGGAGAGGATTTTGGGGGATTTAGTTCAAAATCCGGTTCAGCAAGAAAGACGTCAAGAAACTGCAAAGAATATCGGATTTTATTCAAGAATTCTGAATGAGTTGCCGACATTGATGAACGAAGTCAATGCATATGAGGCTATGTATAAGAATGCCTACGCCCCAGATACTAAAAATGAGTTGATGCGTATTGCAAACTCTAAATGGGGCAGAAGGGCGATTAAATTGGCGTTTAAGTTAAGGTTAAATAAGCTGTTTTGATAGGAGAAAGTAATGGATAGAGTGCGGCCTAAAATTTCAATAATTGTACCAATTTACAATGTTGAAGCGTATCTTGACCATACATTGTATAGCGTTGTCAATCAAACGCTAAAAGATATTGAGATCATATGTGTAAATGATTGTTCAACGGATCGTTCTCAAGATATATTAGATCGTTTTCTCGCGGAAGATGATAGAATCAAATTGATAAGAAATACCGAAAACATAGGTGTAGGATTATCGCGCAAGAAAGCTATCGAATATGCAACAGGCGAATACATCATGTTCTTGGATGGCGATGATTATCTTGATGTATCCGCTTGCAAAAAATTATATTACACAATGCAGAAACAACCCGTAGATATTATTCAGTTTAGAACGCATATTGTTCCGATGTGCGATGTGAATGATGCTGAGGTGCGTAATTTAAAAGAGTGGCTGCTTCCATATATGGGGGAACTAGAGGCTCGGGTACAGGGAGAGATGGTGGATTTTTGCTTTAATCAGAAAAAATTTACCCCTTCATTATGGAATAAAATATATCGAGCGGATGTAGTGAAATATGCCGCTCGTTATTATGCAGATGAGCGCTTTAATATCTCAGAGGATTTATATTTGTTCTATCTGATTGCATTCTTTGCCAAATCATATTATGGAATCGATGAGGAATCATATAATTATAGATTTGGAGCAGGGATTACAGGGGGAATGCGTGAACTATCAGAACAACGATTTGCTGATAAGATGAAGCAAGGTAATATTTTGAAATTATTAGCAGCATTCTCTGATCAGCATGACTCAGTTGCGATTACCACAATGGCACTGGAGCAAATAAAAAATACATTTGCTAGAGATGTAGTGTATAACTGGATCCACGATGGAAGACATCTTAATGGGATTAAATATGTCTTGGATTATTTTGATGGATCAGAGTTGTTTAGCGTATTAATTGAGATGCTGGAAGAATGCGCATATGTGGAGAAAAAGGAAATTCTGGATCAACTGAGGCAAGTGCCTTTTCCTGTAGCGAGCAAAACAAAAATAAAAACAATTGGCACCTTTTACTTTCGTATGAATAATGGAGGAATAGAACGTGTAATTTCCAAATTGATTCCGATATGGAGCAATTTGGGGTATCACGTAATATTATTTACAGATGAATTTTCTAATTCGGAAGACTATCAGTACGGTGAAAATATTACAAGGATTGTTTTGCCGAATATTGCAGATGTAACTTCGAAGAGTATAAGGAACAGAATGGTATATCTTGCAAAGATGTTGCAGAGATACAATGTTGATATTCTAATCTACCATGCATGGGTATGGAAAGGTTTGCTTGCTGATATGCTTTCTGCAAAGCTTGCAGGTGTCAAATTCGTAGTGCACACGCATAGCTTTTTTGGACAAGGAGAGGGAAGTTGTATAGCGAAAGATGCATGCCACAGTATTCAATTGACACAATTGTATGCTCTATGTGATGGAATAATATGCTTGTCTGAAGTTGATAAAAAATGGTGGGAAATATTTCATCCCCATGTGTATAAGATGAGAAACCCTATCACGTTTGCTTTGGACGATATAACACCGAATAGAATTACAGATAATAAAAATATATTATGGATTGGTCGTATATCACGTGAAAAACAGCCAATAGATGCACTGAAGATTATTCGTCAGGTAGTTGATAAAGATGCTCGTGTCAAATTACATATTGTTGGCCGTGCGGATGATAAGGAATTCTATGAAGAATTTACGAATGCAATAGCAGCATACAAGCTGGATGCTAATGTTCAATTGCACGGTTTTCAATCGGATGTGGCTGGTTTTTACAAAAACGCAGATATTTGTATATGCACTTCGGAGTATGAGGGATTTTTGATGACGTTAGCCGAGAGCAAGGCGTATGGTATCCCAGTAGTAATGTATGATTTGCCTAATTTGGATCTGGCTCAGCAGAGAAAAGGAACTGTGGTTGTACCACAGAGTGATGTCAATGCGGCTGCATTGGCGATAATAGAGTTGTTGAACAATCCAATGAAAAGAGAGCTGATAGCCAAGGAAGCTCGACAGAGCATAGAGTTTTTTTATGAAACGCCTATAGAGAACGATTGGGCGCAATTTTTCAATGATTTTTCTGAAGAACAGATTACATCCCAATATATCGTAGATGCGGATTTAAAGACTGGATTGTCCATGCTACAAGATTTTTGTGCGCGCGGAATTGAAGAGAGAGAAAAAGACCGACTTTGGTGGATGAGACAGGTGGTAGAGGCACAACCACTTTCATATGCAAAAGATGCGATGAAAGATGAGATGCTAGCCATGTATAGAAATGGTGACATTGGCTTTAAGTACATCATCAAGTACATGATCGCGTGGTTAAAGTATAAGATTAAGGGAAGCAATTAACATGGTGCAAAAATTGAAAAAATACCAGTTTCTCTTTGAGGAACTGGTAAAACGAGATTTTAAGAAGAAGTATAAGGGAACCATGCTGGGAATGGCATGGTCATTGTTATCTCCACTTTTAACGCTGCTGGTCATGCGAATTGTGTTTACGCAGTTTTTTGGCGCGATGATGGAGCATTACACGACGTACTTGTTCTGCGGCAACTTGATTTTTGCTTGCTTTAGTGAAGCGACGGGATTGGGCATGACCTCGTTGCTGGAAAATGCGGATATTTTCTCGAAAATTAATGTACCCAAATATTTGTTTCTGTTCTCTAAAAATATTCAAAGTCTAATCAATCTTGGATTAACGTTAATTATCTTCTTTCTGTTTTGCATTTTAGACGGTATTACATTTACCTGGAAGTTTATCTTGCTGTTGTATCCTGTAGTATGCTTGATTCTGTTCAATATAGGCGTAGGTTTGATACTGTCAGCATTATTCGTGTTTTTTAGAGATGTTCAATATCTTTGGAACGTATTTACGCAGCTACTGATGTATATGTCTGCAATCTTCTATACAATCGATAATTACAGCTATGGGGTACAGTGCCTGTTTTTGACCAATCCAGTGTATTTGTTTATTCGCTATTTTAGAAAAATCGTTATTGAAGCAACAATTCCGACAGTGTGGTTTCATTTGTTGATGCTGGCAGATGTTGTAATCGTGCTGGGCATCGGATGCTGGATTTATAAGAAATATAACCATCGATTCCTTTATTACATTTAACGGAGGCCATCATGCAGGTTTTAACACTGAACAATGTATCAATCCGTTATATGACGGGAGATTTTAAGGATATTGGCATCAAAGAATATGTGATGCGACGTCTGAAACATAATTATCATGTGACCGAATTTTGGGCGGACAGACATGTAACGTTTTCTTTGGAGCAGGGAGATATGCTCGGCATAATCGGCAGTAATGGTGCAGGCAAATCAACCTTACTCAAGGCAATTTCCGGAATTATGGAACCGACCGAGGGAACGGTTGAGCGCAAGGGGAGCATTGCAGCTTTGCTGGAGCTTGCCAGCGGTTTTGATGGTGATTTGACCGTTCGAGAAAATACCTATCTGCGAGGCGCAATGCTGGGTTATACACGTAAGTTTATGGATGAAAAATACAACGAAATCATTGAATTTTCGGGGTTGCATGAATTTCAAGAACGACCGTTCAAACAGCTTTCCTCAGGCATGAAATCTCGATTGGCATTTTCAATTGCGAGTCTGGTGAACCCAGATATTTTGATCTTGGATGAAGTTTTATCTGTTGGTGACGGTGCATTCAAAAAGAAAAGCGAAGCGAAAATGAAAGAAATCATTTCCGGCGGTGCAACGACGATTTTGGTCTCACATTCGCTGGAGCAGGTTCGAAAGATGTGCAATAAGGTGCTGTGGCTGGATAAGGGTAATCAGATTGCGTTCGGCGAAACACAGTCGATTTGCGATGAGTATCAGAGGTTTTTGGATAAGACGCTGTAATTGGAGGGAGTGCAATGCAAAATAGAAGGATTAACTGTATTATACAAGGCTTGTTTCTAATAGTGATGATATGGATATGCATAGGAATTGTGTTAGCTCATTTTATAGATTATCCTTGCAAAAAATATTTTCCAGTTACGCAGATATTGTTCAATCTAGTAGTTATCATTGTGGTTGCGTTAAGTGTCCGATTTGTTCTGAAGCAAATACTTCTTCAAAATAATTCAAAGATTAAAATTGAGAAAATAGTATTATGGGGAACTATTATATTTTGCTGCTTGCAAATATATATGACTGTTAATTACTATTTCTTAACAGACTGGGACGTCGATTTGATTTATCAATCAGCAGTAGAACTTGCGCGCGGAACATTTTCGAGTTCGAATCGTTATGGTGAATTTTGCTGGTATTATTCGGTATATCCTAATAATATGGAATTGCTTTGGATAATGTATGCATGTTTAAAAATTAATCAGTTTTTCGGCATTATTGATTCAGCCAATGGAATTATGATTTTTATAATTGTTAATTGCATGCTGATGTCAGTAACTGGATACCTGTTATATAAGATTGTAACAAGCATGATATCACGTATTTGGGGTATATTTAGCTGGTTGATGTTTCTTGCATTTATTGGGCTTTCCCCGTGGGTTACTATACCATATAGCGATTCGCTGGGATTGATTTTTCCTGTTTTAATACTTTGGTTATGCATGCGATTGAGTGAGAGCAGACATAAAATACCATATACGATAGCTATGGGTTTTCTTTCAGGCGTTGGATATCATATAAAGCCCCAAACAGGAATTGTATTTATTGCCATTATTATGCTTTGGGGAATAACATGCTTACAACAATGCGTAAAACCGGTGAGAGTAAGACGAATGGCAATATGCTTAGCTTTATGCATCATGGCTTTTGCAAGTTCAACTTTTATACCCAAAGCAATAGCAGCATCTTTGGATATTCCTATAAATAGCGATAGAACTTTTGGTATGAGCCATTTTTTGATGATGGGAATGAATCCAAAAACTCGAGGAGTGTATTCGCAAGATGATTGTGATTATTCAAATTCTTTCGATACTCCGGAACAGAGGAAAAATGGAGAATTGCAGAAGGTCAAAGAGCGCTTGGAGGAATATGGATTCAAAGGATACGCTCAATTATTAAATGAAAAACTATTGACTACATATGCAGACGGAACTTTCGCATGGGGTTGTGAGGGAGCATTTTGGAAAGAAATATTGCCCGAAAAGAATGAGGGAGTCTCGCATTGGACACGAGAATTCTATTATCGAGATGGAAAATTTTACACCGGATTTTTGTCATATAGTCAAGCATGGTGGATGGTTATATTATTACTAGCATGTTTCACATATAAGAGTCATTCAAACAATTTTATAGTAGTTATTCAGCTTGCCATATTAGGACTTACGGCGTTTGAATTGCTTTTTGAAGCGAGAGCACGATATTTATATACGTTTTCACCACTATTTATTATATTAGCTGTATGCGGATTGCGAAAAATCAAACCTAAACTTTCAAGCATATTTCGTGATAGAAAAAGATTGGAGACTAGATAATGAACTCAACCCTATACATAGTAATCCCCTGCTACAAAGAGCAGGAGGTTTTACACGAAACCGCAAGTCGTTTAAAGGTCAAGATGGAGAGCCTGATTGCAGCAGGCAAAATCAGCCCTGAGAGCCGCGTCATGTTTGTCAACGACGGTTCTTCTGACAACACCTGGCCGATTATCTGCGAGCTGCACGAGTCGGATCCGCTGTTCTCTGGCATCAATCTGTCACGCAACCGCGGTCACCAGAACGCACTTTTAGCCGGTCTTATGACTGCCAAAGACCTTGCCGATATGGTTATTTCCATGGACGCGGATTTGCAGGATGACATTGATGCGGTTGACGCGATGGTGGACAAGTACCACGAAGGTTGCGATATTGTCTACGGTGTCCGTTCCTCTCGCGAGAAAGATACGTTCTTCAAGCGCTTTACCGCAGAAGGTTTCTATCGTGTGATGAGCTTTCTGGGTGCCGATACCGTGTTCAACCATGCCGATTACCGCTTGATGTCCAAGCGGGCGCTGGAGGGCCTGGCACAGTTTAAGGAAGTCAACCTTTTCTTGCGCGGTATTGTACCGATGATCGGCTACAAGTCCGACGTAGTTACTTACGAACGAGGTGAGCGCTTTGCAGGCGAGAGCAAGTATCCTCTCAAGAAAATGCTTGCCTTTGCGATGGAGGGCATTACGTCTCTGTCGACCAAGCCAATCCGCTTTATTGCTACGCTTGGCTTTGCAGTATTTGCCGTGAGCATTCTCATGCTGATCTACTTTATCGTTCGATGGGCGATCGGCGCTACCGTTCTTGGATGGGCCAGCGTGATCTGCTCTGTTTGGGCAATCGGCGGTCTGATCTTGCTGTCCATTGGTGTAATCGGCGAGTACATCGGCAAGATCTATCTGGAAACCAAGGCGCGCCCGCGCTTTATCATTCAGGATGTTCTGGATGACAAGTTTCATTCGTGAGGTTCGCCATGAAGTCAAAGATTATCAATAATACATTGGTCAAATTCCTGGCGGTAGGCGTGCTGAATACCATCATCGGCGCAGGCACGATGTTCCTGCTGTACAACCTTGCGCATGCGTCGTACTGGCTGTCGTCGGCAGCAAATTATGTTGTCGGCGGTATCGTCAGCTTTTTCCTCAACAAATACTTTACGTTTGAAAGTAAAGAATGGTCCTGGTCGCAGGTTTGGAAGTTCGTTCTGAATGTTACGGTATGCTATATTCTGGGTTACGGTCTGGCAAAACCGCTCGCGTTGAAGGCGCTTGCCGGTCAGAGCCTTAAGGTTCAGGAGAATGTCGCTATGCTGGTGGGTATGTGCCTGTATACCGGATTTAACTATCTGGGACAGAAGTTTTTCGCGTTTAAGAAGAAATAAAAGATAGGTAAAAGAAGATGAAAGGTCTAATCTTAGCCGCAGGCAAAGGTACGCGCCTTTACCCGATGACAAAACCGATGAGCAAGCCTTTGCTGCCGGTTTACGACAAGCCCATGATTTACTACCCGCTTGCAATTCTCATGCAGGCGGGCATTTCCGATGTCATGGTAATCGTTCCGCCGAACGAAACAGACACATTCCGTGCGCTGCTCGGCGACGGAAGCCAGTTCGGCATCAGTATCTGCTATGCAGAACAGCCTGTCGCGCGTGGTATTGCGGACGCACTGCTCATCGGCCGCGAGTTCGTGGGAGACGACTCGGTATGCCTTGTGCTGGGCGATAATATCTTCCACAGCGATACGCTGCGTGAAGTGCTCCGCAAGGGTGCACAGCAGCAGAACGGTGCAACGGTGTTCGGCTACTGGGTCGAAAATCCGCGGCCATTCGGCGTGGTAGAGTTTGACGAGGATGGACGGGCTATTTCGATTGAAGAGAAGCCGCGTCATTCGAAGAGCAATTACATCATTCCCGGCATTTATTTTTATGATAATCAGGCAATGGAGATTGCGGCGAACCTTACGCCGTCGCAGCGTGGCGAACTGGAAATCACAGACGTAAATCTGGAATATCTGCGCCGTGACCAGTTGCAGGTGCTCCCGCTCGAGCGGGACGTCGTATGGCTGGACGCTGGCACAGCAGACAGCCTGATGGACGCTGGACAGACCATTCGAAATATCCAGGCTGAGACCGGACGCTATGTTGGTTGTCTGGAAGAACTGGCCTTTAACCAGGGCTGGCTGACAGAAGAGCAGGTACACGAAGCCGGACAAGAGCTCGGCATGACGCTTTATGGACAATATTTGCAGTGCTTATAAATATAAATAATATATTGAAGGAGATAATATATGAATTTAGAGGTTACTTCGCTTTTTGATCTCGCCCACACTCAGTCTGCCGACTACCTCTCTGCTTTCCGATACCCATGGGAGGCCTTAGAAGGCATCAAGCAGATGATTTTAGACCTCGGCGAGAAATTACCTGTCG
>ERZ837910.1719-NODE-1719-length-29333-cov-4.021210_pt1 | contig 29333 bp, 24 predicted proteins | sample MGYA00519940_ERZ837910 | MGnify/ENA primary metagenome ERZ837910 (study PRJEB31850, sample SAMEA3708825) | human gut metagenome | biome: human gut; feature: human-associated habitat; material: faeces | place: China | collected 2014 ... | reverse complement strand
CAATATTATCATTGACGACGGCGGCGACCTCGTCCACCTCATGCACGAGGAGTTTGCAGACCTCATCCCCGGCGTTATCGGCGGCTGCGAGGAGACAACGACCGGCATTAACCGCCTGCGCATCATGTCCGCTGCCGGTGCGCTGCGCTTCCCTATGGTCATGGTAAACGATGCCGACTGCAAGCACATGTTCGATAACCGCTACGGCACCGGCCAGAGCGTTTGGGACGGTATCTGCCGCACGACAAATCTTATCATCGCCGGCAAATACGTTGTCATATCCGGCTACGGCTGGTGCGGCAAGGGCGTCTCGCTCAGAGCAAAGGGACTGGGCGCAAAGGTCATCGTTACCGAAACCGACCCCATCCGCGCGCTCGAAGCCGTCATGGACGGATACGAGGTCATGCCAATGAAAGAGGCGGCCAAGATCGGCGATATCTTCTGCACCGTAACCGGCGGCAGAGACATAATCACCGCAGAGCACTTCCCCCTGATGAAGGACGGCGTCATCCTCAGCAACGCAGGCCACTTTAACGTTGAGGTCGATATGGCGGCGCTTGAGAAAATGGCGGTCAAAAAATACGAAGCGCGCCACAATATCCAGGGCTATGTCATGCCCGACGGAAGAACTCTTTTCACCATAGCCGAGGGCAGGCTTGTTAACCTTGCCGCAGCCGACGGTCACCCGGCGGAGATCATGGACATGAGCTTTGCGATTCAGGCGCTGTCGGCAAAGTATCTTGCCGATAACCGCGGCAGGCTCGAGGCCGATGTTGTCTCCGTTCCGCGCGAGATAGACTATGAGGTCGCAAGATGCAAGCTCGACGCGATGGGCGTCGGTATAGACAGTCTCAGCCGCGAGCAGGCCGAGTATCTCGGAAAGTGATCTTTAAGCTAAGCAACGCGAAAGGAGGCTCCTAAATGGATAATATGGAGAATATGGACTTTGAGGCCATGCGCGATAAGCAGGCCGACGAGCTCATGCAGCTTCTTGACGAGCGCAGAATGAAGGAGCTTCAGCTCCGCCTTGAGGACATGAATGAATTCGACGTTGCCGAGTTCCTGTCCGAGATCGGCGATAACCGCATGCCGATGGTGTTCAGGCTTTTGTCCAAGCAGATGGCGGCGGACGTTTTTGCAAACTTCGATTCTCCCGAGCAGGAGCAGATAATAAACTCCATCACAGACTCGGAGCTGTCGGCGATCATCGAAGAGCTTTACGTTGACGACGCCGTTGATATGATGGAGGAGCTGCCGGCAAACGTCGTGAAGCGTGTCATGCGCACTGCAACGCCGGAAACCAGACGGCTTATAAATCAGTACCTCAATTATCCCGAAAATTCGGCAGGCAGCATAATGACGGCCGAGTTCGTGGATCTCAAAAAATACATGAACGTGCGCGAATCTATTGCGCGCATACGCAGGATAGGCGAGGATAAGGAGACTATTTACACCTGCTTTGTCACCTCCGCCGACCGAAAGCTTGAGGGCGTTTTGTCCGTAAAGGATCTGCTTTTGTCCGACGATGAGACGGTCATAGAGGATATAATGGACACAAATATAGTGTTCTGCATGACGCACGATGACCAGGAGGAAGCGGCGGAAAAGATCTCCGACTACGACCTTATGGCGCTGCCCGTTGTCGATAAGGAAGGCCGCCTCGTCGGCATCGTCACCGTTGACGACGTCATCGACGTTATGGAAGCCGAGGCCACCGAGGACTTCGAGCTCATGGCCGCAATGACGCCTTCGGACAAGCCCTATTCGCGAACAAGCGCGTGGGACATGTGGAAGCGAAGAGTACCGTGGCTCATGTTCCTCATGCTTTCTGCAACGTTCACGAGCATGATAATCAATTCCTTTGAGGATGCGCTCGCCGTGCAGGCCGTGCTCATCGGGTTTATCCCCATGCTTATGGGCACCGGCGGCAACTCCGGCGCGCAGGCTTCAACGGCCGTTATACGAAGCATCTCCCTCGGCGATACCGAGCCGGAGGACGTCGGCCGCGTCATATGGAAAGAGTTTCGCGTTGCCATCCTGTGCGGAGTCACGCTTGCCGCCGTAAACTTCGGAAAAATGCTTCTGGTTGACAGACTGCTTCTGCATAACGACGGTGTAACGCTCACCGTTGCCGCCGTTGTCAGCCTTTCGATCGTGCTCATCGTTATGTTTGCAAAGGTCGTCGGAAGTGTGCTGCCCATAGCGGCAGAAAAGCTCGGCGTTGACCCGGCAGTCATGGCAAACCCCCTGATATCGACCATCACCGATGCGGTCTCGCTGCTTATTTATTTTGAAATAGCAAAGCTTATGATAAGCTTTTAGTCCCCATATCTCAGCAAAAGGATACTATACAGAGAATGCTTGTTTTGTTTGAAAAGATGGCGCTGCTTGTAATTATACTTGCCATCGGATACATTTGCGCAAAAATCAAGCTCGTTGGCCCGGAGTTTAATAAGGGCCTGAGCAAAATGGTCATAAACGTGTTCCTCGCCGGAATGATACTGGCCTCGGTGATGAATAAGGAGCTGAGCATGAGCAAGGGCGATATGCTTTTCGGCATAGCCATGCTTTTTGTGATGCAGATCGTGTGCTTTGCCGTCGGTATGATAACGCCTGCCGCAATGCGCATAAAAGACGGCGACAAAGGCATGTATAAGCTGATAACGTCCTTTTCAAACCTCAGCTTTATGGGCGTTCCGGTGATCTCGGCGGTGTATGGCGAGGGTGCGATCTTCTTCGCCTCGCTGGGCAATATCCCGTTTAACGTTCTGCTTTACACCGTCGGGATCATGCTGCTTCAGAGCAATGGAGAAAAGAAAGAAAAGATAAGCATTAAAAGCATGATAAACGTCCCGATAATCGCAACGGTCATCGCAACGGTCATATTCCTGTTTGAAATACCGATGCCGGTGATAGTAGTGGATGTAGCGGACATGCTTTCCGATGCCTGTGCGCCGCTTTCAATGATGTGCATCGGTCTGTCGCTGGGCAGCGTTTCGATAAAGGATGCGTTTGTTCATCCGAGGATTTACGGGATAAACTTCATGCGTCTTATCGTCGCGCCCGTTGCAGTCTGGCTCGTGCTCAAGCTTTTTGTGAGCGATATCGTCATGCTCGGCTCGATCGTCATAATCGCAGCCTGTCCGCCGGCGATAATATGCGCGCTGCTCGGCATGGATTACGGCCGCGACGGTGTTGAAGCCTCGGAAACGATTTTTGTCGGTACGGTGCTTTCGATGTTCACAATACCGCTGCTGGTCTCACTTCTCGGACTGAGTCTATAGCTACATAGAAGCGCCCTCTGTTGAGGGCGCTTTTGACGTTTATTATTAATATGTAAGACGCTTATTCTTCCGCCGCACTCTCCGCTGCAGCCGGCTCTGCGGCTTCTTCGGCCTTTGCCGCCGGAGCGGGGGAGACGGGGGAAACCTGCACTTTCAGCTTGCGGTTTATGGCGATAACGTTCTGAACAAGAAGTATCGCCATCATAACAAATTCGTAGGTGACTCGCAGCACCAACGGCCCGAGGATCATAAGGCCGAGCCCGTACAGGAAGGTGCTCTGTTCAAACGTTGCGCCGAAGTAGCCGTAGTATTCGATCTTGCCGAACAGCAGCAGAAATCCCACGAATATGCACGCGCATGTCAAGAGCACGAACACAAACTTTGTCAGAGCCTCAATATAAAATGTTTTGAAGTGGAAGAAGTCATGCAGAAATTGCAGGAACTTGTTTTCAAGCTTCCCGTCATATTTTTTCGGCATGACCTTGATGTAAAGAACGATCGTTGCTGCGATCGCCAGAAGTATCCCGATGATTATCAAAGTATCCATATCGTGCCTCCTTTATATTTTGCAATAAGTATATCAGATGCGTCACGCATCGGCAAGATGCTTGGCAGGTTTACGAAATTTTGCGACAAAGGCAGCTCCCAGCGAGTCTGCTTTTGTCTTAACGTTTTTCTCAGCCGCAAACGGCGGTTGACGGAGCTGCGTCGCAGCAGGTATCATTTTCGGCAGCGGCTTCGTCGGATGAGACTCCGGCAAAACCGTGCTCTTTGATGTATTTGCGGTTTTTATAAACGCCAACGGTGAGGAAGGGGATGACGACTGCCGCTGCGCCGAGATATCCGCAGTAACCGTAGCCGTATTTTATGATGTTCGTCAGTCCGGCCATGGAGATGGTCATAGACAGAACGATGATGAACGCGGACACGATCGCGCTGCGCGTGGTGGCGGACTTTATGCCGCTGAATATCGGCAGCTTTTCAAAGCGGGCAACAAAGCCGAAGATGGTCGTAACACCGGTCGAGATCAGGCACAGGAGCAGGCATACGCCGTAGATAACGGTCAGTGCGCGGATGCCCATTGCGTTGCAGGCCGTGAGCGTGGGGATGGTCGCGCCGCCGTCAACGGAGTTGTAAACGCCCTGCCAGCACATGAGCATGAATATCGACAGGGTCAGTGCGACGGCGTTCATGACAAAGGATATCCACATCGCCTTTGAGCAGCCGCGCTCGGAGCGCATCGTTGTACCGCAGGCTATCATTGTGGGCAGTGTGACGCACTGGAAGCCTGCGTACACAAAGGAGTTGAATATTGCCTTGGGCATGTTCCCGAAGCCTGTCTTGGCAAAGTCGGAGGCGAGAACGGTAAACAGGCCGCTGTCGCTTTTGAAAATGCCTATCGCGTATATGCTGATCGCCGTTACGAGGATCGCTATGCCCATCCAGGTGGATGCGGCGCGCACGATGCCGGCGCCGAAAATCGTGAGCATGAGCACAATAACGCCGACTATTCCCACGCCGATGTAATAGTTTAAGCCGAAGTAGCTTTGCAGAGCGCTTGCAGCGCCCGATATCGCGGCAGCAACGGCCATGAGCACCATTATGTAGAAGAAAATTTCAAATACCCATTCGAGCTTGTCAAACGGGTGATAGAGCGTCTGGAAAAGCTCCTTATAGCTTGAAAGGCCGCGTGAGTTGTACATGACCATCGCCTGACGCATGGTGAGCGTGAGCAGGAGCATTGCGATGACTGCGGCGATAATGCCTGACCAGCCGAGGCCGACGTAATAGGTATTGGCCTGATTGCCGGTTGCAAATCCGCCGCCTGCATGCGCCGAAAAGAGCACTGCACCGACGGAAAATGCGGCAAAAAACGGGGTCTTGGATGTCTTGCGGGTTTGGGGCTTGTTGTTCATTTTGGTTTTCCTCCTTAAATTCCGGCAGAAAAACAAAAAACCCCTCGTCCTTCTGCCGATTTGCAGAAGAGACGAAAGGCTGAAAAACCGTCCGCGGTACCACTCTTCTTCGTTCCACAAGCTGTGGGACGCACTCAGTCAGGATACAGTCATATCCCTGCACTGTAACGGGCGCACCCGTCTGCGCCTACTGAAGTTCAGCACAGCCGCTATCCGGTGAGTTCGGCGAAAAAACAACCTTTGTGCCTTGCACCAACCGGCACTTCTCTGAAAGGGCATTTTCGCTTACTGTTCCGTGTCCTTGCGTTTATGGGCAAATTGTAGCACCGCAGACGCAGATTCGTCAAGATTGCGGACTAAATAAAAAATTCACGAGCAATGCTTCAAAATTTTGTAGGAATGAACAAATTTTGCGCTTCCGACCGGCTATACCATGCTCTTGTACTCCTCGCAGGGATCGAGATTATCGGGAGGGAAAAACTCGTCAACGGGGAAGGATATGCGGCCGAACATCGTGCACGGATCATCCTCGGACGAGCCTACGCACTCCTTCTCGGGCAGGCAGTAGTCGTATGCCGGGATGAGCAGCTGCGTGCTGCGCTCAAGCCGGATGATCGAAAACTGGCCGAGCGTAACATAGACATGGCGCGTGCCGCCGGTAACTGATATCTCCTCGCCGAAGGAGTCGAGTATCTGCTGCGGAATATCTCGCTGATCTATGCCGGGGTCGGGCAGCGCCGTTTCCGCAAGGGTCATGTGCAGAGCGATCGGGTCAACGGCATCGACCTCGGCAAATGGCATGCTGTTTGCTCCGTCGAGGATGCAGCAGTCATCCGAAGAAAAGCTCCTGACTCTGCCCTCGGAGCCAAATAGCATTACGCGCTTATCGAACACGGCAAGCCCCGTAAAGCACTGATTTGCCGGGAATGTTTCGCCGCTTATCTTATAGAAGTAGGTCACATCGACCGTGTAGTAGCCGCGGTTAAGGCAGATCTCATTGACCTTTACCTCACAGTGCAGAAGCTGCGCGCACTTTGGACGCACGCTGAATGCGCTCTCTATGTAGGGAAGAGAGCTGACCGTGGGGTAAACGCGCAGATCCTCGATGCAGTCCTTGTCGCGGCAGGCGTCCATTATCTTTCTTGTGCTTACGCAAACGGCCTGTTTTATGCAGTCATTATCATTGACCGGACCGGGTACGACCCTGTCTGCCATAAAAATACCTCCCAGGATGGAATTGAAGAAAAACTTCAATACAGTCTATGCGTATTGTTCCAAAATGTGAAGAATATTGGATTTACAAAAAGAAAAGTATGTATTATTATATATAATGCAGAGGAGGCGAAAGAATGAAAAAGCAGCTTTGGCTCATACTCATAGCCGTTGAGGTTTTGATACTGTTTGCAATGCTTCTGGCTGATTTCGGCGTTATACACGCTTCTGTTGCACCGCTTTCACCGAAGAGCATTATATTGCATATAACGACTGTTGTTATAATTTTTGCTTGTATCGAAGCATATAAGAAAAGCGACTGATGCCGGAAATTTGCCGATCGGATATATGATTTTTAGGAGCAAGTTATGGAACGACTGGGCTTTATTCATGAAAAGCTTGATATAAAAATTTTGATACTGTTTATTCTTCGCCGGCTGCCGGGCATAGTCGCGCCCATTGACCTTCAGGACTTTACGCAGCAGTGCGACGAGGGCTTCGGGTATTTTGAATATTCCGACTGCCTTGCCGAGCTGATAGAGAGCGGGCTTGTTATCGAGGAGGAGACCGGCCTGCGCGTCAGCAAGCGCGGCGCCGATGCCGCCGAAACGGTGGAGAGCAGCCTGCCTTTTTCCGTTCGCAAGAGGGCAGAGAAGATAATTGCACCCGAGGCCGAGCGTCTGCGCCGCCTTTCCATGATAACCGCGCAGCACCGCAACCGTGAGGGCGGCTGCTTTGTGACGCTTGCCATGAGCGACGGTAAGGGCGAGATAATAAGGCTCAATATCCTCTCGTCAGGCGAGCAGCAGGCAGAGCGGATCGAAGAAAACTTCCGCGACAGGGCGGAAGAGATATATTGCAGAATAATCGAGCTTCTTGATAAGAAGCCCGAAAATAAAAAAGGGTAATATAACGCCCATCACAGATGGGCGTTTATATATTTTTATTGTACACCAGGAGGAAAACCATGGAGATCAAAATTCCGGACGGATACAAAAGTATCCTCAGTGTTTACGACACACAGAAGGCTATAAGCCTCTTAAAGCGCCTGTTTGAGGACAGGCTCGCGGCACTTTTAAATCTTTACCGGGTGTCCGCACCGCTGTTTGTCGATTCTAATTCCGGACTTAACGATAACCTCAACGGCTACGAGCGCCCCGTATCGTTTGATATTCTCCGCTCGGATACGACCGCTCAGGTCGTTCAGTCGCTTGCAAAGTGGAAGCGTCTTGCGCTCAAGCGCTACAACTTCTTCCCCGGCAAGGGACTTTACACTGATATGGACGCCATCCGCCGCGACGAGGACGAGCTGGATAACCTGCACTCAGTGTATGTTGACCAGTGGGACTGGGAAAAGGTCATCCTTTCGGAAAATCGTAACCTCGACTATCTCAAGCTAACCGTTATGGACATAGTCAAGGCTCTGTGCGATACGCAGGATACGATGCAGGCGATCTATCCCCAGCTTCAGTGCCTGCCGAAGCTTGAGCGTAATGTCACATTCGTCACCTCGCAGGAGCTTGAGGATATGTATCCAGACATGACCTCAAAGCAGCGCGAAAACGCATTTACACGAGAGCATAAGACTATTTTCATCATCGGTATCGGCGGCGCTCTGCGCTCCGGCAAGCCGCATGACGGCCGCGCGCCCGACTATGACGACTGGACGCTCAACGGCGATATTCTGTTCTGGTGCGATTGGCTCGACTGCGCGATCGAGATATCCTCGATGGGCATCCGCGTCGATCCCGAATCGCTGGACAGACAGCTTCGCCTTGCCGGCTGTGATGACCGACGCGAGCTTCCGTATCACAAGATGCTTTTAAACGGCGAGCTGCCCCTGACCATCGGTGGCGGTATCGGCCAGTCGCGCGTTTCCATGCTCCTTCTCGGCAAGGCGCATATCGGCGAGGTGCAGGTATCCATCTGGGATAAGCACACCGAAGAGGTTTGCGCCGAAAAGGGAGTCATGCTGCTGTAAAAAAGAGCATATGGTGTTAGCATGGACATTATAGAACTTATCAAAGTAATAATCATCGGCATAGTCGAGGGCATAACCGAATGGCTGCCCATTTCAAGCACCGGACACATGCTGCTCGTGGACGAATTTATCCACATGAATGTCACGCCGGAATTTCGCGAGATGTTCCTGTATGTCATTCAGCTCGGCGCGATACTGGCGGTCATAATCCTGTTCTGGAACAAAATGTGGCCGTTTCAGAGCAAAAAGAAAAACGGCAGCGTTATAAAAAAAGAGACGTTTGTTCTCTGGTTCAAGGTCGTCATTGCCTGCATTCCGGGCTTTGTCGCGTATCTGCTGCTTGACTTTGTCGATAACTGCTATGTCGTTGCCGCAGCGCTTATCGTCTACGGTGTTCTGTTTATCGTCATTGAAAACTGGAACCGCGGCCGCGAGCCGAGAGTCAAAACGCTCGAGGAGATATCGTATAAGGATGCGTTCATCATCGGCCTGTTTCAGGCTCTGTCGATCATTCCGGGCACCTCGCGCAGCGGTTCTACAATCATAGGCGGCCTTGTAATCGGTGTGTCGCGTGTTACGGCGGCGGAGTTTACGTTCTTCCTTGCCGTGCCGGTCATGGTCGGCGTGTCGCTCTTGAAGATAATTGCGTTCGGCCTTTCGTTTACAAGTGCCGAGCTTATAACGCTCATCGTCGGCTGCGTCGTGGCCTTCCTTGTATCCGTTGTTGTGATAAAATTCCTCATGAGCTATATTAAGCGCAAGGACTTCAAGGTCTTCGGCTGGTACAGGATCATTCTCGGTGTGGTCGTAATAGCGTACTTTCTGCTGAAATAAGCGCGCAAAAATACCCTCCTCTTGTCCCGATGCGGAACAGAAGGAGGGTATATCAAAATTATCCGATCAAAAGCACGGAAAGATCGTTTACGTTCGTTCCCGTTGCACCTGTGCGGATAAGGCCGCCGCAGGCGTCGAGCGCATGGTACGAGTCGTTGCTTTGCAGCGTGCGGAAGATGCTGATGCCTTTTTCCTCAAGCAGCTGCTTTGTGCTGCCGTCAACATATCCGCCGGCTGCATCGGTCGGACCGTCGGTCCCGTCCGAGCCTACGGAAAAAACGCAGACATTCTGCATTCCCGCTATGTTTTCGGCGGCTGCCAGAGCAAGCTCCTGATTTCTGCCGCCAAGTCCGCTGCCGGTTATATGAACAACGGTCTCGCCGCCGGCAATGAATGCGCGCTTTTTCGCGTCTCCGGTGTATTGCTGAGCAATGTTCGAGAGAAACACACCGGCGTCCTTTGCTGTGCAGCTGAGCGATGAGGTTAGGATAACAGGCTCATAGCCAAGCTCCGCGCAGGTTTTTGCGGCCGAGCGGCAAAGCTGGTTTACGCTGCCTATCACTTTGGTTTCAACGTTGCTTATGGACTTCGGAGTTTCATTTTCAATGAGACTGCTCATCTGCTCGGTCATTGTGATCCCGTATTTTTCGACTATGTATTTTGCCTGCTCGGCCGTTGTGCCGTCAGGTGCTGCCGGGCCGGAGGCTATACTGTCGATCCTGTCGCCGATGACGTCGGACAAAACGATGTTGTATACCTTTGCCGTCATGCAGGCGAGCGCAAACTTGCCGCCTTTAACGGCGGAAAAGCGTTTTCTTAGCGTGTTTATCTCGTTTATGTCGGCGCCGGAGGCAAGAAGCTCCTGGGTGAGCCTGCTCATATCCTCGGCCGGGATAAGCGGCTTTTCAAAAAGCGCCGAGCCTCCGCCGGAGAGAAGAAACAGCACGGTATCGCCCTCTCCGAGGGGCTTTACCAGCTCCAGCACCTTCTCAGTTGCGGCATAGCTGTCGTCATCCGGCACAGGGTGCCCTGCCTCATAGACCTCAAGGCGCTCGATAGCGCCCTTGCCGTAGCCGTGTTTGGTTACGACTATGCCGGCTTTTATCCTTGATCCCAAGACCTCGGATACCGTCTTTCCCATTTGCCATGCCGCTTTTCCGACTGCGGCAACGTAGATATTTCCCTGAAGCTCAATATCCTTCAGAGCAACTCTCACTGCGTTGTCGGGCAGCGCGGCGTCTATTGCCCGTGTGTAGATAAGTTTCGCGTCTGCGCGCATATCCATAGCGATATCACCTTTGCCTGCGTATTTTATGCCTACACTATACCATAAATGCAGCTGCTGTTCAAACAGAATGCATAATATCAAATTTATAAGGAGAAACAAATGAAAATTGTTGTTTTGGACGGCTACACGGAAAATCCCGGCGACCTCAGCTGGAACGGACTTAAAAAGTACGGGGAGCTTACCGTGTATGACAGAACGCCGTATGAAGATGCCGAGATAATAAAGCGCATCGGAGATGCCGAGATCGTGCTTACGAACAAAGCTCCGATCAGCAGCGCAACATTGGATGCCTGCCCTAATATCAAATGCATCTGTGTGCTCGCGACCGGGTACAATATAGTTGACTGCGCAGCAGCCGAAAAGAAAAACATCCCCGTCTGCAACATTCCCACATACGGAACGGCCTCGGTCGGGCAGTTTGCCATTGCAATGCTGCTTGAGATATGCAGCCATGTTCAGGTGCATTCCGACAGCGTACACGCCGGGGAATGGGAGAACAGCTCCGACTGGTGCTACTGGAAGCATCCGCTTATTGAGCTTGCAGGGAAGACGATGGGCATAATCGGCTTCGGAAAGATCGGACAGACAACGGGCCGCATTGCAAAAGCCCTCGGAATGAATATCCTTGCATCCGGCAGCCGCCCGACACCACAGGGCGAGGAGATCGCCGAATATGTGGACACGGACACGCTTTTTGCAAAGTCCGACGTTATCGCGCTGCACTGCCCTCTGTTCCCGAACACTCAGGGAATTATCAATAAGGATAATATAGCCAAGATGAAGGACGGCGTTATTATCATCAATAACAGCCGCGGCGGCCTTGTCGTCGAGGAAGACCTCGCTGACGCACTCAACTCCGGAAAGGTCTATGCCGCAGCGGTCGATGTCGTGTCCACAGAGCCTATTAAAGGCGATAATCCGCTGCTGAAGGCGAAAAACTGCCTTATAACGCCGCATATCAGTTGGGCGCCCAAAGAGGCAAGGCAGAGGATAATGGATATGACCGAAGAAAATATCAAGGCCTTTATTGAAGGCGCGCCGATAAACGTCGTGAATAATATCTAATATTAAAAAATGCACCCCGAGGGTGCATTTTTTAATGCATTAGATTGCTAAAAACTATGCTGCAATGAAAGAAAATAGAGTAACAGGGGAGCACGAGGGGTAGCGAAGCGGCGGCGCGGTAGTGAATGACATGCCGGGGGCATGTCAGAGCCGCGGCGTGACCGAGCCGCAGCGAGAAAAAGGCCCCACTCGTGATTAAATCAATAGCCATCAAAAACGCCTGATTTATCAGGCGCTTTTGATGCCGATTTGTTGCATTCCGGTGGTAACATGTGCCCGTGTTGAAAGGAGCATGAATCATGAAAACCAAAAATATTATTTCGCTGCTTTTAGTTCTTGCGATGCTCATGAGCGTCTGCGCATGCGGCAGCGATACGACTCCGGCAGCACCGAACGGTTCTGCCGAAACCAAGCCCGAGTACCGCATCACGGCAAAGCTGACTGCCGCCGATGCCGAAAATAAGGAGCTTGCCGCACATCTGACGGAAAACTGTGTTATCAGTTTTACAAACACGAGCAGCGATACATGGGACAAAATTTGCCTGCGCGACTATGCCGCCGCAAATCTTGAGCTTGAAAACAGCATAAGCGACGATAAGCCTTACACTCCGGGCAGCATACGCGAGGTCAAGGACTCGCGCGGAAATGCTCTGAGCTTTTCGGTTCAGGAGGATAAATCCGTCGTGTATGTTCAGCTGCCGTCGCCGCTCAAGCCCGGCGAGCGAACGAGCGTAAGCATTGATTACAGCACGGAGATACCCTGCTGCTTTGAGCGGCTGTGTTGGTCTCCGAATGGCGATGATTTCGCCGGCGAAAACACTGTCTGCCTGTCGCAGGCGTATCCTGTCCTTGCCGAGTATATTGACGGCAAGTGGAATGAGGCACCGTATTTTACTGATGGGGAGTGCTTCTTTTCGCCCTGCGGAAGCTATGAGATTACCCTCAGCGCACCCGAGGACTATATGGTAATATCCACCGGCAGCGAAGCGCAGAGCGCCGACGGAACATGGACACTCAAAGCCGACAATGTCCGCGATTTCGCCGTAATCGCCGGAAACGGCTTTGAAAAGCTCAGCGGCAAGGCCGGAAACATAACCGTCAACAGCTGGTATTATTCCGGCAGCGAGCGCGATAAAAAGCAGGGTGAGGTGTCGCTCAAGGCTGCCATAGACGCCGTGAATGCATTTTGCGATGCGTGGGGCGAATATCCTTATGATACGCTCGATGTGGTTCAGACGCCGTACAATGCCGGCGGTATGGAGTATCCCGGACTTGTGCGCATTGCCGAGATGTATGCCGATCTTATCGAAGCCGAGGGAGATGAGAGCCTGCGCCTTGACGTCGCGCATGAGGTCGCGCACGAATGGTTCTACGCCGTCGTCGGCAACGACCAGTACCGCGAGGCGTGGCTTGACGAAAGCTTTGCCGTGTACGGTGAGTTTGTGTATCAGCTGTACACCGGCGAAAGCGAGACAGATGTTCAGGCACGCGCTGATTCGCTTGACTGCACCATAAAGCAAAAATATATTGATCTCAGTTACGATCAGTATTTTGACGAATACACCGGCAACAGCTATATAAACGCCGTTTATAAGATCGGCCCCGTTTTCCTCTGGAAGCTGCGGCAGACAATGGGACAGGAGAAATTTGACGCTTTCATGCGCGCGTGGTATGAAGAGCATATGTTCAAAGAGGTCACGACTGCCGAGTTCCGCGCGGCGATTGAAAAAGCATCGGACAGCGCCGATGTAAAAGCGCTTCTTGACGAATACCTGTCGCCGGCAAAATGATATAAATAAGAGTACCATATGCTCGCTGTCAGGCGTGTTTGCTCTTGAGACGAGATTTGTCAAGGGTTGTTTCTGCTAAATAATACGCAGAAGCACCCCTTGATGTTTTTTTCGCAGAACAATCTACTTTTCGTCCGGACTGTATTCCAAAATATCTCCCGGCTGGCAATTGAGCACATCACAGATAGCTGCCAGTGTTGAGAAACGGATAGCGCTGATATGGCCGTTCTTCATCTTGGATAAATTCACATTGGTAACGCCAACTCTTGCCGATAATTCATTAAGGCTCATTTTCCTGTCAGCCATGACACGGTCTAACCGCAAAATGATGTGTCCCATCTCTCCGCCTCCTTACAGGGTCTCATCCGATTCTTTCTGCAACTGAACACCATACTTGAAAACAGCCACCAAGGACATAGTTACAACAAAAGCAATCAAAATGCCCCATTGAATACTGACATTTGTGCTTTTTCCGGCGGTCAAGAAGCTTTCCAGCATCGTTTCACCGATAGAGGCGAACGCTGCGACAGGAAGAAGAGAAAAGCCAAAGCTTCTCATTCTATTTACAACTTCACAGCAAAAGGGCGATTCACACTTCGTCAGCACCGCGAACAGCCTTCTCAGCATCCAAAGCGCAGCAGTTGCAGATGCCTAAAACAGCGTCAGAAAAATAAATACCGTTACTAGATCTTTTACGTTATATTCCTCAGGGGACGTATCCGCCTCCATGACTTTGGCGGTTTCGTCAGAGTGTATTTCCGCCGAAGCATTCGAGGAAATGTGCTGCGACGCGCTGGGCGAGATAAGCTGACAAGAGTCGAACACGTATCGCCTGTCAGCGCGCTCTTCCAGCTACTTTTGCCTTGCAGTTTTGTCGGGCAGATTTTTGCTCAGGCAAGGCAAAGCTCGCAGAGAATACTGTCGTATTGTCAAGAGCTTTAACGCAGCATGGGCGGAAATCTGCCCGTCAAAACCGATATGCGTTCGACTCTCGTCAGCTTAGCCTCCTGAGCTTTTCTATAGTCTCATCGTCAAAGCGCTTGCGTATCGGCTTTGCCGGAGTTCCGCCGACGATGGTGTAGGGCGGCACGTCCTTGGTGACAAGTGCGCGCGTTCCGATCACAGCGCCGTCGCCGATCGTAACGCCGGAGAGGATGACGGCCTCGTAGCCTATCCACACGTCGTTTCCGACGACGATATCGCCGTGATTATCCCACGCCTGCGCTATTGAGCCTACATCCGTCGGCAGTCCCCATTCCTCGAAATAGACCGGGAACGGATAGGTTGACAGGCTGCCCAGCGCGTGGTTTGCGGCGTTGAAAATAAACTTTGCGCCACAGGCGATTAAGCAGAACTTGCCGATCTTCAGCTTATCGTGGTTGCACTCGGGATAGTGGTACAGCACGTTGTTGCGCTGAAAATCCCGTGGGTCTTTTTCAAAATCGTCATATGTGGTGTAGTCTCCGATCTCGATAAAGTCACTGTGTACAACGTTTTGCAGATACACGGTGCTGTGACCCTGACTTCGGGGATACATTTTCCATTCCGGTATCATGTTGATCTCTCCTTACAAAAGCCGCTCCCAGCGCACGTTTTCCCAGCCGCTCGTGTCAAAAACGCTGCGCACGGCGCTGCTCATGTGCTGCAATTTTTTCTTTATCGCCGGCGATTTTATAAGCTCCTGCGCATCATCGTCGCGCGTCATGAAAAACTCCATTATCCGCGCGCGATCCTCGCTTGCAAAGGTGCGCGAATAGCTGTCAACAAAATAAACGCCCTCGTCGCCGCCGCTGTAATATGTCCAGTGCCGGCAGTCGGGGTCAATGTCAATAAGCTCAACTGTCGTGACCGTTCCGCTTTCGTCCGTGTGGCACATGGCGACCTTCGCGCCTCCGGCAGGGCAAAGTCCCGTGAGCGAGCTTAGCTGCACACAGCTGAGCTTTCGCGCGGCGCTCGGCGTCTCGGGCGCGGTGCTCGCCCGGCATCCGCTCAGGATAAGCGCCGCCAGCAGCGCCATGACAAGTGCCGGAACAATGCGCTTCACGCCTTCGCTCCCGCGTACCATTCGAGCAAGGCGCTCAAATTCTCGGCCTTTACGCGCTCGCTGCCGGTGAGCATCATGTCGAGCATATCGTCCTCTTCCTCGGTTCGGTCGGCCTTGTTTTCAAGCGCCTTGCCGACGGTTTTCACCATGATATCCATCATCATTCGATAAACGCCGTGCAGCTTCTTCACATCAAAATTGCCCTGAAGCGTAAAGAGCGCGGTATTCTCGGGAATATGGTTTTTCTCGCGGACCTCTTTTAGCTGAGTGCCGGTCTGCCCCATGCCGACGCCGCACACGGCGTGTATTTTATAGCGCTTTGCGGCGGCCGAATAGCCCTTTACGCCGCTTGCCATTATCCAGCCGAGGTATATTATCCCGGCGTTGGCCGAGAGCTTATCCTTCGCGTCGCCCAGCGCAAATGCCGGAAGTCCGATCATCTGCGATAAAAGCTCGGCGTATCTTTTTGTGCTGCCTGTGTTTGATGTATAAACTATTGCGTCCATAAAAATTCTCCTTTTTCCGCGTGCTCGATTATTTTTAATATATCCTTCTGCGGCAAATAAACGGCAAATTACTCTTTCATACAGAAAAGCTGTATGCCGAGGGCGGCGTTAAAGCCAGTTGCCGCAAAAACGCTGAAGCGCTCGACAACGCCGAAGTATTCGGCCTGGACTATCTTCATCTCAAGCGACGGAGCGTCGGCAGCGCTAAGGTCGCTCACTGCCTGCGCCATCCAGTCGTATCCGGGATATGCAAGCGGCGAGAACACCACCGCCGCCGTGTACGACAGCAGGCTGACTATTCCAAGAAGTCCGAGCTTTTGAATCAGCGGTTTTTTCGTCTTCATCATCTCTATCACCTCTTTTAAGCATGCACCGCGCGGAAGAAAAGCTCGGTGTGCGCCCTGAGCTTTTCAAGGCACTCCGCATCGCGCTCCGGCTCGCGGTCGCATATTCCGATAAGCGTTATCACCGGCGCAACATACATCATTGCCAGCGCCTCGGGATCGTCGGGGCGTATCTCCCCGGCGGCTATGAGGCTGCGGAATATCGCCGCGTGATAATCGACCAGCCGCTCGACGTATCGGTGGGAATACAGCCGCGCAAGCTCCGGCGAGCGGAACTGTTCGATCGTCATCATGCGGCGGAACCGGCTTATCGGCTCATCGTGCAGGCTGTACAGGAAAACCTGTTTGAGCTTGTCAAAAAGCTCGTCTGCCGTTATCTGCGAAAACTCGGGAACGTCGCGCCGGGCATCCTGAACATGGACCGAGAGCCTGTCCGTCCCCTCGGCATAGCGCGCGGCCGTCGATTCGACTATCGCGTCGAATATCGCCTGCTTGCCGGGAAAGTGATTGTAAAGCGACGGAGCCTTTATCCCGACCGCCTGTGCGATCTGCCCGACGCTGACCGAATCATAACCGTACTCCGAAAAAAGCTCCAGCGCCTTATCGAGTATCTTCTGCTTTGTGTCCTCCTGTTTCATATGCCCTCCAAGCTAACTAACATTCGTTAGTTTGGAGTATAATACTTTGCCCCCTCGCTGTCAAGGGAGGGATAAAATTATTTTTTGGCCGGAAGCGCAGCGGAATTTTTTCAGGCCTTCGAAACTATGCAATGGACAAAAGTCTCCCAATGTAGGATAATGAAACAACATCAGGAGACTTTTAATTTGCAGGAGGACACAATATGATTCGCGAAATTTGTAAAGACGAGGCTTTTCTCGCGCAGAAGGCAGAGCCGGCCACGGCGGATGACCTCGGCGTTGCGCAGGATCTTTTGGATACGCTCATTGCCCACAAGGACGGCTGCGTCGGGATGGCGGCTAACATGATCGGGGTCAACAAGCGCATCATTGCCTTTGAAAACGGCGGAAAATACATGATCATGCTCAACCCCGTAATAATAAAAAAGCTCGACCCGTATGAGGCCGAGGAGGGTTGTCTGTCGCTTGTCGGAACGCGCAAAACCGAGCGATGGCGTTCGATAAGGGTACAGTGGCAAAATGAAAAGCTGCAAAACCGCGCCAAGACCTTCACAGGCTTTACCGCCGAGATAATTCAGCACGAGATCGACCACTGCGAGGGGATCATAATATGAAGCAACGGAAAACTCCTCACCTTACCGGTGAGGATTTTTTGCGCTCGTGTGCCGAAATATAGGCCAAAATGATCTCCGTGCTTTTTTCCGTGCCAACGGAGGAGTCAACCGTCAACTCATAGTTTTTGGCCTCGCCCCAGCGCATGCCGGAGATATGCTTATAATAGGCGGCTCTTGCCTTGTCCGAGCGGCGGATATTGCGCTTTGCCTCCTTGAGCGTGTCGCCGTAAACCTCTCTGACTCTGCCGATGCGAAATTCCATGGGCGCATGGACAAACACGCGCACGACGTTTTCGTAATCCTTCAGTACATAATCTGCGCTTCTGCCCACGATGACGCAGCTTCCGTTATCTGCGATCTTCCTTATGATCTTCTCCTGCGCCTCGATTGCATCCTGCACGACGCGCGTGCTCAGATACAGTTCGCGCAGGATATCCGGTGAATTTTTGTGTACATCGGAAATGAACTCCTGATCAAGACCGCTTTCGTGGGCGGCAAGCGCGATCATTTCCTTGTAATAGAACGGTATTCCCAGCTTTTCGGCAACGAGCTTGCCGATCTGCTTTCCGGAAGAGCCGTGCTCGCGGGCAATGGTTATGATAACTCCTGGCGCCGAGGGCTTCAGCACCGGTTCGGCAATGCTTTGAGCCGCGCCGAGAGCCGGAGTTTTGACATAGTCGCTGTTAAGAAACTGCCTGTAAAACACAAGGCCGACGATGCTTGTGACGGTGTCGGTCACGGGGAAGGTCAGCCAGAACCAATTAAGGCCAATGCGCGAGAACGCATACCCCAGCGGCACGAACAGCACGACCGTGCGGATGACAGTCAGTGCGGAGCTTTTCATGCTCGAGCCGACCGCCTGGAAAAACACCGGGAACGTCAGCGACGTCACCAGCGGCAGGAAGCTTACGCCGATGATGCGGAAGGCAACGCGCCCGATATCAATGACCGCCTCATCGGAGCTGAACGCGCGGAGCATCTGGGTCGGGATAAGCTCAAAGCACAGCGTTCCCAGAGCCATGAGCGCCATTCCGAAGCATACGGAGGCCCAAAGCGTCTTTTTGCAGCGATCAATGTTGCGCGAGGCATAGTTGAAGCTTATGACCGGCACGATGCAGGTCTGCATGGCGCCCAAGGGGATGAAGAAAAAGCTCTGCCACTTGTAGTAAAGGCCGAGAACCGTCACCGCCTGATCGGAAAACGCCGCCAGGATAAGATTAAGTCCAAATATGTAAAACGTATACGCCGACTGCATCAGAATATTCGGCGCACCGAGGCGGAATATCTCGCCGATGTGGTGCGGATATACCGCCCTTTCGGGAGAGCTGCGGAAACCCTTTTTCATGACGATCAGCGCCGCGACTATCTGCCCGGCGACCGTTGCGGCGGCAGCGCCGGCAATGCCCATTTCCGGCAGACCGAGCATGCCGAAAATAAGCAGCGGATCCAATATAATATTGGCGACCGCGCCGGCTATCTGTGCGATCATCGGCGTTTTCATGTCGCCGCCTGCCTGCAGCACCTTTGTCCAGATGCTCTCGAGGAAAAGTCCGAAGCTGAAAATGCAGACTATCCTGCCGTAAACGACCACATCGGCGATTATCGCCGGGTCATCGGTGGACATTTTTGCAAACGCAGGCATGGCGCACCACGATATCGCGGCAAACAAAAGCCACAGCGCAACGGCCAGCGGAGTTCCCACGCCGGCGTATTCGTCGGCCTTTTCGTTTTCGCCGACGCCAAGCTTTGCGGCCATGACGGTGTTGATGCCCACGCCCGTGCCCACGGCAAGCGCGATCATCAGAAGCTGGATCGGATAGATGATCGACAGTGCGGTCAGGCCCGATCCGGAATACCTGCCGACAAACAGGCTGTCAATAATGTTGTACAGCGCCTGAATAAGCTGCGCGAGCATAACAGGCGGCGCAAGCCTGAATAAAATTTTGCTGATTTTTTCGGTTCCGAAAAGCTTTGTTGTTTCCATATGTGCCTCACCCTTTTCAAACGGAACTGAGGCAGTATATCACCGCCGCCGACAGTTTTCAATAGGCTCGGCAAAAACAATGCGCGCTGTAATGCATATTCGTCATATCACTCTTTTTATAGTAAAAAAATCTTGACTCTACAATAATTGTAGAGTTTAATATAAGCGTGGCGAGGGCCAATCCGTTTTTAATTGTCTATGGGCACAAAATGTATTTTGCGGTTTCGTTAAGGACGGCCCTCGTCATACTTTTTTGAGGTGATATACCGTGGAGCGCAATCTTACAACGGGCAGCGTTTTCAAAAACATCGTCATTTTCTCGCTGCCGTATTTTCTGTCTTACTTCCTCCAGACCCTTTACGGACTGGCGGATTTATTTATTATAGGCCAATATGAGGGTGTTGCATCGACAACGGCGGTTTCCGTCGGCAGCCAGGTCATGCACATGCTGACGGTCATGATCGTCGGCCTTGCTATGGGCACGACGGTGTCTATAGGCCGTGCGGTCGGAGCCGGCGACAAAAAGCGCATGTCCGCCTGCGTGGGAAACACCGTTACGCTGTTCATGCTCGTTTCCGTCGTGCTGACGGCGGCGCTGGTGCTGCTGGTCGATCCCATCGTTTCCGTGATGTCAACTCCGGCCGAGGCCGTGGACGGCACGGCGCGGTACCTCACCGTGTGCTTTATCGGCATCCCGTTTATAACCGCGTACAACATCATAAGCAGCATTTTCCGCGGCATGGGCGACAGCAAAAGCCCCATGTATTTCATTGCGGTGGCCTGCGCGGCAAACATTGCGCTTGACTATCTGTTCATGGGTGCGATGCGCCTCGGCCCCGTGGGCGCTGCGCTGGGCACAACGCTTGCGCAGGCGATAAGCGTGCTCGTTGCATTCATCGCAATCCGCCGCCGCAGGAGCGTTGCCGTTTCGCGCGCCGATCTTCGCCCCCGGCGCGACGTTATGGGGCAGATCCTCGGCATCGGCGTGCCCGTTGCGCTTCAGGACGGGCTTATCCAGATCGCGTTCATCCTCATAACCGTTATCGCAAATCTCCGCGGGCTGACGGACTCGGCCGCGGTCGGCATAGTCGAAAAGCTCATAAGCTTTCTGTTCCTTGTTCCGTCGTCGATGCTCTCGACGGTGTCCGCAATCGGCGCGCAGAACATCGGCGCCGGGGATTACGGCCGGGCAAAGCAAACTATGTGGTACGCAATCGGCATTGCCGTCGGCTTTGGCGTCATAGTCAGCGTCCTGTTCCAGTTTATCGCCGAGCCGGTGGTCGGCCTGTTTACGCCGGATGAGGGCGTTATCGCCGCCGGCGGGCAGTACATGCATGGCTACATCTTCGACTGCCTGTTTGCAGGCATCCACTTCTGCTTCAGCGGCTATTTCTGCGCCTGCGGCAAGTCGATGATCTCGTTTATCCACAACATTTCGGGCGTTGCGCTTGTGCGCGTTCCGGGCGCGTACCTGATGTCGAAAATGTACCCTGCAACGCTGCTCCCGATGGGGCTTGCAACGGCGGCAGGCTCGATTTTGCAGGTTCTTATCTGCATCGTCGCATACAGAATAATATGCCGCCGCGGAAAGGATGTGCATGCCCTTGGATAAAAGCAAGCTGTTTTCCATAGGCGCAGTGTGCCGGGCTTTTCAACCTCAGCACCGGTACGCTGCGCCACTATGAAACGCTTGGGCTTATCACGCCCGAGTACACGGACCCCGACACGGGCTATCGCTACTACAGCGTGCGGCAGTTCGAGCCGCTTAACACCGTGCGCTATCTGCGCATGCTGGATATGCCGCTCGGCTCGATCGGCGATTTTCTCAAAAACCGAGATATCGAGGTGATCGAGCAGAAGCTCCGCCGTCAAAAGGAAGAGATTCTGGAAAAGCAGCGCGAGCTTGCCGTTATCGAGCGCAAGATAAACAGCCGTCTGCGCATGATAAGCGATGCACGCAGCTCTCCGCTTGACGTGATCGAGGTGAAAACGCTGCCGCCCTGCCGCCTTGTCTGGGTCGAAAAACCGCTGAGTATTGATGATTCGCTTGACATGGAGCTTCCCATACGCAGGCTCGACAGCGCGCAGGACACGGCTGTTTTTCTCGGCAAGGTCGGCGTCGGTATCTCGCGAGAGAATCTGCGATCCCGAAAAATTCGTCACCGAGATCAGCATCCCGATAGAGAACAAATAGAAAAAGACCGCATCCGTTTGGACGCGGTCTTAAACTTTGTAATTTTTAAATTACTTAATGCCGTACTTCTTGTTGAACTTATCAACACGGCCGCTGGTATCGACCAGCTTCTGCTTGCCGGTGTAGAAGGGGTGGCACTTCGAGCAGATCTCGACGGTGATGCCGGGGCGGGTCGAGCCGGTCTCGATGGTTGCGCCGCAAGCGCACTTTATAACGGTGGGCTGATAGTTAGGATGGATTCCTGCCTTCATTGTTCATATCTCCTCGTCGTAGGCTATCTTGAGCACGCAAAAGCGTGGTTACAAGACGCAAAGGTAATTGTAGCACAGCACTTTGCTATTTGCAAGAACTTTTTACGGTTTCGCCGGAATATAAAAAATACAAAACGCACTCGCGCACGGGCTTGCCTGTCATCCGCTGTGCGGCATAGGCATAAGCCTCAAGCTGTTTTGAATAGGTCTGCGCACGCTCGGCGGTCTCCTCGCCGCGGACTCGGTCGGTTTTATAGTCGATTATCGTAAGCTCGCCGGCCTCCTCGATCATGCAGTCGATAACGCCCTGCATGAGCACACTCTCACCCTCGCCGCCGGGGAAGAATTTTTCCGCCGGGCAAAGGAGCGAAAACTTAAACTCGCGCTTTCGCGCATCGGCCGACATTATGCGCCTGCCGAGCGGCGAGGAAAACAGGCGCAGTATGCTGCCGGTATCGACAGCCTCGGCCTGCCGGGGGCTTAAAAAGCGCGCTGCGGTCAGCCGCGCAAGCTCCTCGCGTATCTCCTGCTCGGTGCCTGTTTTTTCATAGTCGATGTATTGCAGAAGCACATGCGTCGCCGTGCCGCGCGCGGTGGGGCTGAGCTTATCCCCGCCGCCGAGCCGGGGCGCGCGAAAATGAGCATGCTGCATCGGCACGATGCTCTGCGCCTCCTCGTCGGGCGCTTCAAGGCGCTTCAGCTCCGTTGCCGTGACCTTCGAGGGCAGCGCGGACGCGGCCGCATGCGGATACGAAAACGCGGCGTTTTTCTCAAGCACGGCAACAAGCTCCGGGTCTGCATAGGCAATGTCCGCCACGGCTGCGGTATCCTGACCGGCCTCCTGAGCCTCAGTGCTCAAAAAGCTCAGGCGGAATTTTTCATCCTCGGTGCTCAGCTGAGCATAGATCATCCATTCGGCCATGCTCGATGCATTAAGCAGTATCTCCGGTGACATGGGGCGCGTGCATTGCAGCATCATTTTCTGCATTTTTTCCTCGGGATGCTTTATCGCCGCCGTAACAATGAGCCTTTCGCGCGCGCGCGTGAGCGCGACGTATAAAAGGCGCATCTCCTCGGAAAGCTGCTCGCGCCGCAGCCGCTGCTTTATCGCGCTGCGCACAAGGCCGGGATATTCGAGCCTGCGCGCGGTGTCGTAGATCTTAGCGCCGAGGCCAAGCTCGGGATGAACGAGCACTGTCTGCTTGAGGTCGGCATCGTTGAACCTGCGAGAGGTATCGCACACAAAAACGACCGGAAATTCAAGTCCCTTGGATTTGTGGATGGTCATTATCTTCACCGCATCGTCGGATGATGCCGCGCCCATGTCTCCGCCGCGCTCGGCAAGCTGCCTGAGCCAGCGGCAGAAGCGGTGCAGTCCGCGAAATCCTCCGGCAGAAAAGCGCTTTGCAAGCGTGAGCATCATGCGCATGTTAGCGCACCTCTGCGGCGCATCCTGCATGGCGGCGCAAAGCGCCATGAGGTCGAGCTCATCATAGACAAACATCAAAAGCTCGTCGATCGACATTTCGGGAGCGCGCGAGCGCAATTTATCGAGCGTCTTCAGAAAATTCGCGCATTTTTCGTTATCCTGCGCGGCGGCTTTGAGCGCCGTGTAAAAATCCGAATTTCGGTCGGCAAGGCGAATTTCGGTAAGCTCATCGGCGGAAAAGCCGAATGCGCCGGAGCGCAGCACCGCGATGAGCGCAACATCCTGATGCGGATTGTCGATAACCGCAAGCAGGCTCATAAGCGAGGCTATCTCCGTCGAGCCGAAGAAGCTGCCTCCCTGACCTGCCGCAACGGGTATGCCGCGCAGGATAAGCTCGCGGCGGTAGGTCTCGCCTACGGAGTTTGCCGAGCGCATGAGCAGCGCGATATCCCCGTAGCCGAGCGCGCGGCCGTTTACCGTCATGCCCGAGTGCATGAGTTCAAGGATCTTCTCGGCAACGGCGGCGGCCTCCTTTTCGGCCTTGCCGCGCAGATCGTCCTCGTCGGCGCTGACATCGATGAGGATAAGCTCCGGAGAAACGCCCTCGTCCTCATACACACCTCCGCATTTGAGCTGCGCGTTCTCGTCGTAATCGACCTCGCCGAGTTTTTTCGACATGCAGACTTCAAAAACGCCGTTTATGCCGTCGATCACCTCACGGCGAGAACGGAAGTTTTCCTGAAGCATTATCTTCACAGGCTCGCCCTCGCGCGCATCGGGCAAAAATGCGTATTTTTCGTATTTATCGGTGAATATCAGGGGATCGGCAAGGCGGAAGCGATAGATCGACTGCTTCACGTCGCCGACCATGAACAGGTTGCTCCCGTCCTTCGACAGGGCGCGGAATATCTCGTCCTGAACGGAGTTTACGTCCTGATACTCATCGACCATGATCTCGCAAAAGCGCGCGCCGGTTTCGCGTGCAAGGGCTGTCGGGCTTCCGTCCTCGTTCGTCAGAAGCTGGGCGGTAAGGTGCTCAAGGTCTGCAAAATCGACCTCTGCCCTGCGGCGCTTTTCGGTGCCGTAGGCTCTGTCAAAGCGCAGGGTCAGCTCGATGAGCGCGCGCATGGCCGGCGCCGAGGCGCGCATGTCGCTCAGGAGCTTTTCGCTGTCGTCCGAGAGCATTTTCGTGAATTTTTCGCAGTCTTTCTTGCAAAGAGCGCGCACCTGCTTTACATACTCGGAAAGCTCGGGGTCTGGCGAATTTAAAAGCCTGCCGAGCGTTGGGAAGCTTACGGGCAGCTCCTGCCGCGCCCTGTCCCAGCCGAGGGCGCACGCGCGAGCGAGCGAGCGCAGCGAAAGCGCGGTATCCGCGCAGCTCGGGCCGTATTTTTCGGCGATGACCTTGTTTTCGGCCGCTCTTTGGCAAACATCGTCCATCCTCTGCGCCCAGTACTGCGCCGAGGCGCTGATCTCCTCGAGGATCTCCGCGCCCCAGACGGTTTTTCCTGCGTCGTCGGCGTCGGCTTCTATTGCGCAAAGCTGCTCGCCCAGCCACTTTGCAGGGCGCGCGTGGCTTTGCGTTTTGCGGTGCAGCGCGAGCACCGTTTCCGCAAGACGATCGTCGCTGCGCCCGGCCCCCACCGTGTCGGCAAGGAGCTTAAAGCCCTCGTCGGGCGCTTCGTAGCACTCATCGAGCACGCGCTGGATAACGCGCTGCTTTATCGCCTCCGCCCTGTCCTCCTCGATGACCTTGAACTCCGGCGAAAGCTGCGCCGCGTGGCAGTTTTCGCGCAGGAAGCTCTGGCAGAACGAGTCGATCGTGCCGATCTGCGCCTTGGCGCACAATGCGCTCTGCCGCTTGAGCCTGCGGTTATCGGGATCTGCGGCAAGGCGCTCGGATATCTCGTCGAGTATGCGGCTGCGAAGCTCTGCGGCCGCGGCCTTGGTGAAGGTTATGACCAGGAAGCTGTCGATATCCGCGTCGTGCTCTATTCTGCGAAGCAGGCGCTCGGTGAGCACCCTTGTTTTTCCGCTTCCGGCCGCCGCCGAAACAAGCACGGCGCGCCCGGTTTCCTCGATCGCGCATTTCTGCGACGCTGTCGGCTCAAACCTCGCCATCTTCCCCGCCTCCCTCCAGAACGCTCCACACCTTCGTTGCAGGCAGGTGCGGAGTAGATCGCATGCTCTCGCCGTTTTCGCCGTCGGCAAAGCGGCATGCGTCGAAATAATCGCAGTTTATGCAGGCATTCTCCTGCTGTCCGGCATAGTAAGGGTCGGCGGCTATGCTGCCGCGCCGAAGCTCCGACGCCATTTCGCACAGCGTTTGGTCGATATGCCGGGCGAGCGTGCCCAGGCGCTCTGCCGAAACGAGCGCGTCGCCGGCAGGGCCGTTTTTCTTGAAATCAACGGGTATATACTTCGGCATGTCGGCATGCTCCATCGCCCGGATGACCTCCGGATCGCTGAGCACAAGGCCGCTGCGGCGCAGACCCTTGCTGCGCTTTTTCTCAAGCTCGGCGGCGCTTATATCCCCGTCCTCGCTTATCACTCCGTCGCGCGCCGGAACGTACAGCACTCCAGCCGGGACGATCTCCTCGCCGTACAGAAGCTTTCCGTTCTCGCCCAGCGAGAAAAGGTACAGCAGCATTTGCAGATTCATGCCGTACAGCACGTCCGAGAGGTCAAATTTCTTGCGCCCTGTTTTGTAATCGACAACGCGCAGATACAGCTTGCCCTCGTGCAGCCAGCCGTCCACCCTGTCGGCAATGCCGGTGAGCACGAGCTTATCCTCGCCCTCGCCAAGCTCAAGCGGCGGAAGCTGCGGCGTATCGGCAAAGTCAAGCTCAAACGACAGCGGCTGAAAATCGCTGCGGCGCAGCTCGTCGGCAAGATCAAGCACTATCCGATGCACGCTGCCGGTCAGGCGGCGGAAAAGATATTCAAAGCGCTTGCTTTTATCGCGAAAATCGTTAAGCTCGCGCGTGATGTATTCGTCGATGTATTTATCGCACAGCCGCGTAACGGTCTCGTCGTCAACGCTCTTGTAGCCGCCCATGGAGGCGGCCTCGCGCGAGACCTGCTCCAGGATCCTGTGCATAAACGTGCCCATCTCGGGCGCTGTGAAGCCTGCCGGCTCACGCGGCTTTGCCTTGAGCGCGTACTGCATGAAGTAAGCAAAGCGGCAGGACGCAAATTTATCTATCCTCGATGCCGAAAGGCGCAGCTTTTCGCCGTAAAGCGCCCTGACCGACGCGCGCGAAAGACTGCCGCGGCTGCGGTTTGCCTGCGCTTCAAGCGAGCGCAGGCGCTCCGGCTCGTGCCGGGCGAAAAACTCGGCCGCGCTTGCCGCGCACGCTCCGCCGCCGTGCAGCGACTGCGCGGCAAGCTCCAGCGCCGGGGCGGCGGCGTTAAGGCGCGCCATATCAATGTCAAACTCGCAGATATCTATTCCGAACATGGCCTTTGCTCGGTTAACGACAAACGCCGGGCGCTGCTGCGCGCCGGCGCCGTCGGTGAGCGCATAGCAAAAGCTCAGGCTCTCCGACGGCAGCGTCAGGCAGTTGTACACGACCGAAAACGCGCGCCACAGCTCGCTGTCTCCGACGCCGCCGAGGTCGATGTCCATCTCGAGCAGTCTGCGCCGCTCGTCGGTCGAGAAAACGCCGGTGTCCGCCTCCGTGCCGGGGATGCGCTCATCCGTTGCGCCGAGGACGATCAGGTGCTTGATATTACGGCGGCGCATGCGGTCCATTTCGCCGGCCGTCACGCAGTCGAGCGAGGCCGGGATCGTTCCGATATCGTAACGCGAGAGCATCAGCGAAAACAGGCGGCCGAAATACTCCGCGTCCGCCGGAGTGTCGCCGAGCACCGCCGCGCACTGCTCGAGCGCGCCGACCGTTATATCCCAAAGCTGGGCGTATTCCTGCGCCGCGGCGGCCCGGCCGTCTTTCTCCAACGCCTCGGCGCGCGCCTGAAGCTTATCGGCAAGGTGCAGATCCTCAAAAAGGCTTGCCAGAGCCTGCGCCTGCTCCGTCGCGGTCGTGGCGGCAGCGGCGTTTTCGGCAAAGCGCATAAGCGGTCGGCGCGCCGTTTCGCGCAGAAGATTTATGTGCTCAAGCTTCTGGATCGAAGTATCGTCCGGCTGCTTGCCGTAGCCATCCGGATGCAGCCGCCACGGCTCGTCTCTCGTCCATGCCGAGCCGTGAAGCTGCCACATGAAGACGTAGTTTTCAAGCTCGTCGCACTCGTCTGTATTCAGTCCGCCGAAGCCCGTGCGCAGATAGTCGAACACATCGTCGGCCTCCCAGCCGCCGAGGATGATCTCATACGCCGACTCGATAAGCATCGGCAGCGGCTTTGATAGCATGTCGGCCTTGCGCGCAGTGTATATCGGCGCGCCAAAGCGTGAAAATGCCGACTCCAGCGGCAGGCGATAATCGTCAAAGCCCTTGGCGCACACGGCGATATCGCGCCAGCGGCAGCCCGTGTCGCGCACGAGCGATACCGCCTCGGCGGCAGCAAACTCGCACTCGGCGTTTGTGTCGGCTGCGCTTATTATTTTGATGCGGCCTTGCGCGTCGCCGGCCTCGACGGCGCGGTAGCTGAACATGTTTTCGCAAAATTCGCCGAGCGGCTTTGCCTTGGTGCTCTCGCCGTCGCGGCGCTCGGTCTGCGCCTTGACGCCGTTATCGGCGGCAAATTTCAAAAGCGCCGAGGCTGTTATGCGGCTGAGCGCAAAGACCTCGCTTCCGCCGTGCAGCTCGTCGCAGCCGAGGCACACGGTAAGGCGCACGCCCTTTAAAAGCAGCGCCTCGAGCACTCTGCGCTCCTGCGCGGTGAAGTCTGTGAAGCCGTCAACGAACACATGCGTGCGCTCGCTCATCGAGCACTGCCCGATCTGCTGCGCAAGCACGCTCAGCCGGTCGGACGGGTCTGCCCTTCCGTTTGCGACAACGCCGTCATACGCCTCGAGTATAAGCCCCAGGTCGTGCAGCTTATCGCCCAGCGCACCCTCGCAGGTCTCGGCGGCGTCAAGCAGCCGCTCGCTCGTCACGCAGGCGCTTTTGAACTCGTCCACGGCGCCGAGCAGCATCGTTTGAAGCTCGGCCTTGCGCCGCGCCGCGCCGTAAACGCGCAGCCGCGAATACAGCCCGTCGGCAGCCAGTGCCATGCACAAAAGTCTGCCGCCCTTGTCGAGGTATTCGTTTGCCGCGCCGCCGCACTCGGAGCTTATCTCGCGCGCAAGTCCCGTGAACGACAGCACCTCGGCGTACAGCGACAGGCCGTCGCCGCACACGGCGCACAGTTCGCGCTCGGCCTCGTGGCTGTACTGCTCGGGAACGAGCAGGATGTATCGCTCGCCGCTGTCCGCGCCGCGCCGGATCTCGTCCATGATCGCCGCGCTTTTGCCCGTGCCTGCCGTGCCGTAGAGTATTCTGAGCATTCTTCCACCGCCTTGAAAATTTCTAACGCTTCATTATACCAAACAATCCTCCCCCTGTCTATTTTTAGTGGCGCATTGAGGCACCTACGGATACATATATCTCTGGTGGCCCGGTTCGGAACAATGGTGGAAACCGTGTGTGCCGCGCGTAACGCAAGTGAGGTGTTGAATTTTCCGCCGCAACCCATTGGCTCACCTGTCAAGGGGGAGCTGTCAGCTCGCTGACTGAGGGGTTGAATTAAAACCTATTAACTATCAGCTATTAGCTCTCCGCTGCGGCCAACAGCCGCCCGCATGTACCGGTTTCGTCGGCACCCACCGGTCGTGACACCGCAAAAACCGTATCGGTATCAATGTTGATGCGCCTCTAAAATGCCTTCCCCTTGCGGAGCTTGAGGGGAAGGTGTCGCTTGCGACGGATGAGGTGTTATTATATCCGCGCCGTAGGCGCTACATTATTGTGTAGGGAACAGGCTCGCCTGTTCCGCATGTCGCGGGTTCATCGGCACCCAC
>ERZ837910.1712-NODE-1712-length-29411-cov-10.684698_pt1 | contig 29411 bp, 36 predicted proteins | sample MGYA00519940_ERZ837910 | MGnify/ENA primary metagenome ERZ837910 (study PRJEB31850, sample SAMEA3708825) | human gut metagenome | biome: human gut; feature: human-associated habitat; material: faeces | place: China | collected 2014 ... | reverse complement strand
CTTGATTTTTTCTTTTTGGTACTTTTTCTTTTGTATCAAGACAAAAGAAAAAAGTACATAAATAAAACGAAGTTTTATCTTTAATTTTCAACGATTTATGCAAAACGAAGACGATTTGCGTGGACTTGCCAAAGTAATGGAGTTCATGCGTGCTATCAGTATTTTATTTGTAGTTATCAATATTTACTGGTTCTGTTACCAGTCCATCCGGGAGTGGGGTATCAATATCGGCGTGGTCGATAGAATCCTGCTCGGTTTCCAGCGCACCGCCGGGCTGTTCTCAAACATCCTCTGGACGAAATTGTTTGCCGTGGTGTTCCTCGCCTTGTCCTGCCTCGGCACAAAGGGCGTGAAGGAGCAGAAGATCACTTGGCGGAAGATTATCCTTTCCGGTGTGTCGGGATTGCTGCTGTTCTTTTTCAACTGGTGGCTGCTCGCACTACCGTTGCCGCTATCGGCAAACACAGTGTTCTACGTTGCCACCCTCACCGCAGGATATATCCTGCTGCTCATGGCAGGGCTGTGGATGTCCCGCCTGCTCAAGACCAACCTGCTTGAAGACGTGTTCAATCTGGAGAACGAGAGCTTTATGCAGGAGACGGAACTTAAAGAGAACGAGTATTCCGTCAATCTCCGTACCCGCTTTTGGTTCAGGAGAAAGACGTATGACGGATGGATTAACCTTGTCAATCCCTTCCGTGCGACAATGGTATTAGGGACACCGGGCAGTGGAAAGTCCTATGCGATTATCAACCAGTACATCAAACAGACCATCGAGAAGGGTTATTCGCTCTTCCTGTATGATTTCAAATACCCCGACCTCTCCGAGATAGCCTACAACCACCTGCTGAATCACTTGGACGGCTACAAGGTCAAACCGAAATTCTATGTGATAAATTTCGATGATCCGGCGGGTAGCCACCGATGCAATCCCATTCACCCGGACTTTATGACCGATATATCCGATGCCTACGAGAGTGCCTATACCATTATGTTAAATCTCAACCGAACGTGGATTTCCAAGCAGGGCGACTTCTTTGTAGAATCGCCTATCATTCTGTTAGCCAGCATTATATGGTATTTGAAAATCTACAAGAACGGCAAGTACTGCACCTTCCCCCATGCCATAGAGTTCCTGAACCGGAAATACGCCGATATTTTCCCTATCCTCACCAGTTACCCCGAACTGGAGAACTATCTTTCCCCGTTCATGGATGCTTGGGAATCCTCGGCGGTGGAGCAGTTGCAGGGACAGATAGCCAGTGCCAAAATCCCGCTTTCCCGCATGATTTCTCCGGCTCTCTACTGGGTAATGACGGCGGATGATTTCACCCTCGACATCAACAATCCGGAAGAACCGAAAGTGCTGGTTGTCGGCAACAACCCCGACAGGCAGGGTATCTACGGTGCGGCTCTCGGTCTGTACAATTCCCGTATCGTGAAGCTAATCAACAAGAAGAAACGGCTCAAATCCGCCGTTATCATAGACGAGTTGCCCACCATTTACATGCGTGGGCTGGATAATCTGATTGCCACCGCCCGAAGCAACAAGGTCGCCGTCATGCTCGGCTTTCAGGATTTCAGCCAGTTAAAGCGTGACTACGGTGACAAGGAGAGTGCCGTTATCTGCAATACCGTGGGTAATGTCTTTGCAGGTCAGGTGGTTGCCGAAACTGCCAAGACGCTCTCCGAGCGCTTCGGCAAGGTCTTGCAGAAGCGGCAGAACATGACCATCAACCGGAACGAGACTTCCGTTTCCATCAACACCCAGATGGACAGCCTTATCCCGGCATCCAAAATCAGCAACCTCACGCAAGGGATGTTCGTCGGTGCGGTAGCCGACAATTTCGACGAACGCATCGAGCAGAAAATTTTCCATGCCGAGATTGTCGTGGATAACGAGCAGGTCAAGCGGGAAACCGCCCGTTACGTGAAGATTCCGCAGATTATCGACTTCACCGACAAGGACGGCAACGACACCATGCAGCAGCAGATTGATGCCAACTACTACCGCATCAAGAACGAGGTCAAGCAGATTGTCGCCGACGAAATAGAGCGCATCAAGGCTGATCCGGAGCTGTCGCACCTGATTAAGAATGTATGATGATAAAACAAAAAAAGAACCCGTTGGCATTTCACTACCGACGGGTTCTTTTTTATTTAGCGTGCTGTTTTTCGGCATGAAGTAATGGTTAAGTGGGCAGAATACATTATTTTTGTAATGATATGAATAAGGATAATCGCAAATACCGGTTCTGCTTCATCGACTATATGTGGTATGTAGCGGAGATATGGCACGAAAGGGAGCATACCAACCTTAACGGGCGTATGCTGTTGTTCTTTTGCTGGCTCCTTCCCATACTCGTACCGCTTGGAATACCGTTGCTATTTCACCTTTTCAGTTGGATAATTGCTTTTGCCGTAGTGATGATTCTTTGCTTTCTTCCCGGCTTGTTCTGTCAGCTCCGCTACACAGCCGGGCGGCGTGAAGCGCTCCGTGAACATTACGGAAAGATGAAACACCCCGGCAAGAAGCTCGCCAAAATAGTCCTTATTGCCATTGCACTGACCGTAGCGAATGTTGCACTGATGTTTCACTTTGGATTTATACATTGGGCATGATGAAACAGCCTTTGTGATACTAACATTGTCATCTCTCCGTAGATTGAAAATACACGATAAGCATGTGGCAGTTCTGTTTTACTTTCCGCCTTGTTCAGTAAGTTTATTGTTTGTTATTGATGAATACCAAGCCAAAAAATCTAAAGATGCTTTTTTCAAATCTTCCTCGTCTTCATTATGTGGAATATAGTCTGCATATCTCTGTATAATGGGAAGTAGTGTTAGTAGGCTTTCTTGGGGAAATTGAATTAAAAGCTGACTGATAATCCAATATTTCCAAATGGTATCATTTTCCGGATTCACCAATATCTGTTTGATGCTTGGCAAAAGTTCTTTGTGAAATTTTGGTAAGACATGAATAATCTCTAATGCAACAGGGTAATTCATGTCAGCAATCCATTCCAGAATAGAGGTTGCCACAACCGATACTTGTTCAGGAGTTGCCAATGACAGATGCTTAGCTGCGTCTAAATCAAATTTATCTTTAGGTATCAATCTTTGTTCATTCATATTCATCAATAATGTTCGGCAGTGTTCCGCCTTATTCAGCCGCTTATTATATTTATTACTGCTTTATGCTATATCCGTTTTTCAGCAGATTTTCAATATCAGTTGTAATATAGAAATTTCTGCCGTCTTGTTTTATAGGGATATATGTTTTCTTTATCCATTTAAAGAAATCATTTGCCCAAGAAAGAAAACTGTCTGACTTTTGAACAAGCTTGTTATCGTCATAATAACGGGCTGTATAACAAATTTTCCCTCCAATAATTTCCTTTGATTTATGGTTAATATAACATTTATCAAACTCAATCAAATTGCTAAAAGTTGCATTAGGAAAGTATTTGAACCCATCACTATATGGACTACAATCTATTTTATCAATAATGACATCTTCCTCTTTTTGAAACAGAATGACCCGTTTCCATTCATCTGTATTTTCATCCTCTTTTATCATAGGAATAGAACGCAAACAGTTTCCTGTTAGTGGCAATGCAGAAACATGTATTCCACACTTGTCAAGGTAACTATTAATCGTAGGATAATCATTATCACTACAATAAAACGGTATTTGTCTTGTGTTCATAAGTTTATATGTATATTAATAATGTCTGGTAACTAATCGCCACTTGGGACGATTAATATTTATGTTAGTCATATATTATTCTTTATCAATGAACTCATAATAATCAGTTAATTGGTAACGAGCCAAAAATGCTGTTTCCCATGTGTTATAATTTAGGGGAATTGTCGCATATTGGGGATGTGCATACCAATATTTTTCTCCATATAGAATAATCATAGCCCAATGAAAACTTCTTTCGTGAGAGAAATAGGTAACATCTGCGACATTATTTATCTCCTGATGCAAGAATTTCGCATTTCTAACAAGTTGTTCTGCCTGCTCTAAAGATATATTTCCATATTTAGCTATACATTCTTTTAGCAGTTCACAAAAAACAGCAAAATAAAAAATGACTTTTTCTTTTTTGTCCTCTGCTATGATTATATCTCTGTTCATTATTATATTATTTCATTATGACGAATGTTCGGCAGCTAATTGCCATTAGAAACGATTGAGGTACATGTTAGCATCATTTCAAATAAAAGAATTACATATCAGCCAATTTCCATTTCACGGCAGAAGCCGAAACATCATCATCTATATATGCTTGCAAATAGGAAGCCAAGTCTTTATATCGACTTTCGCCATTACAATCATACACCCATAATTCCGGTTCTTCCGTACCGTCAAACCAGATTAGACAAATCATTTCATAACTGTTATCACTTGCGGCAAAAATAGAAACTCTGTTAAGTGCAAATAACCCGGTTGCATGATCTTCCCAATTACCCATTGAGGCTTTTACATTTCGAACAATTCCAGCCAACCGTTCATCATCTGCACCTTCACTCCAAAAACTTTCCATTTCTTCCGTATCAAGCCAATCTCCATGTGTGGCATTTAGCCATTTACCGAATAACTCATACCTGACTTTCAACATAGGAGAGTCTTTTCTATAAACACCACTTTCAAGAGTCGGCACACCCTTGTGAAAGTCGATAACCTTACTTGTTTGAGGATTATCTTCCAAAGTAATAACTATATCAAGTAATTCTTTTATCGTTTTCATTTCCTTTCTATTTGATGCTAATGTCCGGTGGCTAACCGACCTTTTCAGGGGAGGATAAGCCGCTTGTTATCGTCTATATTTTCTCAACAATCCAAGTTACTCTAAAATATATCCATCATCTATCATCTGTCGTACTCTTTCAGATACATAAACATTATGAATCTTGTCTATTTTTATTGCTATAAAATTTCTCTTTATCCAAAGATAAAAAGCATTTTGCCATTTTAAAAATTCATTACTCTTAGAAAGTAATACTCCATCTGTTAAATATTTAGTAATTCCAGATATATTACCTCCTACAATTTTTTTATTTGCCACATCTATATATGCTCTATCAAAAGTCAATATATCACTAATCATAAAATTAGGTGTAAATATCTTTTTAAATGACACAACAGATTCTATTTCTTCAATTTCTACCGAATGTTTTTCTTTGTACACAATTACTCTATTCCAATCATTTTCATCAAAATCACTAATTTGTATGGGTCTCAAATCAAATCCAGACAATGGCATTGCTGATATAAATATCTGTTTCTCTCTAAAATATTTGTCCAAAAGATAATAATCTTCTTTTATACAATATAATTGAATCTGTTTTGCATTCATATTTTAATTTTGTTGATGCTAATGTCTGGCAGCTAATCGACCTTTATGGGCGATTGAGGTGCATGTTACTGATACATTCTTTTAATTCTTATATCCTTTCTAATTCATATAAAACTTCTTTCAGTAAGTCATATTCTTTATTATTCAAATCTCCATGCGCTAATAATCCGCAAAGATTAGAATATATCTTATCATAGATTTGTGGATCAGCATCATTCTGGAAGGAATGTATTAGTTTCTTATAAAACTCATTCCTACTTTCCGATAGCTCTGTCATTTGCTCCAATTTTCTAATAAGTTCTTTCGTATTCATTCTTATCGGTAATGGTTGGTAGATAACCGACCTTTGGGGCGGTTGAGCCGCTTGTTAGACACCTTTATTCATTAATAATTCATAGAAATACTCCATGCTTTCTGTGTTATGCCCATATTTTCTCTTACTTTCAAGTAACGAATTGTACTTATTTTCAGCTTCTTCAACTTGTCCCATTTGCTTTAATAGGAACAGTCCTTGATATTCTGTATTGTTTATAATCCAATTTATATCTTCTGTTTTCTTGAAATATTTCAAAGACAGATTTATACTGGTCAAACATTGCTCTTGCCATGTGGGACTTCCTTCTTTTTCCAAAATGTTATTCAAATTCTCCAAATCTTCAAAATAAGGGGGTAACCAGAGGTTAAATCTGGCATTGAAACTTTCCAGCGATTCATTTTCCTCTTTAAGTTCTCTCCAATCCATAAGTCCACATAAAGTTAGATATTTTTGTTTCAATACCATTTTTATACCTTCATCCCGAAAATCATCTTTAAGATTACTGTTTTTGTATTTAAAGATTAAAGCCTCTTTGTATAAAATATCAAAATCTTTTAATAGCACTTTATTTTGAACAATAAGCCTGATTGACATAAGAAAACAGCCGTATTTCTTCCTGAAAGTTATATGATATTGCTGTTCTGTGTTTCCATCAGAAAGCTTTCGTACAAAGCGACCACCTCGTACATATCGAAAACCATGTGTGGCGAAAGGTTTCTCCAGCACATTCACTATTTGATTCAATATTTCTTTTTTATCAACCATATAATTTTATTTAGAGGTGTCTAACATATAATCATCTACGCTTTCCGCTGTCATCCTCGCTTCCTGCCTTGATATACAGCGATTCCTTTTCATCACCTACAAATATAAAGAATACGGATGAAACTCAGGAATATTTGGTTTCCATTTTTTCAAGGTATGCTCAATAGCAGTTTTGTGGGTGGTTATTGGGGCGTTCCCCTTCGGGTCGGGCTTTCCGCCTCCAAGTCCTCGCAGGGCTGTGGGCTTTCCGCTGCAATCCCTAACGTGGGTGAAAAGGGCTTCACCTTTTGGATTCATTTTTCAGAATACGGGCTGTTTCCCCCACAGCGTCCGCTCCCGACCACTCCGGCAGGCTGCATAGTGGGGAGCGGGCGCAGAGGCGGAAAGGACAAACGGAACACGTTCGTCCGTACCGTTGCCCGGAGCTTCGGCTGTCGCCAAAACTTTCCGTGCGCCGTCCCGTTCAAAAGAGTTCCCTCGCTGTTTGTCCGGCAGCCGCCTGACCGTCCTTTCGTTTCCTAATCGTTATCATTTCCTATCCGGGCTTTGCCGTGGCTGCACGGATCATTCCTTGTCTGCGAAACTTGCCGCCCGTTTTCCGCCACTTCCCTCGCACGGCCATCCGCAAGCCGGACAGCCTGACCGCTCCGTCCGTTTACCGTAAACCGGACGGCAAGCGCCTCGCCAACCCGCCCGGCACATTGCCACGCAAGCATCCCTTTTTCTGACCCGATGAATCGGAGAAAAAGAAACGCTTGCATGACAAAGAGCCGTCTTTCCCTCCCGCAATGACCAACCCGTCTTTCTCTTCCCTTTCCGGAAACCGGGGTTCCCGGCTTTCCGCCTTGCCTTTTCTTTTCAGCACCGGGCAAGTAACCTGTCATTCATTCAATCTACTGGAAGGCTATTTTTCCCTAAGCTGATTGGAAAAACATTGACGAAGGTAGGCGGAGGTGAAAGCAAATCCGCAAAAAATGCCAAATCTCCACCCTGCGGGTAGTATTTACCATTTTTTCAGATGGTTGCAATTCTCCCTTTCCGCTTTCAATTATTGTCAATGTTCTTCCCAATCAGCCAAGGGAAAAAATTGGTTGGGGCGACAAGCGATGATAACAAAAACAAGTAGTAACAATTTTAAAGCGTAAAGTTATGGCAACGACAACAAACAGCACCATCGAGAAAATTGCACCGATGTTCACGGAGTTATTGATAAAGAAAATCGAGTGCTTGAAAACGGATTGGCAAAAACCGTGGATAACGAGCCTTAAACAAGGTTTGCCCCGTAACATCAGAGGGACGGTCTATAATGGCGGTAACATCTTGATATTATTGTTTTACACCGAGTTCATGAAATTCTCTTTGCCCGTGTTCCTCACGTTCAACCAAGCGAAGGAGGAAGAGGTGAATATCAACAAGGGCGCACGCTCGTTTCCCGTTTACTATTGGTTTAAGTTCGTGGTACACAAGGAAACGAAAAAGACTATCAAATACGAGGAATACAGCAAGCTGCCCGCAACCGAGCAGGAAAATTACAAGGTCATCCCGCAGATGAAGTATTACAACGTCTTCAATATCGAACAAACCAATTTTGCGGAGAAATACCCCGAACGGTACGAGCGGATGAAAAGGAACGAACAGCCCGAAAACCATTCGGACGGTATCGAGTGCGGAATGTTGGACGAACTGATATATATGCAAAATTGGTATTGCCCTATCAAAATAAAGTATTCCGACAGTGCCTTTTATGTCCCGTCAGCCGATTATATCGTTTGTCCCGAAAAAGGACAGTTCCCGCAGGGCGTGGAATTTTACGGAACACTTTTGCACGAAATGGCACACAGCACAGGCAATCCCCAACGGCTGAACCGCACGTTCGGCAGCTTTTTCGGGGACGAACTTTATGCCCGTGAGGAACTTGTAGCGGAACTCACATCAGCCCTTTGCGGTGCGTTCTTCGGTATCGCCACCGCACCGCAGGACAACAACGCTGCCTATCTGAAACACTGGCTCACCAAGCTAAAGCAAGAACCCGCCTTTTTGATTGATATTTTGGGCGATGTGAACAAGGCTGCAAAGATGATAACGGAAAGAGTAGCAGAACCGATAAACGAACCTGTTGCAGCCTAAACGACAACAGGAACAAGAATATTAACAAACGGGTGGAGCAATCCACCCACTAAAGACATAAGAAGATGAAAACATTATCAGAAAAGGAATTTAACGAGTTCAACGTAAAAGGACTATTCACGGACAGAGCGGAAAAGGCAAAGAAAGACCTGTTACCCGTCATGCAGGAAATACGGAAGTATATACCCGATGCGGAATACGGCTATCGTGTGATAGGCGGTGAATATCCCGAATTTTACGGTGTCCAAATCGAGTTCACACAAAACGGCATCCGCTTTCATTTGAATAAGATACTCAAAGAAAACAAATACAAGATTGTTGCCGATATGGAGCATTTTAAGAACGTCAATCGCTACGACATCGAGAGAGTAACCAATCAATATGAAAAGCCGTGTAATATCGGTACGTTCACCGCCAAGAAAGTGAACGACTGGATAAATTACTACACTCCGATATATAACCAAGTAGCGAAGGAAGATGCGGAAAATGGGCAGAAAGTAGCCGATTTTCTCAAAAGTATTGAAAATGAACCTGTAAGATGGCAGACACAAACCCATTCAAAAGGAACTATCACACGCAACGGCTTATGTTATACTTTCTACATAGAGGAAGGGCATATTTCTCACGAATTAACCCTTAGTTATTGCGGTACGACTGATTATAATAAATTTCGGTTAATGGCTGATAACCAATTTATTCCGAAAGGTAACTATTAACAACAAGGGCGGAGCAATCCGCCCGTAACACCCAAGAACATGAAAACGATACTCATTTCAAGACTGATTTACCGCCTTATCCTTTGGTCGGTGGTGATTTACTTTTTCACCACTACCGCAGGGCAGTTTTTCGCTTTACTGTTTGCCGTACTCCTGTTTTACTTCGTGGCACGGTTTATTCTCGCCCTTGTTTGGCGGTTGTTCGTGGGTATCGTTTTCGTTCTGATAATCATTCTTTTAATCTTTTAAAATGTACCAATATGGAAACAAAGACATTCATCAAGAACGGAACAGCCGAAACTAAACTTTTTGGCGAGGAAACATATAAACAATGCTGTTTGGGAGCATTCAGAGGGGAAATTTATTTCGATTACAAATACCGCCATACCAACGGGCAGGAGTTTACCACCCTACGCAGGACGTTGATGCAATGCCGTGCCGAGCGTGATTTTTGGCTAAGGGAAAAGACCGTTTCTTTTTCGGGACACCGAGCCGAAAGAAAGACAAGGAACAGCCCCGACACACAAAAGCGATTGACAGATATAGGCTTCGACACCTATGTAGCGATAACCGAACTTTGTAAACATGACTACCATACGTTTTTATCGGGCATGGCGAACGGCTTCGACCTTATCGCAGCCGAGGAAGTTTTGAACGCTAAAAAGGAATTTCCATATATTCAGCTAAAATGTGTACTTCCGTTCAAAGGGCAGGCAGACCGATACACCCCAGCCGACAAACAGCGTTATAACCGTATTTTAGCCCAAGCGGACGAGGTGATAATATTGCAGGATGAATATTCAGACCGTTGTTTCTTGCGACGTAACAACTACCTGTTGGATAATTCCGCTTATCTCGTGGTATTTTACGACAGCACCCCAACGGGCGGAACTGCCTACACGTTACGCCATGCAATGGAACGGAAAATACAGTTTCAAAACGTATGTTATAACCGCAAATAAAGGCTCACATGGGCGGAGCAATCCGCCCGCTACTTTCTTTCGGTGAGCCGGAGCGGTGAAAGAAAGATAGCAAAGAAACCGATTTTACAAACCTATAAAATTTGACGATATGGAAATCAAAATTAAATGTATGAACGAAAATATCTATATGACTTTTGAAAAACTACAGTGTTACGGGGAATACAGGGGACTTGTACCGCAAGAAGTGTACGACAACGGCTATTCCTATATCAGCAGTGAGCCGTCCACCTTTGCGGCTTTGAAAAATGCGATGGAACATTACCAAGCCAACTACGAACGTTATAAAGGAGAGAAACGGCTTGTAAAGGGCTTCCACTTCCATGACACGGAAGTACACGTTTTTCTTGTACCCAAGAATAACCCCCGTTACAGCGAGGTGAGTTTTTCCTAACCCCGATAAATAATAATATTATATCAATAAATTTCTAAAAATAACAGCATTATGAAAGCAACAGTAAATCAATCAGCAGCAGAGAGAAACATCACATTGGTAGCATTGGCAAACATCCAGCCGGGCAGTTTTAACCCCCGCAAGCACTTCGATGAAGCGAACCTTTACGAACTTGCCGAGAGTATCAAACAGCAGGGAGTTTTACAGCCTATCACCGTGCGCCCCATAGCAGGAACAGACCGTTACGAGATTGTTTTCGGTGAACGCAGATACCGTGCTTCCGTCATGGCGGAAATGGAAGAGATACCCGTCATTGTTTCGGAACTCACGGACGAGGTAGCCGAAGAAATGGCGATAACGGAGAACTTGCAGCGCAAGGACGTGACACCCATAGAGGAAGCAGCAGCCTATCAAAGACTGATAGAGAGCGGACGCCACACCGTGCAGACATTGGCGGTACTTTTCGGCAAGAACGAGAACTATATCCGCACCCGTCTGAAATTCACCGCCCTAATTCCCGAAATCGCCACCCTTTTGGAATCGGACGAACTGACTATCAGCGTGGCAACCGAAATTTGCCGATACGGTGAGGACATACAAAAAGAGGTGTACGAGAAACATTTGCAGGACGGTAACGCATACAACAGTTGGCGGGGGCTGAAAGCTGCCGATGTTGCCAAACGGATAGAGAACAATTATACCACCGATTTACGGTATTACTCCTTTGACAAGACCGAGTGCGCCACGTGCGCCCACAACACGAACAACCTGTTGTTGTTCTGTGACGGAGGGTGCGGACATTGCGCCAACCGCACGTGTCTTGCCGAAATGAACGCATCTTTCCTCATGGAAAAAGCCGTTCAAATCATGCAGCGGAATCCTAACGTCTCACTTTGCCGTGACCGTTACACCACAAACGACACTGTAATAGAACGGTTAATCGCTTTGGGCTACGAGGTCGAAAACCTTGAAACGTACACCGCTTTTCCCAACAGCCCCCAAGAACCCAAAGCCGAGAATTTTAACGACATCGAAAAGTACGGGGAAGCCCGTACCCGTTACGAGCAGCAATGGGCTGATTACATGGAGAAGGAGGAAGAAATCACCCGCAGGAGCGAAGCCGGAGAAATTACCGTTTACGCCAAGATAGGGCAAAAGGAGATTGTTTTCTGCTATGTGGAGAACGTGACGGAACAGGCAGCGGACGGGACAGCCGTACAAGCACCGCTTTCCCCCGTGGAGAAATTGCAGAAACAGGACGAGCGCAACAAAGAGATAGCCCTTGAAAAGACGGTTGAAGATACCAAACGGCAGATAATGGAAGCCGACATCACGGGCGGTAAGTTCGGCGCGGACGAGGAAAAGATACTCTATTTCTTCATGCTATCCAATTTGCGGGAGGAACATTTTACAGCCGTAGGCATCACCGAAGAAGGGAAACACTATCTCACGGACGAGGACAAAATGAATATTGTGTCTAATCTCACCGTCAAGATAAAAACTATCATCCGCAGGGACTATCTGATAGCCAATTTCAGAAACGCCTACGGGAAGAATACCGTTGCATCCCTTTTGCTTGACTTCGCCCGTAAGCACATGCCCGAAGAACTTTCAGCCATCGAAAGCGGATATAACGAAGTTTACGAGAAACGACACCAGCGCATCGAGGAACGCAAAGCCGTCCTTTTGGTACAGGAAAAGACAAAGGCGAAAGGGCATGAAATCACCCAGCCCGAAGAACAACAGCAACCCGAAGGAATTGCAGCCTAACCAAACAAGGAGCAGGGGCGGAGCAATCCGCCCGCTACTTTCTTTCGTGAGCCGGAGCGGGAAAAGAAAGATAGCAAAGAAACCACTTTATTAACTTTCTAATTTAATAGCAATGAAACAGGAAATCAGACAAAATAATATAACCATACTCCACAGCGAGGACGGTTGCAGTATTCCCGTCATTTTCAACAATCTCACGGGAAAGAACTTCAAAGGGAAAGAATATTCAGACTATATACGTTACATAGCCATTCCCGACATGGGATTTACTTACGGGAAGATAGAATATTATTCAGACGGAAAATTAGTCAGAACGGGAGAAATCAAGCCATAACATTCTCCTTTTGTTTCATCGCCGGAAGTCCGGGACGGGTAGCGATCCGCCCGGACTTCTTTTTTACCGTTCCTTTGTTTTTCACCGGATATTTTGCCGGACTTCTTTCTTTCGTGAGCCGTAGCGGAAAAGAAAAGAAGCAAAAGAAACCACTTCCTTAACCGGATTTTAGCAGACCTCCACACTCATTTTTTAGCAAATATACGGGGAAAAACGGACAAGTAGCAAGGCTTGACCTTGCAGGTTTTGCGTGCAATCTCCACACCTTCGGGTAGTATTCCACGCAAAAGTCTTGCATGAAGTCCGTTCTTTCCCCGTGCCCCAAAGCAAAAAAATAAATGTTTCACTTTTAATTTTTTGCATTATGAATACACTGTCTTTCCCTCAAATCACCGTAAGTTACAAGGACGCTGACGCATCCAAGAGAGTTAAAATCCACTCTTCCAAAGAGTCTTGCGACATTTTCAAGACCTTTTACGAGGACTGTATGCAGCACCACGAAGAATGCTGGGCTATGTACCTGAACCGGGCGAACAAGTTACTGGGCGTTTCGTGCATCTCACGCAGCGGAATGGATATGACCGTCGTGGATATACGCATCGTACTCCAGACGGCTCTTGTTTCCCATGCTTCGGGAATTATCCTCTCGCACAACCACCCGTCCGGTTCGACGGTGGCAAGCACACCGGACAACAACCTGACAAGCTTGTTGAAGAAAGGCTGTGAGGCAATCGGCATACGGCTCTTAGACCATATCATACTGACCGAAGATAGCTATCTCAGCTATGCAGACGAGGGGATGCTTTAAGCATCCCTTTTTTAGTCGCTCCATTTTTTTTCACTTCTTTCTTTCGTGAGCCGTAGCGGAAAAAGAAAAGAAGCAAAAGAAACCTCTTTCTCAACCGGATTTTTCCATATACCTCCAAAGGCTACATGTCCGATTCCTTATCGGCTGCTTCAACCAGTCTTACTTTACAACCAGCCCAAACATCAGCCCATCGCTGCAAGGTTTCCAAATCGTCACTCCACATGGTGTTTCCGTAGAAATCCTGACCGTTACAACCGCATTTTTCTACCCAATCCGAATTTTCAACCTTGACATATTCGGTGTCCATTCCCTTTTGTATGTTTCTCTGAACTTTTTGCCCGCCACCGGGAATCTTATAAATAGTCGTCATATTGTTTCTGTTTGTGTCTGTTGGCAAAGATATGCTTTAATATCAAAAAACAGAACAAAATCAGACTTATATCCAACAAAAAAGCCAGTCCCAACCTGCTGTTAGAACCGACTTTTTTGTAATACGGAATACTTGCGCTATTCAATCTCTTCGCCCCACAATTCTTTATCAGTGGGAGCGTGCGCCAGTTCATACCAACTCCATCCGAAATAAAGGAGCAGAACCGCACCGTAGGCAATCAACCATCCAGCCATCACATCCTCAACCCCCTTTTCCGTTCCTGCCGTATGGCAGAAAAGGAGAAGTCCCCCGTTTCCTTGTCGAACCTTACCGCCTTGTCCTTCTGCACGCCATCCGGCGTTTCCATCCGTTTCACGTTCAGCGGCTTGCCGTTATAAAAGTCCGTCATTTGCCGGTAGCTGAACTTTTCCCCCGTCAGGCTTTCCATCATGTTGTTCAGCGTATAGATGCTGTCTTGATTGCTTAAACATCCACTGACAATACACACAGCCATTTCCCGCTCTCTTCGTCCTGCCTCCAGCACCTCGCCCGTACACGGCAGTAGCCCTCTTCCTCTATCCAATCCAGCAGGTTTTCCGCTTCGTCACATTCCGTTTCAGCCAGCAGTCTCCTGTCAGTTTCCGAGAGCAGCGGTTTTATATGCACATATTCCCGTACCTCCGGGTATTGCGGCAATGTGTTCGGTACATCGACATGGACAAAGTATTTCCGGAAATAGAACCGGATTTTCTCTGTCCTTTCCGTCCGTCTTGCCGTACGGGGCATAGAGTACCTTTGCAACCTCAGCGAACAGCACGGTTTCCCGTCCTTGCGAAGGCTGAAGCCCCGTTCTACCACCCGGAACAACCCATGTTCCACCATCCACCGCATGGTCTGGTCGCACTCTTCCATGTCCGTCCAGACTTCACGGACGGGAACCAGCTCCAGCAAGGCAAGCTGTTCCTCCGGTAGCAGGTTTTCCAGCCGGATATTGTCTCCTGCCTGCGGTATCACATAATCCGGCTTCCACCACGGGCAATACAGGGTTTCGGAAAATTCCGGTATGTCGAAGTATAGAATCATATCATTCCGTTCCATCCCCGTCCTCCTTGTCATTGTCCGCATTGAAGTCGAACTCTAATTCAACCGATTGTCCGTCCGAATCCTCCACCCAGACCGTGAAGCCGCTCTGCTCGTTCGACTGCGAGGTATAATAGAGCCGGAACCTCTCTTTCGTGAGCGGATAGCGGTCATTGGGCAGCAGCACCGTGCCGTCCTCCGTTTTCAGCGTCCCTTTCCCGTCAAAGAGGAACCAGCGGATCGTGTACCGGGTATCTTCCCAGCGACCTTCCCGTTTCAGTTCACATCGTATCTCCGCCGTTTCGTTCACCTTCAGTTCCTTCGGGACGGGCATCGTATCGACGGTGAACGGGTATTTCGTCTGAATATCCAGCTTGTCATTACAGGCAGCCACAAGCACGAGGGCGGCCACTATGTAGCAGCCCACGAGCATTTGATAAAATCTTTTCTTCATATACATTATTATATTATAGTAGTTATCGAATCATAAACCGGACGCCCACGCCTATCTGCGAGTGAAATCTTCCGCAATCGCCCCCGAACAGCATCCTTTGCCGCCCGTTTACCAGCAGCACGACCTTATCCGTCAGGTAGGCGGATAGTTCCAGCGTCAGCGCACCGCCATAGATGAAATGATCCCCGTCCGTGAGCAGCGAACCGTCCGGCAGCAGACTCTCGCCCCGGTTCACCGTCTCGTACCCGGCAAGGGCGCACAAGCCCAGTGCGGCGAAGAATGTCTTCTTCCGGTCGGAAAGGAAGTTCAGGTAATAGCCGCCCTCGCCCGTGAACTGGCTCACCGGATAGAGGCTGCCCCGGTAGTCGTACCGCTTCTCCAAGTATTCCGCACCGATTACCCAATGGTGGGCGTTCTTCGTGTAGGTGCTTACCGCTATCCCGGCATGGTAGCCGAAGCCGTCACCGTTTTTCCAGCGCATATCGTCCGAAAGTCCGCCCGTCAGTTGGATTCCCCTCATTCCGGGCAGGCATCTTTGGGCGTGTGCCTGGTTGAAATGCAGGCACACCCCGAAGAGCATGATAATGAACAGTACTCTTTTCATGTGTTATTTTATTTTCAGTTCGTTAATCACTTTTGCCGCCACAAGGTCGGCGTTCTCCACCCGGATAGTTTGGTGTCTGCCCCCGTTCTTCTCGAAGAGTTCGATTACCAGAATCTTGTCGTCCGGTATGGTGAACTGCGGAACTACATACACCGTGCGCACGTTGCTTTTCCCGTTCGTCACCAGCACCTCGTTATAGCTGCGTACCGGATCGAGTACCCTCTCCTGAATGGCGGTGCGCTTCGGTACTTTCTTGTCCACGATCTTGAACTTGATAAAGTCCGTGTTGAAAGCCACGTTCGACCGATTTCTCGTTTCCGTGTGGAAATAGAACAGCCCGTTATGCGAATGGATGGACTTCAAGAGAAACTGTACCCCGAAGCGTTTGCAACCTAAATGTTTGATTTCCCGTTTGTCCGCTTTATAGATGCCCTGCATAATCAGCTTCACCAGCAGCGGGCTTTCGCTGCCCAGTTCACGGAAATAGATATTCATCCGTGTATGGCTGAAATCCGTCGTGTCCTCATTTTCCAGAAAGTCCTTCATTTCGATGTTCAGCATTTCCGGCTCATGGGCGTAACGGGCGTTGAAACTGTAAAAACTTCCGTCCTCACAGATAACGGAAAAGTTTGTCTCACCCGGAAACCCTTCTGTCGTCGCCTTAACCCGGATCACGTTCTCCGCCCCGTCCGCTTTCCCGGCAATAATCCAATTACTGCCCAAGTCCACGTACTTCACGGCTGACGGGAAAATGATATGCACTGTTTTTGAAAACGTCACCTGTACCCCGTAGGGTGTCACCATCTGCCGATAGGGTAACTTCTGCGTTATCCCTTGATACAGGTCATTTCCGGCAACCGTCCGTACCGTGTCGTTCACTTGTGCGTTCGCACCCATCACCACGCCCATAAGCAGGGCGACCAATCCAAAAATCTTTTTCATTGTCTTTTCTTTTTTAATTTGGTTCATATTCTGTTTCCTGTTATTGTTGTTTAGCGTACAGCATCAGTTCGTAGCCCGCTTTCAGATGCACTTTCACCGTGCGGAATTTCTTGGCGAGGTATTGGCTGCCGCCTTGCATCAGCCCCCTTGTCAAGTCCATAGCGATCTGCTGTCCGGCACTCTGCGCAAACGATATGCTTGTCCCCAGCCCGCCGCCGATGTTCGCGAGGGCTTCCTTTGCCGCTTCCTGTTCCAGTGACGAGGGCACGGACAAGCCTTTTTGCCCGTCGCTGTCATACACCGCCAGTTCCACGGGCAGCAGGTTGCCCCGGTATTCGATGGACGATACCACGATGTCCAGCCGTTCCCCCTGTACCTTGCCCGTTCCCGAAACAAGGGTGTTCTGCGGGATCACAAGGTTTCCCGCTTGCAGCGGTTCGAGCAGCCGGAGCTTCACCGTCTGACCGTCCATGATTGTCTGATCCCCGTGGATGCACGCCCGGATGGTGTTCTTTCCCATAGCATAACCGTCGCCCACTGCCGTGTTGAACCCGTAGTTTCTCGGCTGGCTGTACGCCCGCATGAACTCCGCATCGCTCATCGGCTGTTGCAGTCCCGACACCGTTTGCTGTCGTGCCGCCTGTACCGCAACGGCTGGCTTTTCCATCCTTTGCCCGGTACTCTGTCCGGTAACGGGAACTTGCACGATTGTGCCGTTTTGTCCCGCCTGCCCGTTCTGTCCCATGTACTTGGCGGCAAGCTCGTAGCTCTTTTCCATCAGGGCGACTTGCTCGTCTATGCCGCCCGCCTGTCCCTGCTGCGCTTCCAGTTTCGCCGTCAGTTCCTCCACCTGCTTTTTCAGTTCCTCCTTTTCCTCGTCCACCTTCGGCGTTTCGTAGAATGTGCCTAATTGTCGGTTGATGTCCCGGTAAGCAGCCGTTGAAGAACTTACGCCGCCTGCCCGTGAGCTTCCCGAATAATCCTTGAATGGCTCCCGTTCCGGTTCGCCCTCCGGCATGTCCAGTTCCACCCCGTCCGCATTGTTATTGCCCGAAAAGGCGAAGTCTTCCAACGAACGCACCTTGTCCGCCTGTTTCTTTTCCAGTCCGGCTTGCTCGTAGGCTTTCCGCTTGTCGCCAATGATCCCGTCATTCTTCGGCAAGGGAATGTCAGCGTTGAACGCCCCCACGGTTTCCCCGCTTTCGTCCTTTTTGTCCGAAGGTGCGAAGATCAGCCACATCGAGCCGAGGAACAGCAACCCCATCAACGGGTACACCAGCAGCTTTTTCCGTTGCTGCATCTGTTTCGGCGTTAGTTCTTTGGCGGGTTTCCTGTCCTTTGCACCGCTTTTCTTCCCTTTGTTCTCCGTCCCCGTTTCCGGGGCTGCGGCATCGCTCACCGTCACGTGTTGCGTTGCCGTTTCTTTTTCCTGATTCTGTTCTTCCATGATTTACTGATTGTTAAAAGGATTGATTATACTGTCATTCTTTAGCCGGATTTGGTCGATATGCTCTATCCCCAGTTCCCGACCGTCACTTTTGCCGATGTTGTAGATGGCGGCGACGGTCATGTAAACCGACAACCCGCCGAACACCACGAACATCACAAGGATAATCACCACCCGCTGATCCGGTGTGATACGCCCGCACAGGCGGCGGAGCTTTACGTCCGCCCAGTCCTGTATTTCAGCAATGACCTTCGCCATAAATCTTCCGACCATGCCGTTAGCGTTTGATGGTTTGCAAGTCCTTGTTTTCGGTAATCTCGAAGCCCTCGATGATGAACCCCTGCGGGTTGTTGTCACTCCTTACGGCATCCAACAACCGGCAGCGGGTGACAAGGCTTCTTTCCGTCACCGAGCTTTCCCGGAGGATAATCTGCCGGGCGAACGTCCGCACGTTGTACGGATACTTGTCAAAGTCGCACCGCACGCTGTCGATCTGCACCATCTGGTTGATGTTGCCCGAAATCACCCGGTTGTAATACCCCTTTTCCGAAAGGTCTTTGTAGTAGTTGAATGCGCTCTTGTCCGCCAGCATCAGCGAGCGTTTGATATTGCTTTCGATAGCCGACTTGTCGGGTGACAACGTGAAGAACAGTTCGTGAAACCTGCGCACGTGTTCCCGTGCTTCCACCGGGCGGTTCTGCTGCACGTCCTGCGAGAGTGCCAGCATCAGCGACTTCCCGTTATCCAAGACGTATATTTTCTCCCGTTGCGCTTCGGCGAAACTGTATGACTTCCAAAGGGCGAAGCCCGTCACCACCGCACACAGGCAGATGAACACCAGCGCAAAGAGCCGTATCTGCCTGAAACTCGTTTCGATATTCTTTAAACTTTTAAATTCCATATTCATTTGTTCATTTTAAATGGTTATTTTCCGAATGGGAAAAGGTTGCGCAACCTTTCCCATTCCTTCTACTTGATAAGTTTTCCGGCAACATTCCCCACGGCAGCACCCGCCCCGGCAGCGGCGACATTCCCCGCTTTGGCGGCAGTCGTGTTCATCGCACGGTTCGCACCGCTTACGCCGCCCGCCATGATGATCCAGTTCGCAACGGTCGGTATCGTGAAGTACCCGAATATCCCGATAATCAGGAATACCATGTACACCGTATTGCTGCTGTCCGGTATAAAGGTGGGATCGCTCATCGCCTCTATGTCTTTGGTGAGCATAAGCACCTGAATCCTTGCCAGTACCGAACTGAACAGGTCTGAAACGGGCAGCCACATATAGACGGAGATATACCGGGTTATCCACTGTGTCAGGGTGCTTTGGAATCCATCATAGACGCTTATCGCAAAGGCGATAGGCCCTAAGATGGAGAGGACGATCAGAAAGAACGTCCGTATCGTGTCTATCACCAGCCCGGCGGACTGGAACAGCAGTTCCAAGAGTTCCTGAAACCATTTGCGTATGTTCTGTTTCATCCGGTATTCCGCACGGTCTATGTACATGCCGCCCATCGTTATCAGGTCGCCTGCCGACCATCCGAGTTCATCCAGTTTCTTGTCGAACTCTTCCTTGTCCACGAGGTACGCCGTTTCCGGATTCCGTTTGTTCGCTTCATATTCCAGTTTGTCCTTCTGTTCCCGGTACTTGTTCATGTCGAAGGTCTGTGCTTCCAGCATCCCGTGGCAACCTTTTACCACGGGCGAAAGCACCGTGTTGATCGTGCCCAGTACGAACGTCGGGAAGAACATGATACACAGCCCGATGGCGAACGGGCGCAGCAGCGGGTACACGTCGATAGGTTCGGCACGGGCAAGGGCTTGCCACACTTTGGCGGCGACGTAGAACAGCGCACCCAACCCGGCTATCCCTTTGGCTACGCCCGTCAGGTTGGAGCATAGCGGCATCATTTCCTGATATAGCGTGTGCAATATCTGGTGCAGGTTCTCAAAGTCTATTGATAATAACATCATCTTACCTTATTATATATATGTACAGGAATCCGTTCTTACCAGTAGCGTTCGTCCGCCGAGCCGTACAACGCCATCACCCGGTCGGTGTCCTTCTTCTTTTTCGCCCGCAGGTAACTCACCGAGATATTCTTGTTCGTGTAGTATTGCACGAGGTTGTGGTATTCCAGCAGCCTTTTATAGCTTTGGTCGATAATCGCCAGCCGTTCCGCATCCGATAGCGACATTCCGGTGATATTCACCACGTTTTTCAAATCCTGCAACACGTCCGCACTCTCGGTCAGCAGCTTTGCGTAACCGAAAGAGATCGTGCTTAACTCGTCCGGCGTATAGTTCGGGTCGCCCAGCATCTTTTGGTAGTTCCGTACATAGATTTCCGAAATATCCGCCACCAGTTCGATGCTTTTCTTTACCTTTACACCGCCCTTAATCACGTCATGCACTGACTTTAGCGCATCATAGTACCGCTTTCCTTGTTCAAAAACTTTAGCGGTTTCCTTGAATCCGTCCAATGTGTTTTTCGCCGTCGTGGAGGTCTGCGCAATCTGTTTGACGGTGTTGATAATCCCTTGCGCCAAGTTCCCCGGATCGCTCACAACCCATTGTGCGTTAGCCGTACCCGCTGCCAGCAGGCACGCCAACCCCATGACTATCGTTTTTATCTGTTTCATACTTTTACTTGTTTAATTGATGGTTACTCCGTTTATATTCTCCGCCGGGCGACAGGTGTATGCGGTCTTTCCCCTTGTCGTAGGTCAGCATCACCGCCAGCCCCGTTTCAATGAACAGACACCCGTCCGTCTCCCGTATCAGGTACGTTTCCGTCCGGGTGCTTCCCGCATGGCTTTTCTTTATCACTGTTACCCGGTATTGCCCGTTTTCTTCCGAAAGGGTAAAGGGCGGCTTGCTGCCCGTGCTTACCCAGTCGCCCCGCATCTTTTCCAGTTTGTCGGCGTTCGTTTCCTTGCAGGAAGAAAGCACCGCCACCGATACCACTGCCGCCAGCAGCAGCGGTAAAATCTGTTTCAATCGTTTCATAATGATTTCGTTTTTAATGATGATTTGTACAACCAGCCGTTTGTACGTTTATCCGTTTAGTCATTTAGCCAACCAACCATCCGGCTACCCATACATCCGGTTATTCATTTATTTACCCATTGGTACATTATCCCATTAGCATATCGGCACATTGTCCCATTGGCACATTATTTACTTGTACTTCGTTTCCGCCAGCCGCTTGATGGCAAGCTCCAAGTCGCCGCCCAACTCTTCCGCAAGGTTGAACACCTCCGTTTTCTCGCTCTCTTCGGTGGTGTACGTCAAATATTCCGAAGGGCTTACTTCTGTGGCATATACCGCCGACTGTACCCCGTTCAGCCCGATCCACACCTCCTTGTATTTCCGTCCGGGATGGTTGGCAAGGTTGATGGACAAGATTTGCGCTTTCTCCTTTTCCGTCAGTCCGAGCATCGCCTGTATGCCGTCGAACTTGTTCATGTACTTTTTCTGGTCGAGCAGTATCTTGCAATCGCTGTTATTGATGATCGCTTCCTTCACGATGGGCGACGAGATTATATCGTCCACCTCCTGCGTAACTACTACAGCCTCACCATAATACTTGCGGACAGTCTTGTAGAGATATTTCAAATATTCGCTCATGCTCGGCGAGGAAAGGGCTTTCCATGCTTCCTCACAGATAAGCATTTTTCGCACCCCTTTCAGCCTGCGCATCTTGTTGATGAAGGCTTCCATGATAATAATCGTTACCACGGGAAAAAGCTCTGCGTTATCTTTTATCGAATCAATTTCAAAGACGATAAACCGCTTGTTCAGCAGGTCGATGTTCTCTTTCGAGTTCAGCAGGAAATCATAACGACCGCCTTTGTAATATTGCCGTAGCGTGGTAAGGAAGTTGTCGATATTGAAATCATCCCGGCTTACCTTGATGTCCCTTTTATCCAGTTCCGCCCGGTAATCCTCCAGCATATACTCGTAGAAGGTATCGAACGAGGGCACGATGCTCCGGTCTTGCTGTATCTTGCGGATGTATGCCGACACCGCACTGCCCAGCTCGCCGCTTTCCGTCTTCGTGATTTTCTCGTCTTCGCTCTTCCACAACGTCAGCAGCAACGTCTTTATACTGTCCTTTTTCTCCACGCTGAACTTGTAATCGTCAGTATAGAAAGGATTGAAACTGATGGGTTTATCTTCCGAATACGTGTAATACACCCCGTCCTCGCCCTTTGTCTTGCGGTGTATCAGTTCGCACAACCCCTGATACGAGTTACCCGTGTCGATCAGCACTACGTGGCTGTTCTGCTCGTAGTACTGCCGGACTAAATGGTTCATAAAGAACGACTTTCCCGAACCCGAAGGCCCCAAGACGAACTTGTTGCGGTTCGTGATTATGCCTTTTTTCATCGGCAGGTCTGAAATATCCAGATGCAGCGGTCTGCCCGTCACCCTGTCCACCATCTTGATACCGAAAGGCGATAATGAATCTTTGTAGTTCGTCTCTTCCGTGAAGAAACACAGGGCTTGCGGGATGAACGTATAGAAACTTTCCTCGAAAGGAAAATCCCCCTCGTTCCCCGGTATGCCCGCCCAGAACAGCGTCGGCACGTCCGTTGTGTTATGCCGGGGCTTGCACTCCATAAGGGCAAGCTGGCTGCCCACGTCATTCTTGATGTGTTTCAGTTCTTCCCGGTCGTCCGCCCACGCCATCACGTTGCAATGGCAGCGTACCGAGGTCAGCCCCTTGCTGTGCGCTTCGTTCAGGTATTCCTCTATCCATTCCCGGTTAATCTGGTTCGAGCGGGAATAGCGGGAGAGCGACTGCATATTTCGGGCGGTCTGCTCGAAGCGTTTCAGGCTCTCCATGTGGTCGTCGATAAAGAGGTACTGGTTGTAGCAATGGTTACAGGAGAGCAGCACGCCCACCGGGGCGGCGAAACTCAACCTGCAATCGCTCCGGTCAGTGGACAACCGTTCATAGCGGCTGTCCGTGCCTACCTTGCCCGGCAAGTCCTCCACGTCCGAAAGGGTGTGCAGGCAAAGTATGTCGTCGCCTATCCGCATTTCTTCCGGGTTCAACTGGATGTCCTTCAATACCGTAGTATCGCTTTGCGAGAGGGAGAAATATTTCTCCACGATGCCCGCCGTCGTTTCCGTCCCGACGATCTCGTCCGTCGTCAGGCGGGTGAGCGTGATAAACCCGCTGTCGTTCATGATTCGCTCGAACTGCCCGACCGCTTCAAGGAATTTCGTTACCGTTTCCTTGTCTTCGATTTCCTTCGGGATAATCTTTCCCTTGCACAGCGTGCTGAACGTGCTTTCCTGACGGCTGCGCACCTTCGTTGTCTTGGTAAGGAACAGGTAGCAGAAATGGTTCAGGAACGGGCGTTCGTTGAAGTGCCTCTCAAACGAGCGGGACAAGAAACTAAGGTCGTCCCTGTTAATCTCCGGCTGGTACTTCTCCTCGATGAAAAAGTCCTGCTTATGTACGATGGAGTAGTCCGGCAGTACCTTTACCGCCTTGTGCCACGCCGAATGTATCGCCTCGTACTCCGTTTGGGTAACGGTGAACAGTTCCGGCAGTTCCACCCGGAAGGCTACCGTCACGTCCGCATCCTTGCTCACGATGCAGCCGTTCTCCACAGCCAAGAGCGGGAACTTGCTTTCCAGCGTTGCCGCTTTCATTACGTTTCTCATTCTTTCTTGTTTTTGATGGTAAATAATCGGGGAATTTTCAGTCGGTTCAGCACGTACCTCGGATGCCGTTTGCGGGCGGCGGCTTTCATCAGCCCGTGCGTGCCGTACCGGGCGTTCAGCCGGAAGGTGAGCCATACCAGCAGCGTAGCCGCAGCCACGCCGAAGCCGATACACACCCATTGGTTCACGCCCGCCATGTACATAATCACGAAGACCACGAACACGGCGAGCAGCCCGGCGGCAAACACGAAAAGGTACTGGCTTTCCAAGCCCTTGAACTCCACGTTCCTGCCAATCCCCTTGTTGATTTCAAAGTTCATAAACCGCTTTTTTACAGGAAGAAAGAACGTAGGATAGTGGCGGCAACAATCAGGAAGATACAAGCCCCGAACCAGCTCGCCGCCGTCTTCGACGTGTCGGGGTCGCCTGAACTAAATTTGCCATATACTTTCACGCCTCCGATCAACCCGACCACCGCACCGATTGCGTAAATCAACTTCGTGCCCGGATCGAAATAACTTGTCACCATCTGCGTGGCTTCGGTGATACCCGCTTGTCCGTTACCCTGTGCCATTGCACCTGCGGCAGCCATTACAAGGCTCGCCATCAAAAAGATTCTCTTCTTTGTCATTGTCTTAAAAAATTAAATTAAACATTGTTGTTATTCATCAGTCGGGCGACACGTTGCCGTGCCCCCTCAAACTCATCCAGCATTTCATCCCACACGTCCGAACCCATCACGGCGGGCAGCACCTCACGGGCTTGTTGTTTCTCCAGCTCGTTCGCATCGTCCGTTACCATGATCCGGTGTACCTTCTTCAAGTCCTCGAAGGTGTACCCGGTGGCAAAGTCGGGGTTGCCGTCGGGGTAATAAGCCCCCAGTCCTTCTTCCTCTTCCACCTCTTCGGGCGTGGGCACATATTCCTCTTCGTCCGCCTCGTCCTCTTCCGGCTCTACCTCGATGTCGGAGTAGTCCTCATCATCATCCGCCGTGTCGGTTTCTTCCGGTTGTTCCGCACCGTCAGCCGCAGGTTCTCCGGTAGCCGTTTCCGGCTGCTTTTCCGCACCGTCAGCCGCACCTTTCGCATTGTTTCCGGGCGTTCCGGCTGCGAAATTATCCGTTTTATCCTCTTGATTATCAGCGTGTCTTCGCTTGTCGTCCGGTTCGTATATTTGTCTATTCCGGTAGGTGCTTTTTCCGATAACCGTGTACGGCTCTTCCGTTTTTTCCTCCGGTTCATCATCGGCTTCTTCCGCATCCGCTTTCCATAAAGACCGCATCAAATCGTGACGGAAGTATTGCCACAGCACGGCAAGGTAGTAGAGCAGGATGACGGAGATTATCATTTTCAGTATCATGGCAGTTCCTCCCGGTGTTAGAATAAGTTTTCTATTTTTCCGGCGTAAGCCGCCTCGATTTCTTCCCGGTACTGCTCGAAGTGCTGTGCCAGCACGTTGTCTATGTAGGCGGAAAGCGACACTTTGCCGCCCGTCAACATCATGGAGATTTTGGCAATTCGTTCGTGGTACTCACGCCGCACGTACACGGGTTTGCCGTAGCGTGCCGGTATATCCATTCCTTTGAGAAAGGTCGTGTCGTAGTCCGCCGCCTGTTTTGCCTTGCGCCGTTTCCCGTCCGTGGCTCTCCCGTCCGATACTTTGTCGGCAGGCACGGCAGTTTCTTTCTTTCCTGTTTCCGGTTCTTCCGTTTCTGTCTGTTCTGTTGGCGCAGTACCGCTGTTTTCTTCGGGCTTTGCTGTTTCACCAGCCATCATCCGCATCAGCAGTTCCTCGTCGATGGGCTTATCTGTTTGCTGTTTCTTCATAGGTAGGTAATTTTAGTATGGATAATATTTCGTGCGTCAATTCCGGCAACCCGCTGCCAGCAACCAGCCGCTTGTCGGGAGCGAACAGCGTGGAACGGAACACCGCCCGGTTTTCCGCGTCCAGTTCCTTGCGGAAGCGTTTCGTGTCGGGTATCTGCGTGGCGAGCATCGGCAGCCCCATTTCGGCGATTACCTTCCCGTAATTTTCGTACACGTTGCTCTTTTCCCGTTTATCCACCTGATTCCAGAAAAGGTACAAGCCTTTCAAACGGCTTGTTTCCTTGCCTAACATCATCCGTTGCAGCACGTCTAAAAAGGCAAGCGTGCTTTCCAGCACCGTTTTGTCGGCAACCACCGGGGCGAAAATGTAATCCATCTGTGCGATGGTACGCAGTATGCCCGACGAGTTCACCGTTCCCGGCAGGTCGAAAAACAGCAGGTCATAGTTTCCGCCCGCCGTCAGTTCCCTTGCCACATCGGGGGCTTGCTCCACCCGGCACTTCCGCACCGGATAGGCGGCACGCCCCGCCTGTTGCATCTGCCCGTAAGCCATCTGTTTCAGGTATTCGTTTTTCAGTACCTCCCGACTGTCCCTCTCCCGCATTTCGTACAGGCTGTATTGGGGAAAGTCGCAGTCGATCACCGCCAGCGGCACGCCATAGTTGTAATGCAGGTAACTTGCTACCAGTACCGTAAAGGCGGACTTTCCGCTGCCCCCCTTTTGTGTGGCGAAAGCCACGTTCAATGTCTGTCTATCCATATCGTCAATCAATTAGTTAATTATCCCGTTGCACAAGCAATCGGCTGTCTGTTCATTCAGTCACTCAGTCACTCAATCGGTCAGCCATTCATCCGGCTGATTCATCATGCGTTCAGCCGTTTGCCCGTTCATACGCCCAATCATCCGGTTGTTCATCCGTTTAATCGTTTAGCCGTTTAGTCATTTGGCTGTTTAGCCAGTCATCCGGCTAACCGTTCAGCCATTCGTCCGTTTGTCCGTCCGGCAAAACCATCATCCGTTTAACTGCTTGTTCGGCTGGTTATCCACTCGCTTGACCGTCCGTTTGTCCGTCCGTTCGGATAGCCGTTTTACCGCTTCCACGGCGCAAAGGAATATCAAAATATTGGCAGTTTATGCGCTTGATTATCAGCGTGTCGTGTATTGTCTTTCCACGTGTAGGTTTGTCGTGTCCGGACATAATGACCGGACGGGAAAAGGGCTGTTACTTTGCAGCGTTGAACCCCAAAAACATGAAGATGAAGAAGAGTAGTAACCGCCCGAAGGACTGTCCCGGCAGTCCGCAAAAGACAAGGGCATCCCCAATCTGTCCGGTAGGACGGATTTTATTTTCAACCGAAAATAGCAAGTTGTGTGCTGCGGCACTCGCTTCGCTTTCCGTGCCTCACCACCACCTTGCCCCCTCTTTGTGGCATCCCCCTCCGAAGTCGGGGTCTGCTCACGGGGGAGAGCCGTAAGCATACGGCAGTTTCAACCCATGTTTCACTTAAAATTTCACAGGACTATGGACAATCAGAAGAAGTATTCCAACAACCACGGGCGCAAGCCCAAAACCGACAAGATGCGCCACCGCTACGTTTTCCGTCTGGATGACGAAGACAACGCCCGTTTCCTTGCCCTTTTCGACGAATCGGGCAAGGCGAACAAGTCGGAATTTATCGTTTCCGCACTCTTCGGCAGGGAGATAAAGGTCGTGAAACTCGATAAGGGCACGCAGGATTTCTACATGCGCCTGACCTCTTTTCACTCCCAGTTCCGCAGCATCGGCGTGAACTACAACCAATGCGTGCGTGCGCTCAAATCCAATTTCTCGGAGAAGAAAGCACTCGCTTTCCTTTATAAATTGGAGCAGCACACCCTTGAACTGGTGGAACTTAGCAAACAAATTTCCGCACTGGTGGAAGAGTTTCAGACCAAATACCCGGTCAGATGATAGCCAAGATTTCACACGGCAGCAGTCTGTACGGCGTGCTTTCGTACAACCAGTTGAAGGTGGACGAACTTCATGCCGACGTGCTTTTTGGTAGTAGGATTATCGAACCGCAGGGCGATAACCCCTACACGATAGAACATCTTTCCCGTTCGTTCGAGGATTACCTGACTGCCAACCGCAAGACCGAGAAACCCATCCTGCACATTTCGCTCAATCCCGATCCGAAAGATTGCGTGAGTGAAGAGCAGTTTATCAAGTTGGCGGAAGAGTATATGCGGCGCATGGGCTTCGGCGACCAGCCTTATATTGTCTATCGCCACAACGACATCGGGCGTGAACACCTGCATATCGTTTCCGTCCGGGTGGACGAAACCGGGCGTGCCATTTCCGACAGCTACGAACACGAGCGTTCGATGGCCGTCTGCCGGGAACTGGAACAACAGTTCAGCCTTACCCCGGCAACCAAAAAGGAATGGAAGGAAGGGCTGCCCTTGTCGCCCGTCGATTACGAGGACGGCAACCTCAAAGGGCAGTTGGCGGGCGTGATCCGTCCGATAGCCCGTGAGTGGCGTTTCCAGACATTGGGCGAATACCGTGCCGTCCTTTCACTCTACGGCATAACGGTGGACGAGGTCAAGGGCGAGTATGGCGGCAGGGCATATCACGGGCTTTCGTATTCGGCAACAGATAAGGACGGCAACAAAGTCGGCAAGCCCTTCAAATCTTCCATCTTCGGCAAGGAAGCGGGCATCGACGCACTGGAAAAGCGTATGCAGGTTTCCGCTACATGGGTGAAGAAACACAAGGACATAGCCACCGACACCGCCGCCCGCATAGCGGCAGCCATGCAGACCGCAGGGCATGACCGGGCACTTTTCGAGTGTGAACTGCTCCGGCAGGGTATCGGCGTGGTGTTCCGTCAGAACGAAGCCGGGCGCATCTATGGCGCAACCTTTATCGACCATGCCGGCAAGACCGTTTTCAACGGTTCCCGTCTGGGCAAGGAGTTTTCAGCCAATGTATTCAACGACCTTTTTGCCGGGCAGCACGGTACGCACCCCGTACAGCAGGAACATTCCGGCGCACCTGAATGGCAGGAACGTGATACAGCGTACCAGCCCGACCACAAGGACAGCACCGCTGAAAATGTGGCGAACGCTTTCAGCCTGTTCGCACCCGTGCAGGGCGGCGCATCCGGCGACCAGTCCGCACCGCAACAGCGGAAAAGGAAGAAGAAGCGCAGGTACGGCAGGCAGCAATAATAAGAACTACAAGAATTACCCGCATGGCTTTCCGACCTCATTTTCGCAGCGCAAAGCGAACGCCCGTAGTGTAGCGTTAAAAAGAAAAAGCTGTTTGAGCGTAGCGAGTTCTTTTTCTTTAGCGGAACGGAGGAAGAGAGTAGCGGAGAAAATGCAGTCTTGATTTTTTCTTTTTGGTACTTTTTCTTTTGTATCAAGACAAAAGAAAAAAGT
>ERZ837910.1689-NODE-1689-length-29711-cov-16.073813_pt1 | contig 29711 bp, 48 predicted proteins | sample MGYA00519940_ERZ837910 | MGnify/ENA primary metagenome ERZ837910 (study PRJEB31850, sample SAMEA3708825) | human gut metagenome | biome: human gut; feature: human-associated habitat; material: faeces | place: China | collected 2014 ... | reverse complement strand
CGAAAAACAGGAGACGGAATTTAATATTATAGCTTTATCCCTGTATAGTATATATTAAATATAATCTTATATCTTGTGTGTATTGTGTATATCTATACAGGGATTTAATAAGATATGCAAGGAGGAACGGAATGAACTGGAAGTATGAGGCCATTGAGAAGCTCAAGGAATACAGTGCAAAAAAGCAATCCCTGAAAAGCATCCCCGAGGAAATGGCGCGGCTGGAATCCGCTATGCAGAGTATCCGAAGTGCCACGGCTGACGGTACGCCGGTAAGCGGAGGCGGCTCCGGCCGGGAAGATATGATGCTATCGAATATCGTTCACCGTGAGGAACTGGCGCGTTCGCTGGAACAGGCAAAAAAGTGGGTGTCGCTGGTAGATTCCGGGCTTGAATCGCTTAGCGTCGATGAAAAGAAGATACTGAGCAGATTCTACATAAGCCCGGCTAGAGGCAACGTCGACGCCCTGTGTGAAGAACTTGGAGTTGAAAAAGCTCAGGTTTACCGCCGCCGGGATTCAGCGCTACGACATTTCACGCTATGCCTGTATGGGCAGACTGAAAGCTGAAAAATGAGAAAAAAATGAGACGATTTTTCGGTTTGAATGTGCTATACTGGTAAAAAAGAAAAAGCGCAAGAGGCTTGGGACTGTTCCTGAGCCTCTTTTTGCGTGGCGCGGTAGAAAACGAGTTGGGTTCACTCTCCCCAACAGAAGGCCGTTTGAATCGGCCTCGCGCCATATATATCGCCGATGGCCTCCCACCGGCGACGAAACCCGGAAACGGGCAAAGCGGTTCCCCGGCACCGTAAGCCGGAGGGATGCGGGGAAGTAGCAAGGCCGGAGAGCAGCCTTGTGATAAGAGGGAAGAATGCCGGTTCAACTCCGGCCTTTCCCGCTATTTTTACTATTTTGTATGAGAGGTGGTGCTATGGCTGCAAGGATTACAGATCGGAAGAAAAAGAAAATAATCGCCGACTGGATAGAAATGCAGTCGTACAGCGCCGTTGCAAAAAAGCACGGCGTAACTCACCAGACTGTGAAAAGGATTGTCAGCGCTTCACCGGATATCGCCCAAAAAGTGCAGCAAAAAAAAGAAGAGAATACCGCCGATATGATGGCATACATGGAATCACAAAAAGCGGCGATGCAAGAAGCAATCACTCTGCATCTGAAAGCGCTCACTGACCCCGAAAAGATTTCGGCCGCAACATTAAGCCAGATTGCAACATCTTTTGGGATTATTGTCGATAAGGCAACAAGAAACACGGCAAGCGGCAATGATAGTCTCAATAAGTTGGATGGGCTAATTAAGGAGTTTAGAGATGCTATTAAGCCCGAAACAGATTGAATTCGCAAGGTACGGTAATCACCGATGGAATTTCAAGGGCGGCGCGACCAGAAGCGGGAAAACATATCTTGATTTCAAATGGATTATTCCCATGCGGATTCGAGAACGAGCCGGGAAAGATGGGCTTTCCGTTATTTTGGGCGTTACAAAATCCACAATAGAGCGAAATGTGCTAGAACCTATGCGGAATCTGTACGGAGATAAACTTGTTGGGGCGATTTCCAGCGATAATACAGCGTGGATTTTTGGTGAGAAGTGTTATTGCCTTGGTGCGGAAAAAGTGTCTCAGGTATCGAAGATTCGCGGGGCGTCTATCAAGTATTGCTACGGCGACGAGGTCGCGGACTGGTCGGAGGAAGTTTTTGCCCTCCTGAAAAGCCGGCTTGATAAGGAGTATTCCTGCTTCGATGGCACATACAATCCACAGTATCCCAACCACTGGCTAAAGAGATTCCTTGATAGTGATGCCGATATTTTCAGCCAAGAATACACAATAGACGATAATCCATTTTTACCCCCCGCTTTTGTTGAAAATCTGAAAAAAGAATATGCTGGAACGGTGTTCTATGATAGGTACATTCTGGGAAAATGGACGCTGGCAGAGGGGCTTGTATACGATTTTTCCGAAGCGAATATCACGGATGAAGTGCCGGAATTCGCGGACTATTACATAAGCATCGACTACGGCACCCTGAATCCATTTTCATGTGGATTGTGGGCGGTAGATGGCAATAAGGCGGTAAGAATCAAAGAGTATTACTACGATGGCAGAGCCAACTATAAGCAGCTCACGGACGAGGAATACTGCGATGCTGTGGAGCGCCTGACGGACGGCTACGAAATCAAGAGGGCGATAATCGACCCTTCGGCGGCTTCTTTCATTACCGCCCTGAAACGCCGTGGATTCCGCGTCCAGCAGGCAGACAACGCCGTTCTTGATGGCATTCGGCGCACGGCGGTATATCTCAAGAACGGGAATATAAAAATTCACCGTTGCTGCACGGATGCCATTCGGGAGTTCGGGCTGTACCGATGGGACGATAAGAAAACGGAGGACGCAGTCGTGAAAGATAACGATCACGCTATGGATGATATACGGTATTTTTGTAATTCCGTGATGCGAAAGAAAGTGAAGGAATCGTAATGGGTATCATTTCAGCTATAAAAGGGCTTGTATCTGTGATTTCTGATACGAGGGTAAAGGAAGATTTCAAGATAGAGCCTATTTCATCCGAGCAAATGAACGCTTGGATTTATGAATGTGCCGATATCTATCAGGGAAACCCAAGCTGGATTGATGTAGAAGACGGCATAGATACCGTGAACTTCGCAAAGTCCGTGTGCGCCGAAATCGCGCGGCTGACAATGCAGGGTACGAGCATCAAGTTAAGCGGGTCTGCCCGCGCCGACTGGCTGCAAGGGCAGGTTGACCGGGTGTATTCGCTGTTGCAATCTTGGGTGGAGTACGGAAGCGCATACGGCACAATCATGCTAAAGCCAAACGGTGATACAATCGATATCTACACGCCGAACAAATTTGATATTACCCACGTGACGAACGCCGAAATTGACGGCGCAGTTTTCTACAATCAGCAGAGAGCCGGGGATAAGTGGTTCACCCGGCTGGAATACCACCGGTTCGAGGGCGGCGCATACAGAATCACGAATAAATGCTATGTAAGCCCATCGGAGAATGATACCGGAAAGCCTGTTGACATTTCCGAAACGCCGTGGGCGGCGCTGGCGGAAGAAGCTGTCGTGGCGAATATTGAAAAACCCCTGTTCGCGGCGTTCCGGATGCCGCAAGCAAACAATATCGTAATCAGTTCCCCTTATGGTCTGCCTGCATTCTCTGAGGCCGTGCAGGAGCTGCGGGACTTGGATATTGCATATTCCAGAAATTCAGCCGAAATCTTTGATAGCAAGCGCACTGTGATGGTGGATAAAGATCGGATGCTTGATTTCAAGGAAAGGGCGAAAACGGAGAACGCGCTTGGGCGTGTGAGGATGCCGAACTATATCAATCTCGTGGACGGAGATACCACCACGCAGAGCGATATTTACCACGAAATCAATCCCACATTGAACACCGATGCGCGACTTACGGGACTGAACGCCCTGCTTAGCCAGATCGGCTATAAGGCAGGATTCTCAAACGGCTATTTCGTTTTTAATCAGTCCGGTGGCATTCAGACGGCGACGCAAGTAGAAGCCGACCAGCAGCGTACAATTCAGACGATCAAGGCCGTCCGAGATAGCCTAGAGCACTGCTTGGATTGCCTTATTTACGCGTTGAATGCGTTCGCTGACTTGTACGGCCTTGCTCCGGCTGGCGTGTATGAAGTGGCCTATGACTTCGGCGATATCACATATTCGGCCAACGAGGAAAAGGCCAGATGGTACGGATATGTTCAGGCGGGGAAAGTCCCATTCTGGTATTATCTGGTACGTTTCGAGGGATTCACAGAGCAGGAGGCAAAGGCGCTGGAAAATGCGGCTCAGCCGAAAACGCCAACGCTATTCGGAGGGGAGGAATAGCATTTGCTTACCCCCTCTTACCTACTCCACGCCGTTGAACCGGCGGAGGATATCGCGGAAGAACTGCACCAGAATATTATGAATCGGATTATAGAACGCATTCTGATTCGGTTCGGGCGTGGTGATGGCTATATCCTCACCCCTCTGGATAAATACCAGATCGAAACGCTGCAACAGCTTGGCTATCTCTTGGACGATATCCAAAAAGAGATTGCAAAAGCTACCGGGAAAATGCAAACGGAAATCGCGGCGGCTATGGAGGATGCCGGAGTAAAGGCACTGGGATACGATGATGCGATATACCGAGAGGCCGGACTGAATCCAACGCCGCTTGTGCAATCGCCGTATCTCCAAAAGCTTATGCAAGATACATATGAGCAGACGCTCGGAGAGTGGAAGAACTTCACGGCCACAACCGCCGATGCGGTGCAAGAGACATTTACGCGGCTGTGTGACGAAGCGTATATGAGAGCCATGTCCGGGGCGATTTCACCCGTGCAGGCCGTCAGGGAGGCCGTGGAGCGGCTTGTTTACGATGGGGTATATATCAAGTATACCAAAATTGGGAGCGACGGAACAGAGCGCGTACACAAGGATACAATAGAGGTCGCCACGGCGCGGGCGGTACGCACCGGCATTTCTCAAGGTTCGGCTAGAATACAGCTTGCGAGAATGGACGAAATGGGTGCAAATCTTGTAATCGTTTCTTCCCATCTGGGAGCAAGGCCGACGCACGAGGTGTGGCAGGGGAAAATCTATAGCCGCGTACCTAGCACAGAATACCCCGATTTCGTTTCATCCACCCACTACGGCACAGTAACGGGGCTATGCGGGGCGAATTGCCGCCACAATTTTTCAGTGTGGTTCCCCGGGCAAGGTAACCCGTTTGAGGATTACGACAGCGAGGAAAACAAAAAGCAGTACGAAAAAGAGCAGAAGCAACGCGCCATGGAGCGGAGAATCAGGGATACAAAACGGAAAGTTTTGGGACTGAGGACGGCCATGGACAAAGCGCTATCTGAGGATGAACGGGTTGGCTTTGAAAAGGAGTACCGCAAGAAATCTGCTTTATTGCAGCAGCAGAATGAAGCATACAACGCTTATTGCAAGGAAACCGGGCAGAAAAAAAGAGCGGACAGAATCGCGATAGCACTATGGAATCGCAGTGAAGCCGCAAAAGCTACCGCTGCGGCTAGGAAGTACAACGCAGAAAAGGAATAATTGAATAAATTGCCAGAGCTGATTTGTTTCAACTCTGGCAATTTTTATACACATGCAGGCGGAAGCTGGGAGGGTCAGCTCCATTATTTCAATATGGGTTCGCGGGTTCAAACCCCGCCGCCTGCGTCATTTCTACCCCGCCGGAGGTTTATCCCGGCTCAATCCATTACCGCCGACGGGCGGTTGATAAATACGGTACAGGAGGATTTTTTATGAAGAATATTGTTGAAATCTGCAAGGATTTCGGAATTGAAATTCCCGCAGACAAGCTCGCCGAATTCAACAAGGCAGTGGCAGAAAGCTATAAAACCGTTGCCGAATTCGAGAAAAAGGTAACCCGTCTCACCGAGGATTTGAACACCGAGAAGAAAGCCAAAGAAGCCGCCGAGACCACGCTCAAGGGATTCGAGGGGAAAGACTTTGACGCTATCGTGAAGGAGCGGGACGCGTGGAAACTCAAGCACGAACAGGCAGAGGCCACCTACAAGAAGGAGCGGGAAGACCGGGAATTCAACGAGCTTCTGGCCGGTGTGATTTCCGAAGCCAAAGGCAAGAACGCTAAGGCTATTACTGCGCTTCTGGATGTTGATGCTCTGCGCAATAGCAAGAATCAGAAAGAGGATATGAAAGCCGCATTGGATGCACTGCGCACCGATAGCGGATATCTTTTTGAAGATAACGGCGGCGCGGCGCGCTTCGATAATCCCGGAAATGGCGGAGGCGGCCAACAAACAGACCTCAGCAAAATGAGTATGGCGGACTATATCGCCGCAAGAAAGAAGTAAAGGAGTTTTTTATTTATGGCAAATACGATTCTTACCCCCGACATTATCGCCCGTGAAGCCCTTATGGTGCTGCGAAACAACGCAGTTATGGCAAATCTGGTGCACCGCGACTATTCCAGCGAGTTTGTCACCGGTGTGGGCGATACCATCACCATCCGCAAGCCCGCAACCTTTACGGCAAAGGAGTTTGCCGGAACTATTTCGGTGCAGGATGCTACCGAAAACAGCGTTACCGTGAAAATGGATAAGTTCCTTGATGTATCTTTCGCAGTCACCGCAAAGGAACTGACGATGGATATTGCGAGCTTCTCCACGCAGTTCATTGTTCCCGCTATGCAGGCGTTCGCCGATAAGGTTGACGGCTATCTGCTTGGCCTTGCATCCGGTATCACCAACAAGGTGACGGCGACCACCGATATCAAGAACGACGTGATTGACGCGCGGGCATACCTCACCAAGTCCGCAACCCCGCTGACCGAGCGCCGGTTTGTGTACAACACCGATACCGAAACGAAGCTGCTGAAAACCGACCTGTTCATCAGCGCCGAGAAGGTGGGCGACGCGGGTACTGCGCTGCGTGAAGCGTCTCTTGGCCGGAAGTTCGGAATGGACTTCTACGTTGACCAGAACGCGGACACTGCGGGCGTTCTGGGACTGGCTTTCCACAAAAACGCTTTCGCATTCGTTACCCGGCCTCTGACTCTGCCGCAGGGCGCGGCAAATGCAGCGATTGTGAACTACGACGGTTTTGGCCTCCGCGTGGTGCAGGACTACAACATCACCACCAAAACCGATACCATTTCCATTGATATGATCTGCGGCGTGAAGACGCTGAACAAGGATATGGCGGCGATCATTGCGGCGGCCGCCAGCGGCGGAGAAAGTCAGGGGGGTTAACCGGCTATAGCTCAATGGCAAGCTATACGCAGGAGAGCCTTGAAAAACTGACAATACCGGAGATCAAGGCTCTTTCTGCAAAGCTGGGCTATAGCATCACAAAGGCCAAGAAAGCAGATATCATAGCGGAATTTTTGGAACAGCAGGAGGCGGCGGCCAATGTATATCACGTTTGAGGATTATATACGGTGGTACTCCCCAATTGATGAAAACATCTATGAGCGGCTGGCAATAGAGGCTTGCCGTACAATGGATAAATATACAACGGGCATTGATAGCGTGCGGAAGCTGAAAAAGGCGTTCCCCGTGGACGAGGATTCAGCCTATGCCGTGAAATTTACCGCTGCTCAGTTGGTGAATACGCTGTACCAAATCTACGAGGCGGAACAGGCCGCCAACATGAGCAGAGGGTACATTGAAACCGAAAACGGATTGCAGCGGAAAATCATTTCCCGCGTGGAAGCCGGTAACGAGGCGATATCTTACATGGAAGGGCAGGGCAGCACAACGGCAATAGATGTTGCTGTGAAGGATACCGCCGCGAAGCGGAAAATGCTTTTCAATATCGTTCGTGACGGTCTGTGCGGCGTGGAGGATGCAAACGGCGTGAATCTTCTGTACATGGGCGTATATCCCGAGGTGCTGTAATGTACAAGGACACCGTTACTGTATTCAATCGCAAGCCCGGAGACCGTGGGAAGGGGGCTACGTGGTACCCCACCGTCATTGAGAATTGCAATCTTAATGTAGATCGTGCCGCAATTCTTGCCAAGTATGGCGCGGAATCGAAAGATAGCGCATACGTGGGAATTCATTACCAGAAAAAAGATGGTGTAATCAATATCGCAGGGAAACGCCTGTTGGAGCCTAAAGAATGGGATGGGAACGAAGATTCCATTACATTCAGCCCCACAGGCGATTTTTTCTGGAATGGTGAATGGGACGGTGGCATTGTGGCGGATTCCGACGAACGTTGGACGGATGAAGGATTCTACGCCTACATGAACCGCACGAAGGATAACGTATTCACAATTTCGTCTGTCTCCCGGCACTCCGTCATTCCGCTGGTTGAGGTATGGGGGAAATAATATGGCGCAGAAAATACACCGCTTCAAGGACTTCTCCATCGTCGTGGATGGCGTGGACATTAAGGTGGATATGAGCCGGTTGGAGGGCAATTTCAACCGTGCGCAGTTCACCCTTGATAGCGCCATTATGACTTCTATGGTTCCCTTTATGCCAATGCTGACGGGGCAATTCATCAACGAAACAAAGGCCGCGTCTTCTGCTATCGCCGGTTCTGGGCAGGTGGTGGCGGGCGTAGCTCCTACCGGGCGATTCCTGTATGAAGGAAACGTGATGGTTGGTGAAAAATCCCGCTCTGCATGGGCGAAAAAGGGCGAGAAGAAGGTATCCACAGGAAAAAGCCTAACCTATTCAAACGGCAGGACAAGCCAATGGTTCGATAAGGCCAAAAGTAAGGACTGCGACAAGTGGGTCGAGCTGGTGAAAAAGGAGGTCGGCGCTGGATAATGGGAACACCAAAACCGATAGGCGTTGACGGCGAAGGATTTGAAATCCTGAAAGATGCCGTTGTAGAGCTGCTAAACCAATACCCCGGTCTGAATGGGCGGGCCATTTCTCGAAGTGACTTGTCTGAAGACGGGGGTATTTCTATGGAGCCGGAAAGTGGAACGCTGGTGTACTCCGAGAAATCCGATATCGTCGGCAACATCCGGCAGGAATGCCAATTCCCATTTTACGTGGTGTATCGCACAGACGCTACCAATGAGTACGTGAAAGCCGGGACGAATGACTTTCTGGACAAGCTGGGCGCGTGGGTATGCCGTGAGCCAGTAACGATAGGCGGCAATCTGTATCAACTGGAAGCCTATCCCGCACTCACCGGAAGCCGGAAAATCACAAAGGCCGTGCGCTTTAACTCCTATGCACTCGAACCGAACGAAAACAAAACGCAGGATTGGCTAATACCAATCACTGTGAACTACACACACGAATTTACAAGGCGGTAAATCCGCAGAAAGGAAAGAAATATGGCTGATAATCTGAGCTTTAATGTTGCCGATGGCGTTACCATTGCGCGTGAAACGCTGATTGCGAACCTGAACGTTGGCACTTCTCCTGCCCCCGAGTGGGCACCCGTCGGTATCCGCGTTTACAGCGGGCAGGAGGACTTCGACTGGCAGCGCGAAACCAATCAGGATATCATCGGCAACGCCTATTCCAGCATGAAAAAGCCCATCATTACCCAGAGCTTTGACGGATGGGAGATCTCCGGCGGCGACAAGGCCGCTATCCAGATCTGGAATCAGGGCGTGAGAGACCAGAACCCGCAGGCAATGTCCAACAATGATATGTTGATTGTACATAAATACGTGTACAGCGACGGCACCACGAAGTTCTTTGCAGAGCGTTACAAGGCGTGCGCCGTGGAAATCAGCAGTCTGGGCGGCGATGGCGGCGGCAATCTCACCATGCCTATCAATGTCACCTACGGCGGCGAACGGACTATTGGTTCCGTTTCGGTCGCGGACGGAGCGTTTACTTTTACGGCTGATGGTACGGTGTAATGGCCGCGTATGATCTCCCCACCTCCCTGCTTGTCGGGGAGGTGGCTTACCCCATTAACTACGGGTGGAAAAATGCTATTGCCGCACTAGCTGAGCTGAGCGACCCAGAAAAAGGGAGAGCGGAAAAAGTCACAAACATGGTGTGCCGCATATTCCCTCAGTGGGCGCGGATTCCGTCAGCGGATATCCCGGAAGCGATAGAAAAGGCACGGTGGTTTCTGGATTGCGGCAGAGAACCGGACGGGAAGATTCGGCCTAAACTGATGGACTGGGAGCAGGACGCGGATATCATCATTCCGGCGCTAAATCAGGTGTCCGGGCAGGAAATCCGGCTGTCCCCGGATATCCACTGGTGGACGGTGTACGGCTGGTTCATGAGCATTGATAAAGGCTTGTTCTGCACGGTGCTCAGAATCAGAAACAAGCTTTCCACAGGCGAAAAGCTGGATAAATCCGAAAAGAAATTTTACCGCGAGAACCGGAAGCTTGTGGAGCTGAAAAACAAGGACACCGACGCAGTGCGGCAGGCACGGGAAGAAATCAAGGGCTTGTTAGGTGGTGGCTAAATGTCAGACGGGCAGGTTTTAATCAATTCTAAGCTTGATACGCAAGGCGTACAAAAAGGCACTGACGAGATTCAGGGGCTTTTCATAAAAACGGCGGAGACGGCAGCAAAGGCCGCCAATAATATCGAAAAGGCGTTTAAGAATACAAATTACAAAGATGCGTTTGAGAAGCTCCCAGCAAGCTACCAATCCGCATACGCCAAAATCGAAACGATTCGTGCAAACGATTCCCTGAGTGAGAAACAGCGGGCAATGCAAATTGCCAGTGTGTACCGGGAACTTGGATATAATCAGCAAGAGGCGCTTGCACGGGCGTGGGATGCCATGAAATCCGATTCCGAAACAGACTCGCACCATATTATTGAGAACCTTTATGAGATTCAGGAGCGGGCGCAGGAAGCATCTGGAGGCGTTGAAGATGTTGGCGAAAAGATAAAAGAAAGCGGCGAGGAAGCCAAGGGCGCGGGCGAAAAGATTGAGGATACTGGCGAAAAGGCCAAAGGCGCAGGAGACAAGGCAAAAGGCGCGGGCGACTCCTTCAAGGATATGTTCAAAGCGCATTTGTCCGCAGAAGCCCTTATCAGTGCGCTGAAAGCCATTGCACAGGAACTTGTGGAGCTGGGCAAACAGGCTGTCGCAGCGGCGGCGGATGTGGCAGCTTCCAATGCGCAGTTTGAGCAGGCTTTTTCTGGCGTTGAGAAGGAAGCCAGAAAATCCCTGAATTCCATTTCCAAGGAAACCGGCATTACCGCAACGCGAATGCAAGGCTCCTTTACAAAGATTTTTGCATTTACGAAATCAGCCGGTGGCGATACGGAAGCCGCTATGGATATTGCATCCCGTGCGCTTCGAGCAGCTGCGGATAGCGCGGCGTACTACGATAGATCGGTAGAGGAAACTACAGAATCTTTGCTATCTTTCCTAAAGGGCAACTACGCTAATGATGCCGCTCTGGGCATTGCCGCCACGGAAACCACGCGAAACACCGCCGCAAACAAGAAGTATGCGAAATCTTTCCAAGAGCTTTCCGAAGCACAAAAAGTCGATGTGCTACTTTCCATGGTGGAGGCTGGCAACGAAGCATCCGGCGCAATCGGGCAGGCGGCGCGAGAGGCTGAGCAGTGGACGAACGTTACCGGCGAGCTTTCCGAGGCGTGGAAACAGTTCCTTGCAAAAATCGGTACTCCGATTCTAGAGGGGCTTACCCCCATTATTCAGGGAATCACAAGCGCATTGCAGAGGATGTCCGAAACGTCCGCCTCCGCAGACCTTGCGGGGGACATGAAGGACTTCACCGATGCGGTGGATGCGGCAAACACCGAATATGAGGAATCCGAGCAACTGATAGAGCGAAACGCAATCAAGGCGGATTTGCTCAAGCAGAGGCTCGAAGAACTCGCCCCGCAAGTATCAACGTCGGCGGATGCCGCGAGGGAGTATGCAACCGTCGTCAATTTATTGAACGATATATACCCTGAGTTAAATTTACAAATTGACGAGCAAACCGGCTTGCTTACAGCGAACAGCAAGGCGCAGTTGGTAAACATCGACGCCATGAAGCAAAAGGCGCTGTATGCGGCCAAGGAAAAGCGCTATTCCGCTATTCTGGAAGCTCAAGCCGAGGCAACGCTTGATCTTTACGAGGCACAAGCAGACCTCACAGCAATTACAAATGAATTTGAATCGGTGCAAACCCAGCTGCAAAACGAGCTTGGATATACTGCCGAGGAACTCGATCATTTGGCTGATATGTTTGTAATGCAACACGGGAACGTAACGGGGCTAACCGCAGAAACCAAAGCACTGCTTCAATCATACGTTGATTGCCGAAGCGAAATCCCAGACTTAAACCGAGAAATTGCCACCGCAAATGACGCTGTTTCCGAACAGGATGCACGATTAGCTGAACTGGAAAAACAGCTAGGCGACGTCACAGAAACTACAGGCCAATACACCGACGCGCAAAATGAAGCCGCCGAAGCCACAAGCGAACTTACCGAGGAACAAAAAGCACTTGCCGAAGAATTCCAGAATGCTAAAGAATCGGCGGCGGATTCTTTGAGTTCCACCATTGGGCTTTTTGATAAAACGAGTAGCGCTTCGGCTACTACGTATCAAGCTATGCGCCAAAATATGATAGATAACACTTTGGCAATGGCGCAATACCGCGAGAATCTGCAAAAAGCTATGGATATGGGATTTGCTACGGAAGCAATTCAGAAGTGGGCGGACGGCTCAACGGAATCTATGGCGGAGGTTGCGGCGGCTGTAAAAATGCCTCAAGATCAAGTGGCGACGTTTAATGAAGAATTTGCGGCGAATAGGGCTGAATTTGAGGCTATAACAAGCGTAATGGCAGAAGCTCAAACCGGAATTACAGAAGTCGGTAACGCTGCGTCAACCTCTGGCTCGCAAATTACAAACGAGTTTGTCACCCCCACCACCGAAGGAATGGAATCCGTCCAGAAAGCCACTGAAGAAATGGCGACCACCGGCGCGGATACGCTGAAAAGTAAGTGGGAAGGTGTAGGAAAATGGTTTGAGACTAACGTTGAATCGCCGCTCAAAACATCGATAGAAAATATCGGTACTACGTTATCCGATACTCTTACCACTATGCAATCGGATAACGAAACTGCGTGGAAAAATATGTACGATGCAGTAAAGGCCTATATCGATGATATGCAAACCAAAATTAACAGTTTGCAGGGGAAGACATTCACCGTTACCATCAAAAACGGTGCAAGCCCACAATCCGCTGTATCTGGAAGCCCTGCCGCAGTTTCCCCGCAAGCTCTGTTTAGTTCGGATGCGGCTATGGGCATTCCCTACCTTGCATCTGGTGCGGTAATTCCTCCAAACGCTCCGTTTATGGCCGTTCTTGGCGATCAGCGAAACGGCACGAATTTGGAAGCCCCCGAGGATTTACTCCGAAAAATCGTTCGTGAGGAAATCGGAGAAATCAACATCACCACGGAGGTGAACTTCGAGGGAACTCTTGCGCAGTTTGTACGCGCATTGTATCCGGAAATCAAATCAGAAGCGCAGCGGCGCGGGACAAGCCTTGCTAAAGAGGTGATTATGTGATTGTTCAATTTCTTCTCGATGGCGTGGAATACAATGTTTCCGTGCTATCGCTGAGCCGTTCTTTCTCCATAAAGGATGCCATTGCAGCAAGCACTACGCAGGATGGGAACATCTACCGCGACCCAATCGGCACGTACTACAATTACACAATGGTGGTAGCTGATAAAGGCGATATGGCGGCGCTGGACGCTTTCTGGGAGGCGATAAGCCAACCGGTGGTGTCTCATGTATGCGTATTCCCCTACAACCAGCGGACGCTTACGCAAAGGATGTACGTTACTGCTGGAACTCAGCCTATCCGGCGGCTGCACAGCAACGGCGTGGAGTGGGGAGAAATCAAGATAAACTTTACGGCGCAAGCCCCGAAGGTACTTGTATGAGCTTAGAAATAAACTACATTGATGCGCCCGAGGGCGCACAGGAAAAAATGATAGCGGAAAGCACCGGGGGGAATGCGTTTTCTTCCGACGCGCTCATAGCATCCGGCGGCAAAAGCAAGGCATACGCCACGTTAGAGCCGGGACTGTGGAGGCTGGACGGGACTAGAAAACTGTTGCCGGATGACCCACACCCCGGCTGGTGGAGCGTGGCACGTTCCGGCGAGAATGGGCAACTTGAAAGCCCCCCTGTAATCACCATTACATTCCCAGTGCCGTACAGCTCTACGGGCTTTACATTCACATTTTCCCCCGCCACGGAACAGTGGTGCAGTGAGATTCACGTATCGTGGTACAACGGGCAAACGCTCATTGTGAATCAGGATTATTTCCCGGATAGCGCAAACTGGACTTTGCTGGAAACAGTGGAAAGCTTCGATAAAATCGTAATCACCCTTAAAAAAACAAACCACCCCGGCCAATTTGCCAAGATTCAAAGAATTGAAGTTGGCCGGACAGTTTTGCTTGGGGCGAATGAAATAAAGTCGGTGCGGCTTGTGAATGAAATCGACCCCTCCATCTGTGAACTCACGGTGGATACAATGTCGGTGGACATTTACGATCCGCAGAACAGGAGCTTTTTACCGCAGGAGAACCAGCGAGTGGAGCTGTACAAGGATGGGAAGCTGAGAGCTACCCAGTATATCAAATCCAGCACACGAAAAGCAGAATCCAATTACACCATTGAGGCACAGTCTGCAATCGGCTTGTTGGCGGATGAATTTCTTGGCGGGATGTATTACCAGCGGCCACTTCCCGAAATGGTGGCCGATATCCTGAGCAATTGGGAATTTGAAATTGCCCCGGAGTTTGCAACCTCTACCGTCACCGGGTATCTGCCTGTATGCTCCCAGAGAGAAGCGCTACAGCGTGTAGCCTTTTCGGTGGGCGCTCTGGTATCCACGCAGGATTCTACAAAAATACGGCTGTTGCCCATCCCGTCCGCCGTTACGCAGAGGTTCTGGGAATCGGAAATTCTTCTGGGCGGCAACGTGCGAACCGCGCCGAGATATGCCCGGGTGGAAGTGATAGCCCACACATACGCCCAGCAGGATGTAACGGAAACGCTGATGAACGAGGAAGAAGTAAACGGAGAGAATGTGCTTTTCACCTTTTCTGCGCCCCATTACGATTACGTGATTGAGGGCGGAGAAATCACCGGTTCAGACGTGAATTGGGTGAAGATAACGGCCAGCGGAAAGGTAAAACTCACAGCAAAAACGTACCTGCACACCACTCGGACGTTCACGAAATTAAATCCGGAAGCGACGGCGAAGGAACGCGGCAATTATGCCTCTGTATCGGAATGCACCCTTATTCACAACGGCAATGCTCTAGAGGCCGCTGAACGCCTATATTCGGCCAAACAGCGGCGGCAGACAGCAACTCAAAAGGTGGTTATTTCGGGGCAGGAAGCGGGAGATATAGCCTCAAGCCTTACGCCATGGGGCACAATTACGCGCGGCTTTATATCTTCCATGGATAGCACACTGACGCAAAACGGGCACACCGCCTCTATCCAGATTCAGGGTATTGAAGTAACGCTTGAATCGGTGTGGCCGTATTCCGGCGAGATTTATTCTGGTGGAATGGAGGTGCTGTACTGATGGCGCTGGTAACAGATAGAACGGAATCGGATGCTTTGCTGGGCAACGAAAAAGGACTGTACAGTTACACGGACTTGAACCGTGTGGAAACGGCAGTTTCGGAAATAGTGAAGCAATTCCCGCCTTTGGGCGTTTCGGAGCAGTTAACGGTAAAAACGGACTGGGGATTGCCGGGGGACTTCTCCGCCGCAGAATGGCCGGTAGCGTCCCAGATGGCGCGATATCTGGGTAACGTGGCAAAGATAAAGAGCATTTTTATTATTTCAAACGCCCTGCCGAATACGATGGAAAATCTCACATGGCATGGAGCAAACAGCATTGAAAAAGTTCTGGAAATTGCAGTTTCCAGAATCGCGGGAATTAAGCAAACTTATCGTTACAGCGGTGAAATATACGCTGGGGAAGGAGCCTTATGACAGATAGAGTACCGGGAATGCCGGGGCAGTACAAGCTTACAATGAATGGGCAGACGCTGAGCGTGACGATTGAGCGAGACGACCAACCGCTTGTGGAGGGCACGCCCTACAATAAAGCGTCTGTTCTGCCTGATAGCCTAGCAAATCAGTTGTGCCCCAACGTAATCAATCCCACCCCGGCGGATGCGCTCAGCGGATTGAGCAAAAAGAAATACGAGGTGACGTTGCTTGCATCCGGATGGACTTCAAATTCCGGCGCGTACAAGCAGAAAATCCTCCTGAGTTCCATTCTGGGCGATAGCAACGAAAGCGTGAAAAGCTGGCCTATTTATTCCGGCAACGCGGACACCGACAGCGCTAGGCGGGATGCTTGCGCAGCGATTACATACGCGAAAACGGAGGCCGGAAGTGTAACGTTTGTGTGCTTGGATGAAGCCCCTGAGGTGGATATTCCTGTTATTGTGGAGGTGAGCAGGTAATGGGAGAAGTAGCACTTGAGGGATTTGGCAGCGGTAGCGCAGGCGTAAATTTCAAGATAGTAGGCGGAACAACTCAGCCCACTGCTGCGCGGGAAAATACCATCTGGGTAAATACGGATACCGCCATTTCCGGCTGGGCGTTCTCCGCTTCTGCGCCCGCTGAGCCTGCTGAGGGGATGGTGTGGCTCCAAACGGGAACTTACAGCAACGTGGAGTTCAATGCCCTTAGAAAGAACGGGATTCAGGTATACCCACTTGCTGCAAAGCAGTATATCGGTAGCGCGTGGGCAGAAAAAACTGCGTACAGCTATCAGAGCGGCAGCTGGGTATCGTGGTGGGATGGCGAAATTTATAGTCCCGGTGACTTGCATGAAACCATCACCGGCGGATGGGAAGCTCAGAATGGAATCAGAGAAACCGTCGCCATTGGTGGAACAGGCATTGTGTTCAAACGTGATACCAGCGGTCAAAGCGGCCTGAGTGCGTCCGTGAACACGGTAAACAAAATCGATATCACTTCCTATAGCTTGCTCATTGTAACGGCTACATGGGGCACCAGGAAGCCCGGATACGTTAAAATCGGGCTTACCGATACGCCGGGAGCAGCGCCGACGTTTATTGCCGAGACAACAGCGGATTCATCCGGCGAGGGAACAATTTCTCTGGATATATCGTCGGTTTCGGGAGAGCATTACGTAGCTATTGAATACTATGCTGTTCCCGGCACGGTCTCGAAGGTGGTGATTAAATGAGGACGATTTACATTGATTCCGAGTTTAAGTGCCACGTTTCCCCCGGAAGCGGGGACACTTCCATTGAAACGGACGCTTTCGATGGCAAGTGCGATACCTACATTGAGGGCTACCGCTTCATCCCCAGCGGGCAGACGTGGACACGCGCTGACGGCGTTGTGTTCACCGGCGAGATGATCGCCCCGTGGAAGCCGTGGGCAGAGTTGGACGCCGCTCAGCGGGAGTATGAGCGGGAGCAGTATCAGGATCTCGCTGCTCAGAACACTGAGTACGAAGCCGCATTATCCGAAATTGAAACCGCGCTGGGGGTGAACGCATGACCATCGAAGAACGCAAAAACGCCATCCTTGCGAAAATCACCGAGATCAAGGCCAGCGGCGGCGAGGAACAGCTGAAAGAGCTGGATGAAGCCTACAAGAAAGGGGTTGACAGCCTGTGACACAAGAGGAAAGAAAAAGCATCATGTATGCTCAGGGGCGGGCGAATGCGCTTGCCTTGCAGGAGAAAGCCCCGGACATGACAGGCACCGAACTGAACGCGACGGATAGCGACATTCCCAGTTTCAAGGCTGCTGTCGCAAACAAAAACATGCTGGAGCGCAAGGCCGGGTTTGTGTGCCGGTCATCTGCTGGCCGTGTGGTGCGGCTGGTGCAGCCCTATGACAGCACTATCTACACCCAGGAGCCGGAGGAACTTCCTGCACAGTGGGGGTTCGCTTGGAGCACCGACCCAGCGAAAGCGTTGCCGTTCGTCGCCATGTCTACCAGCCCCTACAATAAGGGCGACTGCTGCACGGAGGGAATCAAAGTGTACCGCTCCACGTTGGACAATAATGTATGGTCGCCGTCCGCATACCCTCAGGGCTGGGAAGAGGTGAACGCATGACGGTAATGCAAATCCAATGCCTGTTGACCTATCTGGGCTATTCTCCCGGCTCGATTGACGGCGTTGATGGCAGGAATACCCAAGGGGCAATTCGGGCGTTTCAGGCTGACTATGGGCTTACCGTGGACGGAATACCGGGGGCGGCTACCCAGAAAATGCTGATTGGCGCGATTGCCGAGACGGCGGTAAAGGTGGAGAAGCCGGAAAGCAGCGACGCGCCGAAAACCGGGACGTTCTGGGACGATATCCGGTATTTCACCCGGAAGGAATTTCGGTGCCCCTGCGGCAGGTGCGGTGGGTTCCCGGTGGAGCCGCAAGAATCCATGGTGCGTGCTGTGGATGAAATCCGGCACCGGCTGGGCATCCCGATTTCCATTGTGGACGGCGGTGGTTCCGGCGTGCGGTGCGTGGCGCACAACGCGGAGGTTGGTGGTGTGTCCAATTCTCAGCATCTGTTTGGGCTTGCCGCTGATCTGCACAGTACCGCAAGTCCGGCGAAGATGAAAGCCGTAGCGGAGGAAGTTCTGGGGCACACTGGAGGAATTGGGCTGTACAGCTGGGGTATTCATGTAGATACCCGTCCCGGATATGCTCGGTGGAACGGCTGAGAAAGGAGTATGCCAATGGAAGAAACGGAAATCGCTGGGCGGCTTTCTGCGGTAGAACAGCGGAGCAAATCCAACTCCCACCGTCTGGACGCTCTGGAGAAGCACACGGAAGCGGTGAACACGCTGGCAACGTCTGTTGCCGTCATGGCGGAGAAGGTGGAAGTTACCGGGGAGAAGGTTGACGGCCTCTGCACGGACGTGCAGGAGCTGAAAGCCGAACCCGGCAAGCGGTGGAAGGGCGTTGTGGAAAAGGTTATCTACATCGTTGTGGCCGCTGTCGTAGGGTTTATTCTTGCCCGGCTCGGGCTGGGCTAAATTTAAGGAGGAAAACAAAATGATTAACTGGATTGTACGTATCAAGAACAAGAACTTCTGGCTGGCCGCGATTCCCGCGCTGCTTCTGCTGGTGCAGACGGTAGCCGCCCTGTTCGGCTTTACGCTGGACTTGGGCGAAATCGGCGATAAGTTGCTGGCCGTGGTGAACGCCGTGTTTGCCCTGCTGGTGATTCTGGGCGTGGTCAATGATCCTACCACCGCCGGTATCGCTGACAGCAAACTGGCAAGAACCTACAGTTCCCCAAAGGAGGACTGATGTGATAAGTGGATAAAGTCCGATGGAATCGGGTGATTCTGGATGAGTTCTGTTCTCTGGCGATTCTCACGCCGTTGGAGGAAAAGATCATCCGCACCCGAGCCGCCGGATGGAGCCGTGTACAGCAGTGCCACGCTTACGGCATGTCCCTTGCCACATTAGATAGGTACATTAGGAAGTTGAAAAACTCCTATAACAGTGTGCAGGAGTATAGCTACATACTCCCGAAAAACATAGACTTCTGATAGCTTTTTGAAGGATATGTGATTGTAAGTCGGTAGGGAAACGAGAGTTTCCCTACCGATTTTTTTGTTATTTTATAGATAGAAGGTGGCCACCTCCTAATATTTTGAAGGAGGACTTCTATATGTCTCTAAATTTCACTGCTGCTGACCGCGTGGGCGGTATCGGCGGCTACATCGGCGGCATTTCCACCCTGCTGGGCATGGCGAACGGTGGCATTTTCGGCGGCAACTGCTCCGAGGGTGACCACGTTGTGAACCGGTATGAAGCAGGACAGGCGGCTGAGATCGCGGCGCTCAAGTCCGATATCAAGCTGCGAGACGCCAACACCTACACTGACCAGAAGATACTGGACATGTACCAGTATCTGGATGGCCGTCTGCGTGGCGTTGAGGGGCAGATTTCCGCTCAGGCGGTTGTCAATGCCCAGATCACTGCAAACCTCAGCTGTATGCAGAACACCCTGAACACGCTGTCCGGGCTGACCAAGACCGTGATTCCCATTGGGAATGTGTGCCCTGAACCGATGCCCGCAAAGAACAGCTGGACTGCGCCCACTGCTGCCGCTGCTGGCTAATCCAAACGGGGCGGCAATCGCCGCCCCAACAATAATCGGAGGTAACTATGGTTTCAAAAGAACGTTTTGTAAACGGGGCGCTTCGGTATGTGGAGCAGGAGGTTCTTCCCCACTTTCCGGAAATGAAAGCCGTCGTTGTTGCCGGGGTGGTAGCCCTGTACGCCAAGAGAACGCCGCAGATTTTTGAAAGGCTGGAAAGCATTCCCGCCGTCAAAATGCTGAGCGTGTTGGAGGACGGAAACATCGACGAGGACGCGCTTTACAACGCATTTGCCCCGCAGATTCGGAAACCGCTGGAATTTGACATCCCGTTTGTCGGCAAGCTGTCCTTTGACCGGGCAGAGGTTGACAAGCTTCTGAGATACATAAAGGAGGCGTAAGCCATGAAAGAAATCAAACTGCTGATGGAGCACATTGAGGACGAGCTGGAGGACGCGCACACCTACGCGGAGCTGGCCGTGGAATACAAGCACGACGACCCGGAGCTGGCAGACCTGTTTTACAGGCTGAGCGGGGAGGAAATGAACCACATGAACGCCCTGCACAAGGCCGTTGTTTCCCACATTGAGGAATACCGCAAGCAGAAGGGCGAGCCGCCTGCGGCCATGATGGCCGTCTATGAGTACCTGCACAAGCGGGATATTGAGCGGGCGGAGAACGTCGGAGTGGTGCAGGGACTGTATAAGCGGTAAGCGCCGAAATTTCGTGTCAAATGGCGTGTCAAATTTGGTACGAATAAACGCTTGGAAGTGGCAAGAAATAACTCGGACGTTCGAATATTTTCTAGGCATAAATGTTTATATTTCACCGTAAAAATGTAATAAAGCAAGAAAACAGCCCCGGAATATGTTTCCGGAGCTGTTTTTGGCATGGTGACCCGTACGGGAATCGAACCCATGATTAAAACTCCAAAAAGCGTTGGTATACAACGATTTTTCAAAATCCGTGTCAAATGGCGTGTCAAATTTGCGCTTTTTTATCTGCATTTGACACAAAGAAGTTCCGAAAATCCTGCGCCCGTTTTGCAATGTCTTTCTGTGCCAGATGTGTATATATTTTGTGCATCGTCTCGTCATCTGCCCACCCGCCAATTTTCATTGCTATCTTTTTCGGCATCTGGAGGTGATAGGCCAGAGACGCGAAGCTGTGCCGCAATCCGTGATTCCCGACTTTCGGCAGGCCGTTGGCGGAACAAATCTCGTTTATCCTTGTGCATATCCACCCGCCGGTCAGGTTGACGACATAGCCTTCCTTGTTATCAACTGCCTTTAGTGCTTCCATCAGCGGCTCAATAATCGGCACCGTGCGCCGGGAGGAATCGTTTTTGTTCTGCTTCTTGTGAACCAGCTTGCCGCCGTCCCCGGCAACTCTTGCCCCGTGGACATATATTATTTCGTTCTTGAAATCGACCTTGTCCCACGTCAGCGCCAGCATCTCAGACCTGCGCAAGCTGGATAATTCCAGCAGGGCGGCAATTTCTATCGATTCCCCTTTTATGGCTTGCAGGAACACCGGTATCTGATCCGGATCAAGGTACGGCTTTTCGTTGTGTTCCTTTTCCGGCAGGGTCACCCGCGGCCTGCGTCCGGTTTCCTCGAATATCGCTGCGGAGATCAGCATCCACACATTTTTAATATATTTCGGGGACAACGATTTTGCTTCCCTGCGGATGGCGGCTTGCCACTGCTCGTCCGTGGTGGTGTACACGTCAGCCACCATCATGCTTTGGAAGCGCTGCTTGCGGTAGGATTCATACGCATAAATCGTTGACGGTGACTTGAACCCCTTCCGGGTCGAAATGTATTTGTCGAGAGCGTCCCCCAGCGGCACCCCGTGCTTCATGGGGGCGGCTTTCGCTTCAATGACCCCGTGCTTCATGGCGAGGTATTCCGCCGCGCATTCGTCGTATGTGGGCTTCGTGATGGACACCGTGCGGCCGTCGATGTAAATGCGCGTTCTCCACGCCCCGGAGGGGAGCTGCTTAATTTTTGGGAGCCTGATTTCCGGCTCCTTCTTTCTTCTTGCCATTTCGTTCGCCTCCACTTAAAAGCCTGTGGAAAATCAAAAATGCCGTGAGCATAAAAACAGCGGCGATTCCTGCCGCACCAAATAAAATTACCGCAGAAATCTTTTCGGAGCGAATCAGCCCCATTTTCGTGTTCCTGGCATCCAGCACCATATAGATTATGAGTACCGCCGCCAGCAGAATGTTTAATGCGCACTGCCCGTAAATCAAGGGCTTATCTTCCCTTTGCGCGGATGCAAGTGCACTGTCTTTTTCTGAAAGGGCGTCGCTTTGCTTGCGGATTCTGGTATCCCGGGCAGATATTCCCGCCTCCTGAATCCGGCTCCGATCAAGGAGGCGGGATATTGCGGCGTCCTTTTCTTGCAACATTTCGTCTTTGTGATCGAGTTCAAGCTGCAAAAAATCCACGGTAACGGAATCGTCGCTTTTCTGCGGGGAAAGCCCGATAAGCTCGTCTGCGGATAATTCCAGGCTTGCGCATAGGGCGCACACATCCATGAAGCCCGGGTTCATCAGCGTACCGGCAAAGAAACGGTTTAGGGTCGTTCTCGGTATCCCGGTCTCGTCGGCCAGTTGCTGAACGGTTTTGCCTTGCTGCTGCTTGGCGGCCTTGATTTTTTCCACCAACGTCAGGCTTTGCTCATGCAGCGCCGAAATACGTTCCTCCGTGGGCAAAATAACTCGCTCCTTTCATTTTGACACGCAAAATCTACGCCGTGTAAACGGATTGCCCGATTTGCGCGTTTACTTTTATAGTGGTAGGGACTATGGTAAAGGTGCAACCGGCAAGGGACACACCATTCCGGCGGCAAGCCCCGTCACCTTGTGGCACGGGTGGCGGGGCATATCTAAAGCGTTCCCCGCCGCTATGCGCATAGCGGCCACTCCCGGAATACTCCGGGAGTGATGAATGCTGACAACGCACTTGTTGACTATTTTGCCATTGATCCGAAGAAGTCAGTTTGTTCCTTCACCCACTTGGCCATGTAACCATATATCGGTTGCGGGATCTCTTCGGAATCCGGCATTGATTCCGGTATATCTCCAAAATATGTAATTCTATTTACCTTCCTTAATTCGGAACTTTTGGGTGTCTCGTAGGTTTCCTCCTGCTTGAGATCCATAGATACAGCGTAGCCTTTCCCTCCGAAACTATTCCGATAGGCAGAGAAATTAGACGGGGCAAATGCATACAGAAGTTCCCCAGATTCTTCTACGAACAACGAGCCAAGCTTTCCAATGTGCTTAAAATTTGTATCATTTTCTTTTTCAGGCTCATTGTATAGCGCATATACATCTGCATCCTCTTTTTGCAGCCAATGAACGTCAGCGCTATCCAATTCTGATACGTCAAAGGTTACAACGCAATACAGAAAATACGAATATGTTCCACCATCGTCATAGTGTTCGTAAAAATCCACGCTTTTGAGGTATACGTTTTTCCCGTTGTACTTTATGGCGCATGGAAGATTCTCAGCAATCGTTGTGTCCCCAGAATTTTCCGTCCTTGTAGTGTTCCCGTTATCGTCCGTCGCGGTGGTACTAGCCGGTTTTTGTGAGGACGCAGACCAGAAACCAGAGTTTCCGCACCCCGTGAGGAACATGGCTATACAAATTAAAAAAGCAATCAATTTTTTCATAGCGGATACCTCTTTCCATAAAATTCTACAGGAAAATAATACCACGCTCAGAAAATAATTTCAACGGAGAGAAAAATTTTTGTGCATTTTTCTAATTAGTCCGGTTTATTGGACACATGGCGTGCTATTATACGCTACGTAATCAAACAAATGTTTATAAATACACAATGGAGGGTACAGACATGAAGGACGACCGCGAAATACTGAAAAGGGAACTCATGAAGCTGCTGGATGAAATACCGCTGGAACGGCTGAAAGCATTGTACATCAAAGCACTGGTCGCCAGTAGCGCAAAGTGAAAATACCGGGAACTGCGTTTGACTGCGGTTCCCGGTATTTTTATTCCTCCGTGAAATTCTTATATAGCTGTTCCACGAATTTAACGAAGGGTGGGAACGCTTCATCCGGCATTCGTGCCATTGCCCGGATAAGCCGGGACTTTGCATCGTCTCCGACTTCCATCCGCTCGAAGATTGCGGCCAGTTCCTCCGATCTGGAAAGCGGTGTAAAAGGTTCGCCGACACCGGTTCGGAGCCAGATTTCATTTACGCCAAAGATGCGGCAGATATCCTTAATCGTACGGTCGCTGGGTTCCCGCTGGCCGATCTCAATCATAGCAATGTAATTTCTGGATAGCCCTATCTTTTCGGCGAACTCCGCTTGTGTAAGCCCTTCTGATTGGCGTACCTGTTTAATTCGGTCTTGCACTTGCTTCACCTCCTTGATGATATAATACCTCAATCTGTTTACTTTGTCAACAAGGAAAAGAAATTTTTTGAAATTAGGTGTTGACAAAGAGGCGAAACGGTGCTATTATGTGTTTACAAGGTCAACACAAATGAAAAACGGGAGGGGGTGAGGACATGGCACTATTAAGATTTGCGTCGAACAGCTTCAGGACTGCGATAGAACTTGATGGGAAAGGAATCGGCGAGGGAATAACGAAGATGGAATTCAAGTGCGCTGGCGGAGAACCCGCAAAGCTGAATCTGGAAATTAATCTTGATAGATTCCGGTTTTTGCAGGCCGGGGAGTTCGACAAGGCAGTAAAGGAAATGGAGGATATGGATAAGGACTTAGATTGCGCGAAATGCCGAAATGAGTGATATTAGCCCGCTGACAGTCTCAGTAAATGCGGAAAAGAACTCCTTTGGTTTGCTTTCCATGTATCCAATTCCGGATTCCAGCAAAGTTACATTACCGAAAATATCGATTTCTAGATAGCCGGACTTGCGAAGTTCCCATAAGCAGTACCGTATATCTTCGGCATTCCAATTAGAAAAAGCGTCAATAGCTTTTATCTTGGCACTCTCAAACCGAACGGCCTGGTTCTTGGCGGTTCCGAAGCTTCGGCGGCGGAGGTACTCGGAGTAGATAATTACAAACGCTTTTTCGGTATCTCTTGTCATATAATCACCCCCTTTCAAGGGGATTGTAGCACGGCAAAAATCATTTATCAATAGTCGAAACGGTCTGAAAAGACCGTCCGCCGGAACCGCCCACCCGGCGCTGATGATGGCAGGGCAAACACCGTGACAATATGAGCGCCCCCGCTTTTATGGCTCTGGGTATTGGGTATCCATCCCCATGTAAAAGGCACGACCACCCGGAAATTGCTCGACGGGGCTTGACGGTGAAGAAAATATCGGGGAGCTGGCATTCAGCTTGAATGAAAAATTTAGTAAAGGAGGAAATAAAAATGCCTGATGAAATCAAACGGTGCGCTGAGAGCGCGGCAAAGGCTCTGAACAGCATCCCGGTGGACAAGCGGGAAATCGCCGCAAGGCTGGCCGAAACCTACGCCGCCGGTCTGGCCGTGGGTATGGAGCTGGCCGAGGCCGACAAGCCCAAGGACGAGGAGGGAAAATAAATGCCTAGAATCCGGCAATATGCCGACCTTTACGCCCAGCGGGATTTCTGGCAAGAGATTGACCGCAGATGCCCCGATGCGGGGGTTCAGAGCAATAACAACGCCGCGCTTGCCCGGGCGGTCGGCACGGCAGATGTGACTATCGGAGTGTACAAGCAAGACCCCGGAAAGATGCAGCTGAAAACACTGTCCCGGTTTGTGGCGGCACTGAAACCCGACCCGGGCGTAATCCTCCGGCTACTGGGGTATTCGGAAAAAGAAATCCGGGCGTTTGCAAGGGAATGGCAGTGATTTGAAATCTACGGCAGAATGCCGAAATTGAAAGGAGGGGCTAAATAATGCGCAAAGCATTTTTGCTATTGATGCTTGTTTTCGGGTTTATTCTTGGGGCGTGCGCCACTACCGCGGCCAGAGCCGAACAGAATTACCCGATAAAGATTTGGGCGCAGAACTCAAACGGAAAGTACGAGACACTATGCGTTGTGGATGAAGCAACTGGCGTTAATTACATTGTTATAAGCGGCGAGCTGTACCAAAAAGGGATCGGGCTTGGAGTTACCCCTAGGCTGAATAGTGATGGCAGCTTGTACGTAAGCGAAAAGTAATCCGCATTTTATGAAAATTGAAAGGAGTTATTTATGGCGAAATACAAAGTGGGGGATAAGGTGTGGATTGTGAGCAAGAGGCCGCAGCGGTGCTGGAACCCTTATATGGACAAGCATCTGGGAAAGACCATGACGATCATAAAATCCGGAATCAACAATGAAGGAGTTTACTATTGCATGGAGGAGGATCGCGACGATTTTCTTGGGCATTGGTGCTGGTACGAAGACATGATCGCTGGCCTTGCGGAGCCTGAGCGGGAACCCTGCACCGTGGAACTCCGCTTTGACGGGATGATTACCACGGCCACTCTGAAACGGGGCGGGCGGGACGTGAAGACCGCAGAAGCCCGGTGCAATCCGAAGGATACCTACAGCAGAGCGGAGAGCGCAAGGGTCGCTGTTGAGCGGCTTTTTGAGAAGAAGCGCAAGGAGGACAAGCCCAAAAATAGCAAGCCGAAGATCGGAGACAAGTTCGTTGTCACGGTAAAGCGCGGTAAGTTTGACCACGGTTTCGGCATCGGTGACATTGTTACGCTGATAGATATCCAGCAGGACGGATGTTTCCGCTTGGTTGACAAGAGCGGCTTCATACAAATACTTCATCCGAGCGAGGTTCGCCACTACAAGGAGAACGCCAAATGACACCCAACGAAACGACCCAGCTTCGCACCATGGCGGAGATGAACCGCCGCTTGCGCCGGGAAAATGAGCATCTGCGGGAATCCCTTTTGATGGAATCGAAGGAACGCAAGGCGTTCGACAACGAAAATGTGGAGCTTTTCGACGTAGTCCACCGAAATCATCAGGTCAGGGGGTGAGGATATGGCAAGCAGGAATAAGCCAATGGATGCCCGGCGGGAGCCGGTGCCGGAGAACCGGAAGCCGTTCAATATCAGGGAATGTGTTTTCCGTGTGCTTCCCTATGCGGGGCTGAATCTGGTGCTTTTCTGGTGGCAGCAAGCCGATTTGCTGGCAGACAAGGCGGCAGTCCCGGCCATGTGGGTGTGCGCTATCCTGATGGGTGCCGGTATCGGCCGGTGCATCAGAGGACGATAAAAAGCCGCCCCCGATGTTACAGCACCGGGGACGGCAAGCGATATAAAAATCTCTACTATTTACAGTATATCAGATTGAGAAAGGAAAGTCAATGGATGATGTTGGCGTGAATCCGGATTACGATTATCTGTACGATCCCCAGGCTACGGACAGCAGCATTCCGGTGTGCATCTGCTGCGGGAGAACCGTGGGACACAGATACTGGAAAATCCGGGACGATGCCATTTGCGACCTCTGCATGGACAGCCGGGAGGAATGGCGGGATATTTCCTATGATTGAGGTGGATTATGGCGGATAAAAAAAGCTGCCTGTGGTACGAGAAAGCCACGGCAAGCATTTATTTCCCGGAGGGGCATGTGTGCTGTGACCTCTGCCCGTGTATGGAAACATACGCCCGGAAGCAGTGCCGGCTGACCGGGGAGTATCTGCTGGATACAAGAGCAACAGTTGGGTATGAATGCCCGTTGGAATTTAAGAAAGATGAGGAATAAATTATGGGAATTCCAGTTTTGATTTTGGGAGAATCCGGCAGCGGCAAATCTGCCAGCTTGCGGAACTTTGAGCCTAACGACGTCAGCGTTATCAACGTGGCAGGAAAGCCGCTCCCCTTCCGGAAAAAGCTTCCTGTAGCAAATACCGCCGATTACGGCAAGATTATGGGTGCAATCAAGAATAGCGCTAAAAAGGCGTTCGTGATTGACGATAGCCAGTACCTCATGTGCTTCGAGGCTTTCTCCAAAGCCAAAGAAACCGGCTACGGGAAGTACACAGACATGGCGCTGCACTTCTACAATCTGGTGCAATTCGTCATCACCCAGACCCCGCCGGACGTGATCGTCTATTTCCTGCACCATACAGATCAGGACAGCAACACCGGAAAGACCCGGGCTAAGACGTTTGGCAAGATGCTGGACAACCAGCTGACCGTGGAGGGGCTTTTCTCCATTGTCCTGCTCTGCTATACGGACGGGAAAAAACACGTTTTCGTGACCCAGAGCGACGGAACAACCACCTGCAAATCTCCTATGGACATGTTCCCGGCTGAGATCGATAACGATCTGAAAGCCGTGGATACCGCCATTCGGGAATATTACGAATTAAACAAGAAGGGAACTGAAAAAAAATGATTAATAAACCGAGCAACTGGAACAACGTACAGGCATTCAGCGACCGTCAGAAGCTACCCCTTGGGGCTTACGTCTGCACGATCAAGCGGGCGGCGGTGCAGCGCAACGACTACGGCGACCAACTGTGCGTGCTGTTTGATATCTCCGCCGGTGAGTTCGCTGGGTACTACGACGAGGATTTCAAGCGGAATCAGCGGGAGGACAAGAAGTGGAAGGGCGTTCTCCGCCTGTGGCTGCCCAAAAACGACGGCAGCGATAAGGACGAATGGACGAAATCCATCCTTAAGGGTTTCGTTACCTCCGTTGAGGAATCCAACCGGGGCTATACCTGGGATTGGGACGAAACGTCCCTTGCAAAGAAAGAAATCGGCATTCTGTTCCGGAACGAGCAGTGGGAGTATAACGGAAAATCCGGCTGGGCAGTGCGCCCCTTCCGGGCTATCAGCGTGGATAGCGTGGAGGACGGCAAATATACCTTGCCCAGCGACAAGCCCCTCAGAGGTGAGCCTGCGCCCTCATACGGCGATTTCTCCACCCCCTATTCCGGCAATACCGGCGATTTTACGCCGCTGGAAGACGACGACGCGCAATTGCTGTTCTAGGCCGGAAAAAGCAATCTTTCCCCAAAAAGATTGCACCTATACTTACAACATTTTTACAACCTTTGCGGTGGGAGGTGAAACCGCCAACTCCAAAGGAAGGAGCGAAAACGTGACGATTGAATTTACGATTCCCGGCGTTCCGCAAGGGAAGGAGCGCCCCCGCTTTACCCAGAACGGTGCGACATACACCCCAAAGAAAACGAAGGACTATGAAAAGCTGGTGGCATGGGCATACCAGTGCGAAGCCCACGGGGCAAAGTTCACCGGCACTATCCGGGTTGACATTGCGGCAATCTACCCCGTTCCCCACTCGTGGAGCAAGCGCAAGCAGGCTGAAGCGATTGACAATCAGATTTTGCCAATGGTGAAACCCGACTGGGACAACATAGGCAAGATTGTGTGTGATGCCCTGAACGGTATCGCCTACAAGGATGATGCAGCTATCACAGACGCCACAGTCTGCAAGAGGTACGGCACCCGCCCATGCGTGGCGGTTCGCCTCACCGGAGAGGAGGCGCCCCGTGACACAGTGTGAGCGTATCCTGCGGCATTTGCAGGACTATGGAAGTATCACCCAGGCCGAGGCTGTTACCGAGTACGGCTGTTACCGGCTTGGCGCAAGGATCTGGGATTTGAAAGCTCAGGGCGTACCTATCAAGAGCGAAACCGTCACCGGGAAGAACCGATACGGGGGGCGGACGTGCTTCGCGCGGTACTCCATCATTAAAGAGGCTTAGATATGGAAGATGAAGTAAGAAACCAGTTCACTTTTTACCGCTCGTTTTTTGAAGCGGTTTTCAAGATAAAAAACAAGGCCGCAAGGGCAGAAGCCTATGACGCTATTTGCAAATACGCTCTGTTTAACGATGCTCCGGACGTAGACAAAATGTCTGACGCCGCCGCCATTGCCTTTATGCTTATCAAGCCGAATCTGGACGCAAGCAGGCGGAAAGCAAAATCCGGAAAAAACGGAGGAAGCACCAAGCAAATAACAAGCAAAGCGGAAGCAAATAGCAAGCAAAGCGGAAGCAAAGTGGAAGCAAACGATAAGCAAGAGCAACCCGCAAGCGAGATAGAGAAGGAGAAAGAGAGAGAGAAAGAGAACGAATGTTATCCCCCTACCCCCTTGCCAGGGGGAACCAAAGCAAAACGC
>ERZ837910.1686-NODE-1686-length-29742-cov-11.226732_pt1 | contig 29742 bp, 16 predicted proteins | sample MGYA00519940_ERZ837910 | MGnify/ENA primary metagenome ERZ837910 (study PRJEB31850, sample SAMEA3708825) | human gut metagenome | biome: human gut; feature: human-associated habitat; material: faeces | place: China | collected 2014 ... | reverse complement strand
GCCCGCTACGCCCGCTACAAGAAGCTCGCGGAGGACTAATCTGTTACAAAAAGCCTGCGGTATCCCCTCCCGAAGCATGAAATATTATATCCCACCTATTACCCATCCCTCCTTTCCCCGCGCCGGACTCACTTGCCATACCCGGCACGGAAAGCAGTATACCCCCCCTAAATATCTATAGCCTAATTCAATGATATTCTTCCTTTCTGTATGAATTATCCCGGGGATACCGCATCGGCTTTCTGTATATACCGTAATATCCTCTCCTGTGTTAAACGGGAGAGGATATTTTTTGCCCCTGCCGCGCGGGAAAGTTAAAACGTTATAACTTTGAAACGCTGTGACTTTATAACTTTATTCATGGCGGCGCGGGGAAAATAAATACCGATAGGGTGCAATCCTCCCTTTCTTTTTCGCTCGGAAAATAGTATAATTATGGAACAGAAAGGGGAATGGAAGAACATCATTGAGGAGGGATGTGCATGAAAAAACGACCGAGCATCGCTATGCTGACCGCGCTTCTTGCTGTGGTGTTCGCGGCGGGCATCGGCGTTTACAGCAGCTACATCGGCATGAAAATCTATCAGGAAAGCTCGAATAATCTGTTTGAGAGCTTTTCGCAGATCTCCAAGACCTTTGCGCTGTTCGTACAGCGAAACTGGACCGTGCTGAGTCAGTGGGACGGTCTGTTGAAGAACGCAGACATCGACCATGCTGGCAGCATCGGGGCGGATATGCAGGCCAACAAGGAGTCGTGGCATTACAGCGACTTCTATCTGTTCAACGAAAGCACGCAGTACCTCACGGCGGACGGCCGCCGGGGCAGCGCCGACAGCATCAGCGGCGTTTTTCAGGAGATGTACAGCGAGGGCGGGCCGATCGTCTCCACCTACACGGCCACCTACGGCGTGCCCAAGATCGTGTTCGCCATGCCGCTGAGCCGGAACATGACGCTGGACGGCGTGACCTATACCGGCCTCGCGGTCAGCTATGACACGGACGTGGTCGACGATCTGGTCGACGGCAGCATGTACGGCGGTCAGAGCGACTGCTATATCGTGCGCGCGAACGGCGACATCGTGCTCGCGCTCGAGCCGCAGACCGAGCTGTGCAAGGGTCTGACCAATCTGTACGACATCGACACGCACGCCGAATGGAAATACGGCACCATGGACGACATCAGAGACTGCATCCAGCTCGGCAAGAGCGGAAGCGCGCAGTTCACCTGCGCGAGAGCGCGAAATTATCTGATCGCGATACCGACCAATTTTCCTGACTGGTCACTCGTCGGCATCATCCACGCCGACGAGGTGGACGGCGCGATGCGCAGCGTGCAGCAGTCTACCTCGTTCGCGCTCGGCGCGCTCTGCATCTTCGACGTCATCATCGTGGTGCTGGCGCTGGGCATGGAGAGCCAGCTGCGCCTGCGGCGCGAGGAGGAGGCGCGGCTGAGCCTCGAGCGCGAAAAGATGCAGAGCGACCGCCTGCTGCAAAGCATGAGCCGCATCGTCGACCGCTATTCCATCGTCAATCTGGACACCAACCGCTACCGCTACCGCGAGCTGCGCCTCAGTAAGCCGCTCTATCCGACCTCCGGACAGTATTCGGAAATGGTCAAGACCATCTCCGAACACTATGTCGCGCTGACCGAAACGGAAAACGCCAAGCTCTCGCGCCTGCTCACGCCCGAATACCTGCGCAGCGTGCTGCGTAAGCCGAACGACAATCTCAAGATCGAGTATTGCAGCCGGACGGAGAACGCCTACCTGGTCCTGACCATCCTCCCGGTCGCGTGGCACGCGGACGGCACGGTCTATGAGGTCATGCAGATCGTGCAGGACATCGGGCAGAAGGTCGAGCTCGAGACCATGGCGAACACGGACAGCCTGACCGGCCTGTTCAACGAGCGCTATTTCAGCAGAGTCATGAACATCTGCGAGGAGAAAAAGCTGCCGTTCGTGCTGTATTACCTTGATCTCGACCGCTTTAAGCCGGTAAACGACACCTACGGCCACGCCATAGGCGACCGGCTGCTCCAGGAGATCGCGGCGCGGCTGCTGCGCTGCATCCGAAGCCGGGACTACGCCTTCCGCATCGGCGGCGATGAGTTCGCGCTCATCGTCAGCGCCGACATGAACGAAACACAGCGCGCCCGCATGACCGAGCGCATCCAGACCACGCTCTCCGCACCTGTTGTCATCGACGGAAAAGAGCTTTCGGTCGGCGTCAGCTGCGGCTGCGCCTGCTACCCGGAGGACGGCGGCGCTTCCCAGGTGCGCATCACGGCGGACAGCCGGATGTACGAGACCAAGCAGCGCCATCATGAAAACGACCGGACGGAGGAAGAGGCATGAAAAACAGGACCCTGCGCCGCGCCGCGGAGACGCTCGTCCTGCTGCTGATCGCGGCGATGGCGCTGCTGCTCGCCGCCGGACTGCATCAGCACGAGCCGGACGAGGCGCTCACCACCCTCAGCACCGGCTGGTATCAGCTGACGGACGGCGTGCGGCGCGATGTCACGCTCCCGGCCACGCTCCCGGCTGAGCCGGGGCAGACGCTCACCCTGTATAACGACACGCTGACCGACAGCGACGGCGGAAAGGTGCTGAGCGCGCGCGGCGTGGAATACGACATCGAGATCCGGGCGGGCGAAACCCTGCTCTACCGCTACGAGGACAACGCCTTCCCGAAGAACGCGCAGATGAAGGGCCGCCTGTGGGCGGATGCGGAGCTTCCGGACAACATCGGCGGACAGACGCTCAGCCTGACCCTGACGCCGCTCTCCGGCCGCACGGTCGCGCTCGCCGCGCCCGTTCTCGGCACGGCGCCGGCCGTCACCGGCCACCATATCCAGTCCTCGCTGTTCTCCATCGGCATGATGCTCGCCATGCTCGTGCTCGCCGTGCTCGCGCTGCTGATCTTCTTTTACATGAGCTTCTTCGGCATCCGCGAGCTCCGCTTTCTCGATGTGGCGGTCTTTCTGCTGCTGTGCAGCCTGTGGTGCCTGACCGATTCCGCGCTGTATCAGATCTACGGACGGGACGGCGCCGCCGGGAGCGTCATTTCCTTCTACGCCTTCATGACCATGCCCATCCCGATGGTGCATTTCGTCCGCAACACGGTCAGCGGCAGGCTGCGGCTCGTTCCCGATGTGTGCATCGCGCTGTTCTGCGCCAACGCCCTCGCACAGGGCGCGGCGTACCGGCTGCTCGGCGTGCCGTTCATCGCCATGCTGCCGCTGACGCACCTGCTGCTGACGGCAGGCGTCGCGGCGATGCTGACCGTGCTTTTCCGCTCGTACCGCGAGCAGCCCGCGCCGCAGCTCCGGCTGCGTATTGCGGCGTTCGCCGCACTGGGCGCGTTCGGCGTGGCCGCGCTCGTCCTGTACGGCCTGCTGCATATCTACTGGTACGACACTGTGTTCCAGTTCGGCGTGCTGCTGTTCATCATCCTGCTGCTGTACGGCCTGATCGGCCAGGCGGCCGGGGATATGCGCTTTCACATGGAGCACCGCATCAGTCATCAGATGCAGCGCGAGGACCGCATGACCGGCCTGCCGAACCGCCGCGCGTTCGAGGAATACATGGAGCGCATCCGCACCGGCAAGGCCGGCTGCCGCGATGCGGTACTGACCTATATCCGGCTCGAGGGCCTGAACGAGCGCAACGACCGCTTTGGCCTTCAGGCGGGAGATGAATCGGTCATCGCGGCGGCGCAGTGCGTTGCCGACTTCTGCCGCGCGTGCGAGGAGGCGGGCGAGAGCGTCTTGTGCTTCCGCACGGGCGGCAACGAATTCGCCCTCATCCGCCCCGAGCCGCATACCGACTCCGGACAGCTGCACCGGCAGTTCCGCGCGGTCGTCGCGCGCTACAACCGAACCTGCGCGCCGCGCGCGCGCATTATCATGACCTTCGGCTTCAGCCGCCTGTGCGACGAGGACGGAAAGTCGCGCAGCATCAGCGCATGGAAGGCCGAGGCCGACGCACATTTGAAGAGAAACGAAGCCGGACTGGGAGGAGACGCCGAATGACAACCAACATACATTATCTGATTGCCGCAATGGCGGTGCTGCTGGTCGTCATATGGCAGTATTCCCGCCAGCGGCAGATGGACGACCGGAACAGCCTGATGTTCCGCCGTCTGCTGAGCATCGTCAGTCTGGACGTTGCCGCGGAGCTGGTCAGCACGGCCTTCATCCTGTACGCCCCGTACAGCTACGGCGTCGGACGCATGCTCTCGAACACGGTGTTCTACCTGTTTCAGGCGCTCCTGCCGCTCCTGCTGCTGTACTACGTCTGTACACTGTGCACAAGCCGCGTGATCGCGCCCTCGACCGTGCTGCGCATGGGCATTCCGACCATCGCTCTGGTCTTTATCATTCTGACCAACCCCTTCACCGAGATCCTGTTCTATTTCGACAGCACCGGCTACCGCCACGGCCCGTGGTATCTGCTGCTGTACGTCAGCGCCCTGCTGCACATCGCGGGGGCGGCGGTCTTTGTCGCGGTGCACCGCGCGTCTGTCAGCCGCCGCACGCTCACGGAGCTGCTCGCGGTCTTTGCGCTCGCCGCCCTCGGCATCGCCGCGCAGGCCGTCAATCCTTCGGTGCTGACGACCGGCTTCGGCCTCTCGCTCAGCATCCTCGCCATGTATCTGACCATCAACAACCCCTGCGCGTGCATGGACAGCCTGACCGGCCTGAACGACAAGCAGTACCTGCTGCGCCGGATGGACGAGCTGACCGACGCGCACAAGGCCTTTCACATCATCACGGTCTACGCCTACCAGCTCGACCACATAAACAAGGTCGCGGGCGTGCAGAACGGCGACGAATTTCTGCGCCGCGCGGCGGAGCGGATGCAGGAGATCGCGGATCGGAACGTGTTCCGCATCTCGGGCAAGCGCTTCCTGCTGATGACGTTCTCGCTGCGCGAGTACGAGACCTGCCTGACGCGCCTGCGGCAGCTGTTCCATATGCAGCCGGACGACGCGCACGCCGCCCCCACGCCGGTCATCCTGTGCGGCGTGGTGAACGCGGAAAAGCTGGGCACGAGCGGTCTCGTACTCGACTACGCGGAATATCTCGAGTCCCTCGTCTCCCGGAGCGGCGAGACCCAGGTCATCCAGAACGACCGCAAGACCATGGACAGCTTCCACTACAACAAGCAGGTCGAGCAGTTCCTGCACCGCGCGATCGCGGAGGATCTGTTTGAGGTCTACTATCAGCCGGTCTACTCGCTCCACCGCCAGCGCTACGTGACCCTTGAGGCGCTCAGCCGCCTGCGGCATCCCGAGCTTGGCTGGATCTCCCCGGACATCTTCATCCGCCTCGCGGAAAAGAACCACCTCATCACCCAGATCACCGAGCTCCAGCTGCGGCGCGTCTGCCGTTTTCTGTGCGAAAACCCGGCGCTCCGCGCGAGCATCGCCAACGTCAAGATCAATCTCTCGCCGCTCGACCTCATCCAAAGCGAGAGCGGCAGCCACCTCGTCCGCATCCTCGGCGAGTACGGTCTCCCCTGCTCCTGCTTCCAGTTCGAGATCACCGAGACCGTCGCGACCGAGTATTCCGCGAGCCTGACCCGCGTGGCGGAGAGCCTTCAGGCGGCCGGCATCGGCCTGTGTCTGGACGATTTCGGCTCGGGCTACGCCAACCTGAACACGGTCATGCAGCTGCCCTTCTCGGTCATCAAGCTCGACCGCTCGCTCCTGTTTCATATCTGCACGGACAAAAACGCCGCCCTCTTCTACCAGAGCATCGTCTCGGCCTTCTGCCGCCTCGGCTACCGCATCGTCGCGGAGGGCGTGGAGACGCAGGAGGAGATGGAGCTGCTGCGCAGCTGGAACGTGGACATGATACAGGGCTACTATTTCTCCCGTCCGCTGCCGCCGGACGACCTGCTGCGGCTGCTCACGGGGAGCGCGGAGACGCAGGCGGAAAATCAGGCGTGAATTTTCCGGAAAAAATTTTTCCGGAACCGGAACTTTCGCGAACGCGCTGCGTCTAAGTCTGACGAAGAGACAGAAACACCGGCGTCTCTTCGGGAAAGAAGGCATTTATCATGAAAAAAACACTCCTGCTGCTTGCGTGCACCGCACTGCTGGCGGCCTCGCTCACGGCCTGCGGCAGCAAGCCGGCTGAAAACACGGATACGGATACCGGCTCCTCGTCCTCGGACAGCGCCTCGGCCGAGAGCAAGCTCTCGGGTACGCTCGACGAGAAGAAGGACTTCATGTTCGTCGTGACCGACGAAAAGGGCGCGTCCTATGAATTCACCTTCGACGCCTCGGCAAAGCCGGAGGGTCTGGACGACGCCGCGGAAGGCGATTCGGTCACTGTCACCTACAAGGGCACGGTCTCCGAGGCCGACCCGTTCGACGGCACGGTCATTTCGGTCGAGAAAAACTAAAGAAAAACCCCTGCCGGGACAGGCTTTCTGTCTCTCCGGCAGGGGTTTTCGCTTATTTTCAGGGCTGCTGCTCCGCCTTGTCCAGATACATCAGGCAGTCCGCCTTGCGGATGGCCTCGGTGATCGGATGCACGCCGCAGACGCCGCCGACGCTGACCGAGAGCCGGATATCCGCGAACTCGGACATACGGATACTGCGCACGGCCTGCTGGATCTGCTTTTTCTTCGCGAGGAAGATCTCCTCGGTCATGCGCGGGAACAGGAGCAGGAACTCGTCCCCGCCGTAGCGGATGAGGATGTCGGTCTTGCGGATGCAGGAGCGTATCGCGCCCGCGATGTCGCGCAGCGCCGCGTCTCCGGCGGCGTGGCCGCAGGTATCGTTGATGCGCTTGAAGCTGTTCACGTCGATGAGCGCTACGCCCTCCATGCCCTCGAGGTGGGTGCGGTAGGTCTCGAAATAGCGGCGCGAATAGATGCCCGTCATCGGGTCGAGGAACAGCTGCATATCCTCGCCGCGCGTGCGGTCGAGCAGGAAGCGCGAGCCGTTCGCGTCGATCCAGCGGCCCTCGTTGAGCCGCGAGATCATCTCGAGCACGCAGGGCGTGCCGTTGACCGAAACATACTTCGCGATGACGAAATACATCTCGTTCCGGGTAAATTCGAGCTTGTTGAGCGTGGTGCGCTCGGCGAACGCCCGGGTGGAGATGCAGTTGGCGCAGCCGCTGTCGGTGTCCCAGAACGCGGTGCAGCGCTCGCCCGTGCGGTGCAGCGAGCCGTTCGCGTCGATCTCGAGCACGGCATTGGCCGACGGGTCGACCAGACGGACGATGTCAAAGACGGTGCCGAGGCGCCGGATCTCGTCGGCGAGCGACGGCCCGTTCGCCGTGCTCCGGTCCGCGCAGCCGAGGGGCGCGCGGCTGTCCTGCTCCTTCTGCATGTCGGTCATGCAGCCGATCACGCCGACATAGCTGCCGGGCGAGAGCGGCGACCAGAGCGTGTGCATCCGGATGCTGTGCCAGTGCTGCTCGCCCTCGACCGGCAGGAGCAGGCTGATGGAAAGCTCGTTGTTCTCGGGCGTCGTGGCCTTGAGGGCGCACCGGAGCCGGTCGAGGTCGGCCGGCCGGAGCAGGCGCATACTGTCCGGGTTGTCCGCGTCCAGGATCGTCTTGCTCTTCCGCCACGGGCGGCTCCAGTCGACCACGGTGATCGACCGGGAGAGCGTATCGTACTCGAACTGCACGCCGCCGCAGCAGGACGCGAAAAAGGTCAGCATTTCCCGGGCATGGTTCAGCTCACGCTGGGCGCGGTCGCTGCGCGGCAGCTCGTTCTTTTTCAGCAGCTCGGAGGAAAGGCGCTGCGCGTTCTTCTTCATACTCCGCTCGGCCGCGAGCCGCGGCAGCGAGCTCTTGAGGCGCGCGCTGATCTCCTGAAGGCAGTCGAGCAGCATCGGATTGAACGCGCCGCACTCCCCGTTGAGGATCATGGTGATGGCGGTTTCGTGGCTGTACGCCTTTTTGTAGCAGCGGTCGCTCGTCAGCGCGTCATATACGTCCGCCAGCGCGACCACCTGCGCCGAGATCGGGATCTGTTCGCCGAGCAGGCCGTCCGGGTAGCCGCCGCCGTCCCAGCGCTCGTGATGCCAGCGGCAGATCTCGATGGCGGCCTTGAGCAGCGGCTCCTTGCGGTACGGCGTCAGCCCCTCGAGCATGGACGCGCCGATGGCGGGATGGGTGCGGATGACATCGAACTCCTCGGGCGTCAGGCGGCCCGGCTTGTTGAGGATGCTCTCGGGGATGCTGATCTTGCCGATGTCGTGCAGGGCGGAGGCGGTGACGATGAGGCGGATCTTTTCCTCGGTCAGATGATATACGTCGGTCTTTTCGCTCAGCCTGCGCAGCAGCATCCCGGTCACGGTCTGCACCTGGAGCACGTGCTGGGCGCTCTCGCTGTTGCGGAACTCGACGATGTGGCTGAGGATGCCAATCATGACATTGTTGTCCCGCTGATTGCGGTAGATCTGGTCGGAGACCATGCCCATCAGCCGCTTCTGGTTGGCGTAGAGCGTGAGCGTGTTCTTGACGCGGCGCTGGACGATGAACGAGTCGAAGGGACGGCGGATGTAGTCGGAAACGCCGAGGCCGTAGCAGCGCTCGATGGACTCGTGGTCGTCGGCGGCAGAGATCATGACGACCGGGATCTCGTCGATCCAGCGGAACTGGTTCATGTACTCGAGCACGGTAAAGCCGTCCACCTTCGGCATATTGATGTCGAGCAGCATCAGGTCGATGTTCATATCCTGCCGGAGCATGCGCAGCGCCTGCGCGCCGTCCTCTGCTTCTGTATATTTGTATCCCTCGCCCAGAATGGCCTTGAGTATTTCTCGGTTCATCTCCGAGTCGTCAACGATCAGGATTTTCTGTCGGTTCATAGTCGTTCGACCGCAGCCGGGTCGCGGTCCCTCCCCTGTCGGATTTTGTCACATATTCACTATTTTATTATACTACCAAAACAATGCAGAATAAAGGAGAACTTCCGGCAGCAGCGCCCGGAGAATAATAGGATTGTACCGTCGGGCGAAATCGTGTTATACTAAATGATAATATGCGGTATTTTCGGCCGCAGGGAAAGAGAGACAAAAGGAGACACGGCGATCTATGATAAAATACAAACGGCTGAGACGCGCATCGGCGCTTTTTGCGGCGCTCTCGGCGCTCCTGCTGTCCGGCTGCGCCCCGTCCGCGGCGTCCGACAGCACGCTGCCGACGCTCACCGTCGGCAGCGACACCTATCCGCCCTATGTTTACATGGATAACAACGGCGACATCACCGGTCTGGACGTCGAGATCGCGGAGGAGGCGTTCCGCCGCATGGGCTACCGCGCGGAATTCACCACGATCGACTGGGAGAAAAAGACCGAGCTGGTCGACAGCGGAGAGATCGACTGCATCTGGGGCTGCTTTTCCATGGCGGGACGAGAGAACGACTATCAGTGGGCGGGGCCGTATCTGGCGAGCCGTCAGGTCGTGGCGGTCGGCGCGCAGAGCGGCATCGAGACGATGAGCGAGCTCGAGGAAAAGACCATCGCGGTGCAGGCGACCGGCAAGCCGGAGGCGATCTTCCTGCGCGGCGGCGATAACGTCCCGGCCTTCCGGGACATCATCAGTCTCGCGGACCGCGGCGTGCAGTACGCCATGCTCGACTGCGGCTATGTGGACGCGGTCGCGGCGCACGAGGAGGCCATCCGGCAGTACATGAAGGACTACGGCGCGAATTTCCGCATCCTGGACGAGCCGCTGCTCGTGACCGGCATCGGCGTCGCCTTTTCCCGGCATGACACGCGCGGCCTTGCGGCGCGGCTGGACGAGGTCTTTGAGCAGATGCGCGAGGACGGCAGCATGGAAAAGCTCGTCGGAAAGTATCTCGACGACCCCGCGCACAGTCTGGAGGTGGATGCGCTTGAACAGTAAAAACCGGCAGCCGCGCTCGCGGAAAGCCTTCGCCTGCCTGTGCCTTGCGGGCGGACTGATGTTCCTCGGGATGGTATTCGGGCTGTCCCGTTATTCAGATATGCAGAGCTGCGAGGACCGCATGAACGAGCTGATCGACTTCGTCAAGGAGCAGTCCTCCGCCTACGTGCAGTACAACGAGACCGCCGTGGCCAAGGCGCTCGTGCGCGGCACGACCGAGGTGCAGGAGCTGGACAGCCTGACGCTCGACTGCGGCGAGGACGCGCTGCGGCAGTACACCGAGCGGCTGTGGCTGACCGGCGTTTCGGTCGTGGACGCGAAGGGCAGGCTGGTCTGCGAGTACAGCACGGACGGCATCGGCTACGCCCGGCTTCAGACCGATCTGGAGCCCGAGCGCGTGCTCGCCGTGGTCGGCCATCCGCAGAGCACCTACGTCCGCCGCGTGCAGCTGACCGACGGCTCGTTCGCCGACACCGCCGTGCACAGCCTTGCGGACGGCAGCGGCGCGGTGCTCGCCTGGCGGCACACCAAAGCCGCGTTCGCGCAGAAATCCGTGCTCTCCGTGCAGGACTTGCTCGACGGCTACGACGCCGCGACCACGGGAGTCGTGCTCCTCGCGGACGGCAACCGCGTGACCGCGTCGGATGATCCGTCCCTCATCGGCACGAACACCACGGAAAATGAGCTGCTCCGCCGCATCCGTTCGAGCGGACAGGCGGAAACGCTGGTCTATGCCGGGCGGAAGGGCCTGACCCGGTACTACGGAATGTACAGCCACGGGCGCGACTTCTACTACTACATGTATGTTCCGGGCAGACTGCTCTACACGAACACGCCGGTCAACATGATCGCGGCGTTCCTCGCCTGCGTGGGCGTTCTGACGCTGCTCCTGTTCGTGCGCCGAGGCACGGAAAAGAGCTTCCTGCAGCAGCAGCAGTCGCTCGAAAAGGAATATCAGCTTTCGCTCGAGCAGAAAAACGCCGAGCTTGAACGCGCCATCCGTCAGGAAACGGCGGCCAACCGCGCCAAGCGCGAATTTCTGTTCAATATGTCGCACGACATCCGCACGCCGATGAACGCGATCATCGGCTTCACCTCGCTCGCGGCCACCCATATCGACCACCGCGAACAGGTGCTCGACTACCTGAAAAAGACCGCGACGGCGAGCCAGCACCTGCTCTCGCTCATCAACGACGTGCTCGACATGAGCCGCATCGAGAGCGGCAAGGTCTCGCTCGAGCCGCGCCCGGTGCACCTGCCCGAGCTCGTGCACGACCTGCGCGACATCATCCAGTCGGGTATCTCCGCCAAGCGCATCTCGCTCTTCATCGACATGGTCGACGTGGAGGACGAGGACGTCATCGCCGACCCCATGCGCCTCAACCAGATCATGCTCAACATCATGTCCAACGCCATCAAATTCACCCCGGCGGGCGGCACGATCACCCTGCGCATCGTCCAGAAGCAGACCGCGCCCGAGGGCAGCGCGGACTATGAGTTCCATATCCGCGACAACGGCATCGGCATGAGTCCGGCGTTTCAGGAGCACATCTTCGAGCAGTTCGCGCGCGAGGAGACCTCGACCGTCAGCGGCATTCAGGGCACCGGCCTCGGCATGGCGATCACGAAAAATCTGATCGACATGATGGACGGCGGCATTTCGGTCGAGAGCGAACCGGGAAAGGGCTCGGAATTCACGGTCTCCCTGCGCTTTCCGGTCAGCGGAGAGCGGGCCGCCGCGCCCGCGCGCATCCCCCAGCTCGAGGGCCTGCGCGCGCTCGTCGCGGACGACGACACCGACACCTGCCTGAACGTCAGCAAGATGCTGCGCACGATCGGAATGCGGGCGGACTGGACGACCTCGGGACGCGAGGCGGTCGTCCGCGTGCAGGACGCGCTCGATCAGGGCGATGGCTTCCGCGTGTTCATCATCGACTGGATGATACCCGATATGAACGGCCTCGAGGTCGTGCGCCGCGTGCGGAAGATGATCGGCGACGCCACCCCCATCATCATCCTGACCGCCTACGACTGGACGGACATCGAGGTCGAGGCACGGGCCGCGGGCGTGACCGCCTTCTGCGCAAAACCGCTGTTCCTGTCCGAGCTGCGCCGCGTGCTGGCCGAGCCGTTCCGCATGGAGGAACAGGCGGAGCCGGCGGAAAAGCCAGCGGAGTTCGCCGGAAAGCGGCTGCTGGTCGTCGAGGATAACGCCCTCAACTGCGAGATCGCGGTGACCATGCTCGAGGAAGCCGGGTTCACGGTGGACACGGCGGAAAACGGCAAGCTCGCGGTGGACAAGGTGCGCGAAAACGCGCCCGGGTACTATGATCTGGTGCTGATGGACATTCAGATGCCGGTCATGAACGGCTACGAGGCCACGCGCGCCATCCGCGCCCTGCCGGACGCCGAAAAGGCGGCCCTGCCCATCGTCGCCATGACGGCGAACGCCTTTGACGAGGACCGCCAGAACGCCGCAAGAGCCGGCATGAACGGCCACCTCTCCAAGCCGTTCGATATGCAGCAGCTGCTCGCGATGATCGAAAACATACTGCCGTGAGAAAGCCTTCCCGAAAACGTTATAACGTCAAAACTGCATAACGTTAAAACTTCATAACTTCGAAACGTTATAACGTTTACTCTCGCATTCATTGCGAAAACGTCCAGATTTCACTAAAAAACCTGTCTTACAGGAGGAAAACCGCACATGAAAGGAACAGCCGTTTATTATTCGCCGTTTGGGAAAATGCAGCTGGACTGGGAGGACGGCGCGGTCACGGACTTGAAGCTCGCCGGGGACGGCCTCTGCGAGGGAACGCCGAACGCGCTGACCGCACTCGTATTCCGTCAGCTGGACGAGTATTTTTCCGGGACGCGCCGGACGTTCGACTTCCCCTGCCGCCTGCGCGGCACGCCCTTTCAGCAAAGGGTCTGGGCGGCGCTGCGTGAGATTCCCTATGGCGAAACGCGCAGCTATAAACAGCTCGCCGAGGCCATCGGTCAGCCGAACGCCTGCCGCGCGGTGGGCATGGCAAATCACGCGAACCCCATCCTCATCGCCGTCCCCTGCCACCGCGTCATCTGCGCGGACGGCTCGCTGGGCGGCTACGCCGGCGGCGCGGAGATGAAAAAAGCGCTGCTGCGGCTCGAGCAGACGGGCGGCGCGGCGGCTATCCCGAGCGCAGCCTTGTCTGCAAACGTCTGAAAGGGGTCATTTCATGATCTACACGGTAACACTCAATCCCGCACTGGATAAAACGGTGGAGATCCCCGGCATGGCGCTCGACACCGTCAACCGCATCACGGAAATGCGCACCGATCCCGGCGGCAAGGGCATCAACGTGAGCAAGGTGATCGCGAAGCTCGGCGGAGAGAGCTGTGCGGCCGGCATCCTCGGCGGCGGAAGCGGAAAAATGCTCGAAAAGCTGCTCGAGGGCGAGCCCTTCGCGACGCGGTTCCGCTTTGTCGAGGGGCAGACCCGCACCAACCTCAAGATCATCGACCGCGAGAGGCACACGAACACCGACATCAACGAGCCGGGTCTGACCGTCACGGACGCAGATTTAGATGCGCTGCTGCACGAGCTGTTGGCGGAGCTTCGGCCGGGCGACATCGTCGTCCTCGCCGGGAGCCTGCCGAAGGGTGCGCCGCAAGACACCTACCGCACCTGGACGGCTGCGTGCAAAAAGGCGGGCGCACGGGTCTTTCTCGACGCGGACGGCGCGCTGCTCGCGGAAGGCCTGAAGGCCGCCCCCTACCTCATCAAGCCGAATGATGATGAGCTGTCGCGGCTGGCAGGAAAAAAGCTCGAGACCCTCGAGGAGCTGACTGCCGAGGGCAGAAAGCTGCTGGAGCGCGGCATCGAACGGGTCGTGATCTCGCTCGGCGGCCGCGGCGCGCTCTATCTGCGAAAGGGCAGCACGATCTACGCCGAGGGTCTCAGGGTCCCGGTCGGCAGCACGGTCGGCGCAGGCGACAGCGTGGTCGCGGCGCTCGCGTATGCCGAGGCGCAGGGACTGAGCGAGGAGGAGGCCGTCCGCCTCTCGACCGCCGCCGGCGCGGCGAACGTCATGTGCAGCGGCACGCAGGCCGCCGAACGCGAGGCCGTCGAGGCGCTGCTCCCGAAGGTGCGCTTTTCTCGTCTGCGGCTGTGAGCGCCGTCCGCGCGGCGTCAAGGTGCCGGAAAAACGGTAAAGTTACAAAGTCACAGCGTTTCAAAGTTATAACGTTTCATGCGATCTATCCCGGCGGAACAGGACGTTTTCCGCCGGGATTTTCGCGTTCTGCGAACCGATACGCGGAGTAAAGTTACAGCGTTTTAACGTTATGCAGTTACAGCTTTGCGGCGCCCGGCGAAAAAAAGATTGACAGCCGGAGAAAATGCAGTATATTCTTATCTCAGAAAAATACCGCACAGACAGAAAAAGGAAAGGGAGATTTCGGTATGTCGGAGCTGTCGAGCATCAAAAGTCAGGCGCTGACCGAACGGATTGAGGAGCGTTTGTTTGCGTACATTCTGGACAACCATCTGAAGGTCGGGGCGAAGCTGCCGAACGAGCATGAGCTGGCGGCGCATTTCGAGGTCAGCCGCGGCACCGTCCGCGAGGCGGTCAAGCTGCTCGTCTCGCGCGGCGTTCTGCGCGTCAAACACGGCTCGGGCACCTACGTCGCGTCCCTGTTCCCGCTCCACGCCAATCCGCTGGGTCTGGACGCGGTCGAGGACAAGCTGCAGCTCGCGCTCGATCTGACCGACGTGCGGCTCATGCTCGAGCCGACGATCGCGGCGCTTGCGGCGCAGAACCGCACGGACGAGGAGGTCGAGCAGCTGGCCGAATACTGCGACGCGGTACGCGAAAAGATCGAGGCCGGAGAGGACTACCTCATCGAGGATATGCGCTTTCACTGGTTCCTCGCGAAATGCTCGCACAACATGGTCGTCGAGCCGCTGATGCCGATCATCGACGCGGCTGTGATCTCGATCGCCAACATCACGCGCAAGGAGCTGCTCACCATGACCATCGACACGCACAAGGAGATACTGGACGCCGTGCGTGACCGCGACCCGCAGGCCGCCCGCAGCGCCATGTCCGTGCATCTCGACACGAACCGCATCTTCATCCGCCAGACGAAAACGGCGCGATAAAGACTGTCGAGACTGTCGCGAAACTACAGTTTCGCCGACAAGTGTGTTCTGGCTTCGCAGAACACGGACGTCCGAAAGTTCCCATGCGGAAACTTTCTCCCTCTCAAGGTATAAAAACCGAGGTACACGCCCCCGGTTTTTATGCAATCACTCCGTGATTGCTGTTGCATACGCGCTGACGCGCGGCTGCTGTGTTTTGTAAAACAGACTTTATCGACAGATTGAAGCGCCTGCAATGCAGGCGCTCTTTTTTGCGCCCGGACCGAAGTGGTCCGATGTTTTTTTCTCGCTTTTTCTTATTTCCCGCGCATTTCCCGCAAAAATACGCAATCCGTTTACGCGATTTGATGGTTTTGCACGATTTTATAAAAAAATTTTATTGCAAAAGTAGAAAGCATTTTGGACAACTTGAAACACATCTTTTCAAAAATTATAATGCTGAGTATAGAGACCTGCTCCGGAACAGCCGGCGTTTCCGGGGGGTCAGCATAGAAAATTTTCGGGTGAAAAGATATTACAGGAGGAATGCGTTATGTTACGCAGCGAACATATTCTGAAGGGTCTGGGCAACCAGTATTACCGTGCAACCTACAAATCCATGGGCTTTACCACCGAGGATCTCAAGCGTCCGCTCATCGGCATCGCGAACGCCTGGAGCGAGTGCGTGCCCGGCCACTACAACCTGCGTCAGGTCGCGCAGCGCGTCAAGGACGGCATCTACCGTGCAGGCGGTACGCCCATCGAGTTCGGCGTCATCGGCGGCTGCGACGGCATGGGTCAGGGTCACGACGGCATGCACTTCATCATGCCCTCGCGCGAGCTGATCGCCAATTCCATCGAGTCCATGGCGCAGATCAACCTGTTCGACGGCCTCGTCCTGCTCGGCTCGTGCGACAAGATCGTTCCGGGCATGCTGATGGCGGCGGCCCGTCTGGACATCCCGTGCATCTTCCTGCCGGGCGGCCCGATGGAGGGCGGCGTTGAGTTCGACGGCCGTCAGGCCGACCAGACCTCTGCCACCGAGGCTTATGGTATGCTTTCCGCCGGAAAGATCACGGAGGCGGAGTATGTGGCTCTGGAGGATACCGCCTGCCCAGGCTGCGGCTCGTGCTCCTACCTCGGCACCGCGAACACCATGTGCGCCCTCGCGGAGGCGCTCGGCATGACCCTGCCGGACGGCGGCACCGCCCCGGCGACCTCCGCGGTTCGCATGATGAAGGCCGAGGAGACCGGCGTCAAGATCATGGAGCTGGTCGAGAAGAACATCACCGCCCGCCAGATCATCACCGACGGCTCCATCCGCAACGCCATCAAGGCATGTCTGGCCATGAGCGGCTCGACCAACGCCGTCATGCACCTGACCGCCATCGCCTACGAGGCCGAGCTCGGCATCAAGGTGCTCGACGAGTTCGACAGCCTGTCCGACACCACGCCGCAGCTGGCGCGCATGAACCCGTCCTGCAAGTACAGCATCGTGGACTTCTACAAGGACGGCGGCGTGCCGCGTCTGATGGAGAACCTGCGCTCCATGCTCGAGACCGACGTCATGACCGTCACCGCGCACACCCTCGCGGAGAATATCGACAGCCACAAGTACCTGTACCCGGCGACCGGTCTGGTCAACCACACGCTCGATGACCCGTTCGGCTACACCGGCGGCGTCGCTGTCCTGCGCGGCAACCTCGCGCCCGACACCGGCATCACCAAGCCCGGCGCGTTCGACAAGAGCCTGCATCACTTCAAGGGCGAGGCCATCTGCTTCGACTCCGAGGAGGCCGCAGAGGAGGCTATCCTCGCCGGCAAGATCCATGACGGCCACGTCGTCGTTATCCGCTACGAAGGCCCGAAGGGCGGCCCCGGCATGCGCGAGATGTTCAAGGCCATGAAGTACCTGTACGGCCGCGGCCTCGCCAAGACCACCGCGCTCATCACCGACGGCCGCTTCTCCGGCACGAACAACGGCTGCTTCGTCGGCCATATCTCCCCCGAGGCGGCAGAGGGCGGCCCGATCGCCATCGTCCATGACGGCGACACCATCGAGATCGACGTCGATAACAAGCAGCTCAACCTGCTCGTGCCCGACGAGGAGATCGAGGCGCGTCTCAAGCAGTGGAAGCGCCCCGAGCCCAAGTTCAAGAAGGGCTGGCTCGGCCTGTACTGCAAGCTCGCGGCCTCCGGCTCCGAGGGCGGCGTCATGAAGTTCGATCACCTGTAAGCCGACGGAAAGGGGAATTTCACTATGGATGGAGTAACCGTATCCGTTCTGGGCGCTCTGGCCGCGCTCGTCGTGGCCATCGTACTCATTCTGAAAAAGGTCCAGCCGACCTATGCCATGCTGATCGGCGCGGTCGCCGGCGGCCTCATCGGCGGCGCCGGTCTGACCGGAACCGTAAACTATATCATCTCGGGCACGCAGGGCATCGTCTCCGCCATCATCCGCATCGTGACCGCCGGCATCCTCGCCGGTGCGCTGATCGAGAGCGGCGCGGCCGAGCGCATCGCGGAGGCGATCATGAACAAGCTGGGCGCGAAGCGCTGCCTGATCGCGATCACGCTCGCGACGTGGGTCCTGACCGCCGTCGGCGTGTTCGGTGACGTCGCGTGCATCACGGTCGCACCGATCGCCCTTCAGATGGCGAAGCGTGCAGGCTATCACAAGATGGGCGTTCTGATGGCGCAGCTCGGCGCGGTCCGCGCGGGCAACGTCATGAGCCCGAACCCGAACGACATCGCGGCGGCTGAGGGCTTCGGCGTGCCGCTGACCTCGATCATCGCGGTCGGCATCATCCCGGCCGTCGTGGCTCTGATCGTCACCTCGCTCCTCGCCTACCATCTGCGCATGCGCGGCACCGAGATCGCGGACAGCGACGTCAACACGATCGACAGCAAGGATCTGCCTCCCCTGTGGGCGGCGCTCGCCGGTCCGTTCGTCACCATCGCCATCCTGGTCCTGCGCCCGATCGCCGGCATCACCATCGACCCCCTGATTGCGCTCCCGGTCGGCGGCATCGTCGGCACCATCGCGATGGGCAAGACCAGGGAAATGGGTCACTATTTCACCGCCGGTCTCGCGAAGATGAGCGGCGTGGCCATGCTGCTGATCGGCACGGGCGCGCTCGCGGGCATCATCTCCAACTCCTCGCTCAAGGACGTTATCATCTCCGGCATTGAAACGCTCGGCCTGCCCGCCTTCATGCTCGCGCCGATCGCCGGCATGATGATGGGCGCGGCGACCGCGTCCGCTACCGCAGGCACGACCCTCGCAAGCCAGATCTTCGGGCCGACCGTAGTCGCGAGCGGCATCGCGCCGCTGGCTGCCGCAGCCATGACCAACGCGAGCGTATTCGTCTTTGACGGTCTGCCGCACGGCTCGTTCTTCCACGTCAGCGCAGGCGGCGTCAACATGGGCATCAGCGAGCGACTCAAGCTGCTCGGCTACGAGGCCATCAACGGCTTCGCCATGCTGGCCGTCAGCACCCTCGTGTTCGGCGTGTTCCGCGTACTGGGATAAAAGACTGTCGCGAAACTTCACAGGAATAAAAGACGAGACCGCTTTTAAGCGGTCTCGTTTTCGTCTGTCGGAAAAAGGAGCGGCCCCAGCCGCTCCTTTGCATTTTCTGCGCATTTCTGGTTGTTTTCTGCTTAGTTTACTTCTTACATCTGTAAATCAGGGTCACGATCTGCGCTCTCGTGCAGTTATCGTCCGGGGCGAACGCGGTCTCGCTCACGCCTTTCGCAACATCGTTTTCGACCGCCCAGAGCACTGCATTATAGTAGTACGCAGCCGCGGGAACGTCAGCGAACGGGTTTTCGCCGCCGGATGCCGGGGACTGCTGCGCGCGCCACAGGAAGGTGACGATCTGCGCACGGGTGCAGCTGGTGTCTGGAGCGAATGCGGTCTCGCTCACGCCCTTCGCGACGCCGTTTTCGACCGCCCACGCGACTGCCTTCGCGTAATAAGCGTCCGCCGGGACATCGGCAAAGCTGCTCAGCGTTTTCGGCTCGGGCGAGCCTGCCGCACGCCACAGGAAGGTCACAGCCTGCGCGCGGGTGCAGCCGGCGTTCGGGGCAAACAGCGTATCGCTCGTGCCGCCGGTCACGCCCTCCTGCGCCGCCCACAGCACTGCGTCATAGTAGTAATCCTCCGCGTGCACATCGGTGAAGAAGTTGAGCATGGTGTTGTCGTCCATAAAGACCGCCTTCACCGTGATCTTGCCCGCCGGCATGACGAAGGTGTACCTGCCGCCGCCCTTGTCGGTCAGCGCGAGCGCCTTGCCGTCCTTGTCCAGCACGGTCAGGCTTTCGAGGGTGTAGCCCTTGTCGGGGGTTGCCGTGATGGTCACAGTGTCGCCCTTGGACGCGGACTCGGGAGATACGGTGACAGTACCGTGCTTTACATCATCTACAGATACCGAATAGCCAGGTGCGGAGACGCTTCCGCCGCCTCCTCCACCGCCGCCGCCGGAAGAACCGCCGCCGGAGGTAGAGTCTGTGATACGGATGCTGATCTTCTTTTCAGCGATCACACTGGTATCTGCGTTGACTGCGGCGCAGATCAGGGTCATCGTGCCCTCCTGATCGCCGAAGCTGAGGGTATTTCCGCTGATCACGGCGTGGGTATCATTCTTTTCCAGCGTCCAGCGTACCGAAGCCGGGTAGGCCGCCAGCTCTTCCGCAGTAAAGGCCGTGCCGAACTGGTCGAGCGTCGTGACCTTGACCGCAGACAGGTCGAGCGCGGCATTTTTCCGGACGGACGAGGGGACGCCGTCCGCGGTGATCGCGGTCAGCCGTCTCGGCGCCGTGACCGTCAGGGTGATATGGTTGCTTTCGATGTCGCCGGAACGGGCGTAGATCTCGGTCGAATCCTCCTTCAGCGCCTTGAGCGTTCCGTTTTCGAGCGAAACCACATCCGGCTTGGAGCTGACCCATTCAAAGCTGCCGCCGGTCATCTCTCGGCCGTACTGGTCGAAGCCGGTGGCGGTGAACTGCTCCGCGAGAACCGCGTTCTCGTCCAGCCGCAGGACAAAGCCGTCCTTCCTGTCGGCGCGGATGGTCTTGAGGACGGGCTGCTGCTCGGCCTTGACAACGACATTCTTCGCCGTCTTTCCGGCAGAAGCCGAGGAGGCTTCCAGAATTACGTCCGCATAGGACGCCTCCGGGACGCTGCCGGCCGCAACGAGCAGCGTGCCGTTTTCGATCACGGCGTCGGTCTGGTTGGCGGCCGCGAGCGTCCACTCGATGTCGGACGGGACCGCGCAGGGATTGCCGTGCTGGTCGCGGGCGAGCAGCGGGATACGGGACAGGTCATAGGACGCGCCCTCGACAGCCGCAGGAGCGCCGCCGTTGTAGTACAGCTCGTTCAGATACGGCTTCGCCGTCACCTGTACGGGCAGCGGCTGCGTCGTTTTGTAAACCGGCTTGCCGTTCTCGTCCTGTCCAATCGGGTAATACAGGGTAACGGTATCCGTGCCGACGACAAGGCCGGTGAGCGTGCTGCCGCTGATTTCGGCATAGCCCTTGTCCGTGGCGAGCCGCCACTCGAACAGGCTTTCGTCGAGCGTCATGTCCTCGCCGTACTGATCCTTGGCCTCCACAATGAGTGTGCTCAGGTCGAAGGTGTTCGCCGTATCATCATTATAGATGAGATCGGGGATCGTGCCGTTCACGGTCAGCGTCTCGAGCTGCCGCTCGGGCAGTACCTGAAGCGGCACGCGGTTGGACTCGGTGTCGTTTACGATGGCGTAGATCTGATAATTGCCCGGCTGGGTAAATTCGATGTCGCCCGTGGTTTCGTCGATGGTCAGGCCGTCGTTGTCCTCCACGCTCCATTTGACTCTGCCGGTCACGTCGAAGTTCTCGTCGTTCTCGTCCTTGGCGGTCACGGTCAGACCCGAAACGTCGGCGGTGTTGCTGCCGTCGTTGAAGTAGAACGGCTCAAAGCTGCCGGCTACGGTGACAGAGGACAGCGCAACAGGCAGGATGGTCAGCTCGACCAGCTCGCTCTTGAAGTGAGCCGTGGTCTCGATCGAAGCCTTGGGCTGATAGCGCAGGAACAGCGGCTTTCCGTCATTCGGCCTCAGTGCCTTGAGGACAGGGTAGCCGTTGCGGTTTGTCGTGACCTCGGCGTACTCCGAAGCGTCGTTCAGACCTTCGTCCACGACCGTCCATTCGCCGCTCAGGCGCGGATTGAAGCCGTACCAGTCGACGTCAAACTCGTTTTTCGCCTCGACCTTGATGCTGTCCAGACGCAGGCTCTGCTGCTCGTACAGCGAAATCTGATCGGTATCAGGTACGAGACGGTCGAGCGCATAGATCGGGTACACCTTCTGCGGGGTGATTACGGTGTTCTTGGAGGTATAGTGGAACGAACCGAAGTACGGCGCGACCGGCTGACCGGAGCGCAGCTGATCGGCGGCCGTCTTGAATCCGCCCTGATACAGGGTGTTCATATCCAGACCGTCGGGGTCGTAGCCGGTGACATCCCGGTTCTGGATGCGGGCATCCAGATCCTCGATCGCGCTGAGGCCGTTCCGGCCGAAGGTGTACTTCTTGAAATCCCGGCCCTTCCAGCTGTCCACCGAGACACCATTCCCCTTGGTTCGATGATAGCCGGTAACCGAGAGGAGCATGGTCTTATACTTGATGCGCACTGCACCGGTATAAGGAATGGTCGTTTGCAGGTCGGTCACATCGACATTGATGTCGAGACCCGTATGCGCCGGCAGTGGTACGGAAATGGTATCCGTAATGGACTGCGCGTAGGACTCCTCCTTGCTGCTCTCGTAGGTCTTTTCCATGCCGTAGGAGTAGGAAAAGCTCTGCTCGACCTTGGCGGTGGGCGAAAGCGCGGCCAGAACGGGCACGCTGAATTCAACGCCTACCGTGGTCTCCTCGGTCCAGTTCTGCGAATAGGTATTGGAGACCGTGGTCGAGGTCGTGGTGCTCTTTTCATAGGTATAGCTCTTCTCGACCGTGTTTTCGAAGTCGTTGCGGTTTTCCGCCGTCACCTTGTAGCTGTCCGAGCTGCCGCCCAGATTAAACTGGTAGCCCTTCTTCTCGAGCGACGCCGTTGTATCGTTCGCCTCGATGGAAGGCGTCTCAAACCGGTCCGCAATGCCCTGAATTTCGAAGTCGTAGAACGCCTGTACATAGTAGCCGTAGCCGGTACTTACATAAGAGTGATGGTCATCGCGTTCCTTCTCCGCTCTGGTAGAGACATAATAAACCGGGGTTTCTTCTTCCGGCAGGCTGTTCAAAACACCCGAGCCGCTCAAAATCGCGCTCTGGTCAACGACGCTGCTGACAGCATCCCGCAGACCCTTGGCTGTATACTGTACCTTCGCATAATCTGCCGCCGTCAGAGCGGTATACGGCTCATGATAGCCGTGTTCATTGTTGTCGTTATAGTATGTTTTAGGCAGAACATTGTTCGCAATAGCCGCCCACTTCTCCGCAAATTCGGGATTCCGGATCATCTCCTGCAAAATCTGCTCCTGTGTGCCCGGCAGGTTGTAGGTATCCGAGGCATCAAAGATCTCCCAGTCGTGCTCCGCCGTCACCGCCGCCCCTGCTGTCGGGGGCAGCAGGCCGAAGCACACCGACAGCGCCAGAACTGCGCTCAGTCCCCGCCGCTGTATCGTTCGCTTTTTACTCATACTGTTTTCCTCCTTTTCTGTGGTGTTCCTGCTCCGCCATGGACAGAAGCTCGTCGTGGCTCAGCTCTACGTCGCAGAAGCGGACAAAAATGCCGTTCGTCACCGCGCTGTTCCAGATCTGCGGGTCGGCAAGAGACCGGAATCGGAACTTGTCCAGATACGGCTCCATGTCCAGCAGGAGCCTGCTCCCGGAGACGAAATCGACCTGAAGCACATGACCGCCGAGCGGACGGACGGCCTCGATGTATTTCCGCTCCATCTGCCCTCCCCTCCTTTCTCAGAATGCAGATAAAAAGGTTCCACCGTATCTGTAGGATACAGCGGAACCTGAAAAATAACCATTAACAACTTGTTAGTTTGTGCGCCGCGCGCGGAACAGAGAAAACGGATACGGGAGAGCCGCCGTGCAGAAAAATACACTTTCTGCGGCTTTTCTGCATCGTTTCCTTCCAGTTTATTCCTTAAATACGCTCCGCTCCGGTGCTATAATTGGGAAATACACAGTATATTTCATGCTGAGAAAGGAATGATATGGATATGAAAAGACGTATTTTATCCTGTTTTCTGGCATTCTGCATGATCTTCGCCCTGCTTCCGGCACCGGCGCAGGCGGCAGGGAACGCAGAAAACGCGACGCCGACCGTCACGGCCACCGTGTAGCACGCGAAGACCGGACAGATCACCGCGCAGATCGAGGCTTACATGACCGATCCGGCCAACAAGACCCGGACGGTCAAGCCCTGCGACATCATTTTTCTGATCGAGCAGTCAAAATTCATGAATACGCAGAACGGCTCGGCCAATTCCGGCGACGAGCGCGCGGAAATCCTGGGCGCCATAGAACGCCTGCTGGACGGGATGCCGAAGCCGACCACCGGCGGCGAGCACCGCATTGCGATCGCGGGCTACGGCCGCATTAACAACCCCGGTCGCAGCGACGGCTATGATGCCGCGCTCTACCCCGGCAGGCTGCCGAGCAGTAATGACAGCCTGAACACCGGCTATTATACCAAAGACGGCGGTTTTCATTCGCAGAGCGGCTGGACGGAATGCGACTTTCAAGATGACACGTCCCTGCCGCAGCTGCCGTCGGGCTATCTGCCAGATCCAGATCCAGATGGTAAAGATGGCTATGACGATGTGTTCCTGTCGGTCGACAACGCCAAGCAGGTCATCGACGCCAAGCAAATGGTGCCGTGGTACGCCGGTGCGGCGCGCATGGACGCCGGTCTGACCATCACGGAGCGGCTTGCCGAGATCGCCAAGGAGCAGCACAAGGTAGACAGTGAGGATCGAAATCTGATCGTCTGCATCGCCGCCAGCTCGCTCCCCTATCAGAACAACGGCACTTATCAGCAGCTGCGCCCGAAGGCGGCGATCGCGGCGGCGAACACGCTCAAGAAAACCTATGGCGCGACCATTTTCGGTCTGGGCGATTTCAACAAGCTGAACCTGGGAAACAGTGAGTCTCTGAACGACCCCGACAAGCAGCGAGACTTCTTCAACTCCACCATGGCGTCCATCTGCGGCAATACGTCTACAAGCGGCGCGGACTATTTCAAGGGACTCAGTCAGGTGCACGACATCGACACGGCGCTCAACGAGCTGATGACCAAAATCGACGCCAATGTCGGCGAGGGCGCAGCCGAGGAGATGAGCATTGATGTGGACCACTTCACCGAGGGCGCGGGTGGATACAGCTGGAGCCAGCTGAAGGACGGCCACCATATCCTGTCCGCCGGCAGCATCCGCGAGGTCGCGTCGGTGGATTATTACCGCTTCACCGGCTATGACAGCAGCGGAACGCCGCTGTTCCAGTCGACGCCCTCCCGCCATACCGAACAGAGCCTTGCGGACATCGGCCGCGGCAACGCCATCCAGACCTCTCTGAACATTCTGCCGATTCCGCCGCAGGCGCACGCAGGCGAGATCAAGGGCGCGAATTACGGCGAGAAGGTCGTCATCACCATCACCGACCCGGTCTGCATCGACTATGACTGGATCGGGCGCTGGCGGCCGGACCTTGTTGCTCCGCCCAAACACGAGCACGCCGCGCGCGGAACGACGCACAAGCCTGCCGCGCCGACGCAGAACGCAGTGGCCGGGAAGAACCTGAACCTGAAATTCGACGGCTGGTACCGCCTGTGGGACGAGACGATCGACAAGGATAAGCCAACGTGGGAATACGGCGGAAAGACCTACGTCAAATACACCGGGACCGTGTTCCCGGCGTTCGGCAGCGACCTCAAGCTGTACGGCCGCTGGCTGCCCGAGATTCAGGTCTCGTTTCACTGGGCCGGCTCGGTCATCCCGGTGGACGGGGACGGCAATAAAATCGCGCCGCCGTCCGCGCTGAGCCTTTCGCTTAACGGAGACGGAACCTGTCACTATCAGGCGACTGCGCCGACGGCGGACGGCTTCGAGTTCGGCGGCTGGTACAAGGATTCCGCCTGCACGCAGAAATTCGAAGAGGGCGGCGAGGTTCTGACCGCAAACACCAACCTTTACGGCCGCTGGACGAGGCTCGGCACGAAGACCGTGACCTTCAAGGTGCAGAACGGCACATGGTCGGACGACCACTCGAGCGCGGACAGGAATGTTACCGTCGAGCTGCGCAACGGCCTCGGAACGCTGTCTGCGGATGCCGTGCCGACGGATATGATTCCGGACAACGAACACAAGGCTCCCGGCGCGTGGGACAGCCGCCCGAATACGAACGCCGACGGCATCAGTGAGACGGGAAACTATGTCTATACCTATACCTTCCCTCCGAAGGACAAATGCACGGTAACTTATCACTGGGTGAGCACAGAGAACCCGGATTCTGCCGTCCTCCCGGCGCCGGAGACAGTGACCGAGGGTACGCCTCATCCGGTCGCAACGGTTGACCCAGTAAAGGACTGGACGTTCTCGGGCTGGTATGATAACGAGGCCTGCAATGGCACTTCCGTAACCACGGTAACGTGCAGCAGCGCAGGTCAGAATATCGACCTCTACGGCAAATGGACACATCCTGACTACTGTACCGTAACGTTTCTCGCGGATTACGCGGATTATATGATGCCCGAACGCGGATCCCTGAATGTGGGCGGTCAGACCGTTTCTGAATATAAGGTTCCGGTTTCCTACGGCTCTACCCTGCAAAATGCAGTCAAAAGCCTGCCGACACCGGTTTCCGGTTCGGAAAATCAATGGTTTTTCAAGAGCTGGGACCTGAAGGAGGATGGTTCGGAAAAGATCTTCTATACCGATCTGGAAGTTCTGAATATGCCTGTGCGCTCCAATCTGACCTTCGTCGCCCAGTGGTGGCCGATCGTGACGTTCGACGCCAACGGCGGCGCATGGAGCAGCGGCGAGACCATCGAGACCATGCACTATGTGAAAATTCAGACGGATACCGAGAAGGTTGCGGCGGAAAGTACGCCGGTCAGAAACGGCTATACCTTCCTCGGCTGGTATACGGCGGCCGACGGCGGCGATCGGGCGAATTTTGAAGAAAAGGTGAACCGCCCCACAACCCTGTATGCACACTGGGCAAAAAATGCCGCCGTCACGTTCCGCATCGTCAACGGCACATGGTCGGGCGGCGCAGCAGAGGACAAGACCGTATCGGTCGTGCTCTATCCGCAGGCGGACGGCACCGCGAGCGGCACGCTGGACGCAAGCTATGTACCGCAGATCATGCTCCCGGCGCCGGGATACGAAAATATCGCCGGCGGCTGGGAACAGACGCCGAACACCGACCCGAACGGCATTACCGGAGATGTGACCTATGTCTACCGGTTCGGCAGCACCGGCGGCGGCAGCTCTTCCGGCCACTCGACCCGGTACACCCTGCACTATGAGTCGAACGGCGGAACAGCTTACAAGGATGAGCGCTGTTCTTCCGGCACGAAGGTGACGCTCGATAAGACCCCGACCCGCGAGAGCTATACCTTTACCGGCTGGTATGCCGACAAGGCGCTGACGCAGAAGATCACAAGCGTGACGATGAACAGCGACAAGACGGTCTACGCAGGCTGGGAGGCGACCGGCGTGCCGGACAAGCTCAACGGCGACGACCATTTCGCCTATGTCATCGGCTATCCGGACGGAAAGGTGCACCCGGAGGGCAATATCAGCCGCGCGGAAACAGCAACGATCTTCTTCCGCCTGCTCAAATCCGACATTCGCGACGGAAATCTGACCGCCGACAACGATTTTTCCGATGTTTCGGACGGCCAGTGGCACAACAAGGCGATTTCCACGATGGCAAAGCTCGGTATCGTCAAGGGCCGCCGTGCGGACAGCTTTGACCCCGATGCCTCGATCACTCGTGCGGAATTTGCGGCGATCTGTGCGCGCTTCAACACCAAACCGGTCGAGAACAGCGGCAGCTTCTCCGACATTTCCGGTCACTGGGCGGAAAACGAGATCGAGAGAGCGGCGGCGTTCGGCTGGATTTCGGGCTATCCGGACGGCACGTTCCGCCCCGACGCCCGCATCACCCGCGCTGAGGCTATGACGATGATCAACCGCGTGCTCTGCCGTATGCCGCAGAGCGAAAGCGACCTGCTGGACAGCATGGTAACGTGGCCGGACAACAAGCCGTCCGACTGGCACTACCTCGCTGTACAGGAGGCCACGAACAGCCATGACTTTGACCGTAAGGGCGAGGTCGGCGAAAGCTGGACGAAGCTGACGAGCGTCCCCGACTGGAAGCGGTATCAGTAAAAAAGTTAAAACGATATACAGGAAATTTAGTACAATAGCGTTATTCGAAAAGGACATTATGAATAAAAGAATTATTGCAAGTATTTTGACGGTTATAATGCTCATGACCATGCTTCCGACTGCTGCTTTTGCGGCAGACGGAGAGAGCACGGAGACAGGTGACTCGACCACCCCGGAAGCCGCCATTTATCTCGACCAGCAGCATGGCGCAGATGATAATGACGGACTGAGCAAAACGACTGCTGTAAAGACCATCGAAAAGGCAAACGAGCTTGCAAATGAAAAGAATATCAATGATATTTGTCTTTCGAGTTTTTATAAGGTCACAGGGACAGAAACTTGGGACCTTGGCGGAAAGACACTGCACCGCTATGGGCTCGGCGGCTATATGATCGAACTCGCCGATGCGTCTGCCTCGCTGACACTGAGTAACATTGTGATTGATGGCGCAGAGTGTACTGTGGATGCAGCACACGCTGCGGAGACCGACTCGATCATCAAGGCGGCGAACGGCGGCACTATCGTGCTGAACAGCGGTGCTATTTTACAAAACAATAAGGCGGCTCAGTTTGGTTCCGGTATTTTGGCGAATAACCGCGTCAACATAACGATGGAAGACGGCGCAATCATTCGTAACAATACAAACCGCAACTACGAATTGGGCGGCGGCATTCTGATTGGCAACAGCAGTACCTTCACCATGAACGGCGGCGAGATCAGCGGCAATACGGCGAATGGCGGAGGCGGTGTCGCGATCATCGGCTCAACGATGGTTATGAACAATGGTACGATCTCCAACAACAGCACCTACCGGACATCCGGTCAGGGCAGTTACGGTGCCGGTGTTTATGTTGCGGATTACGCCAACTCAAGTGGCGGCGATACATTGTTTACAGCTACACCGGCCTCTTTTGAAATGAATGGCGGCAAAATCACCGAAAATAAGGCACTTGACTACGGCGGCGGTGTTGTCACCTTCCCGCAGTACAGTAAGAAAATTACCATCAATATTAACAACGGCGAAATTTCCGGCAATAAGGTTACAGGTGGAAGCGGCGGCGCAGTCGCAGCGTTCTTCGGCGTAACTGAGCTGAATATCAAGGACGGCACGCTAACGGGAAATAGCGCTCGAAGCTACGGCGGCGGTGTTTTTCTGTATGACGCAACGAATGTAACGATTTCCGGCGGTACAATTTCCGAAAACAAAGCCTCGCAGGGTGGTGGCGTATACTTATGGCCAACATCCGCTGCTAAACAAACCGACGGTTCCATTGAAAACAATGTTGCAAATGCAGGCGGCGGTGTTTGTGGCGGCACCTATACCATGACAGGCGGTGTCATCAAGGATAATAACAATTCTCTGACCGAGGAAGCACGGCTTTCGACCAGAGGTGACGGTGTTTATGTAGGAACTGCCTTCAATCTGGGGGATGATGCTGAGATCAGCACGAATAACGATGTCTATCTGGTAAAGGGCAGCAGTATTCCCAAGGAAGGCCGTTATATCAATGTGATCTCCCAGTATACGGGCGCAAGCACCGCGAAACCGATTCAGATCCACAGCGAGGATCGCACGGTAGAGAATACCGAAATCGGTACGCAGCTTGTTCGTTATACGACGGACGCAGGCGGTGAAACTGCGGCGGCGACGGCCGATGCGGACGGTATTTTCGTCCCGAGCTGGAAAATGCCGGAGGGTCTGGCCATTGGACAGAGCAAGGCGGCAGGAAAGACCGACTGGATGACCTACGTACCGGCTGTTAAAATCCAGTATCAGTGGGTCAGCACGGATAACCCCAACGATGTAACACCCCCTGCGAATGATTATATCCGTACCGGCAGAGCATATACGGCGAAAGCACAGCAGAATTCCCACCAGGGATATACCTTTGATGGCTGGTACACGGATACCACATGTACAGTGCCGTATGTGAACGGTACGGTTCTGAATACGGATACGGTTCTTTACGGTCGCTGGAAGGCGGAGCACGGCAATCTGTCCGTTGCCAAGACCGTAGCCGGAAACAACGGAGATACCTCCAAGGCGTTCAACTTTACCGTGACGCTCGGCGATACCGGCATCAACGGCACATTTGGTGAAATGACTTTTGCCGATGGAGTCGCAACCTTCGTTCTGAAGCACGGTGAGAGCAAGACTGCTGTCGGACTGCCTGCAGGAATCACTTATACCGTAACCGAGGCGGAGGCAGATAAGGACGGCTACACCACAACGTCTGTCAACGCCAGCGGCAGTATCATCAAGGATGACACCGCAGCGGTAACCTTTACTAACACCCGAAACAGTTCCTCCTCCCATCATTCGACCCGCTATACGCTGCACTATGAGTCGAACG
>ERZ837910.1685-NODE-1685-length-29749-cov-6.435980_pt1 | contig 29749 bp, 27 predicted proteins | sample MGYA00519940_ERZ837910 | MGnify/ENA primary metagenome ERZ837910 (study PRJEB31850, sample SAMEA3708825) | human gut metagenome | biome: human gut; feature: human-associated habitat; material: faeces | place: China | collected 2014 ... | reverse complement strand
CTCGGGAGCGAAGTTCAAGCGTGGCCTGTCCGATGAAGTCAAGGGCAGCAACAAGAAAATCCTGAAAACTGTCATGGGCGAGTCCGAGGACACTATTCATTCTTATATGGAAATGCTGCACGCAGACCTGCCGTTTGTGCGGTATTCTGACTGCATCGCACGGATCGAAACCGTCAAACACTCCGCCACGAGGAAGAATATGCGGCTGTTGGTTGAGAAGCTGTCCGACTGCAAAAGTTATGCACAGGCTGTGAAAAACAGCGGGCTGTCCGAGAATAAGCTCCGAACCGTAAGAAAGCAATTCGAAAAACTGGGTGTGCAGCCGGCTACATTGAAGGATAAATCAGAGATTGAAGAATTGAAATTTGTTCTGTAAATTGCGAAACCCATGCCTTTTCAATGGAATTGGCATGGGTTTTGATTACCATTTTTGAAATGAAATCACTAACATAGATATAAGATGGCATGAATTGCGGTGAACTGTGATCTGTGCTGTCAAATCTTATATGTAAAAGGATGATTTTTATGAAGTATCTGGATTATCGCGGGATGAAGGAGTATTACACCATCGACGAGGTCTGCCGACTGTTCGAAATCAGCAAGCAGGAGCTCAAACACTACGCGGACAAGTACAGCATTCAGCCGCAGGAGGATCAGTACGGCAACTGGGGTTTCCGCAAGGTTCTGGTGCGTAAGCTGCACAATTTCATCTACAAGGAGCAGTATAATCAGCCTCGCACTTCGTCACAGCCTGATTCGAGGAAGGACCCGTGGGCATGAAAAATGACGAAATTCTAACCGTCAAAGAGACGGCTGCCCTGCTCAAAACCACGCGCCAGCAGGTGCGCAAGATGATCGTAAACGAAGAACTCCCGGCCGTGAAGGTCGGCCGGGAGTGGAGAGTGCTCAGAGCGGGAATTATGGAGTTTTTTGAGATGAATCTGTAATTATCTTCTGCTGCAGTATTTACCGGACATATTCAGTGGCAAGCTGCTGGTGCCGTATTCTGTGCAGGATACTACCAGCTGATTGCCCTCCGGACGGATTCGTGCTACGGCGGTAGTAGCTCTCATAGTATCAAAGCGAACTGATTCGTAGTATGTTCCTTTGTTAATCAGTTTAACAGGTTCCAATGTTCCGTTAAAGCGGTATCCCTTGCCTTGTACAATGGTCAAAGACAGATAATAGTCATTGCCGATTTTCTCAATTCCCAGACCACAGTCCGGCCAGTCATTAAAATACCATTTACCTACATAGTTAGCGAGTCCAGTATTTACTGGTTTTTCCTGCGGAGTAAAAGTCTTACGCTGTGCTGGATCAATAATACGCGCCATAATTGCAGCTACTTCTGCACGGGTAATGCCGTCATCCGGATGGAAAGTGCCGTATGCATCGCTTCCGGTCAGAATACCGGCATTGTACAGCGTGTAAATGCAATCGCGAACCTCTTCGTTTTCTATCGCGTCAATATCTTCGATAGAGCCGGACAAAACATGATTCAACTGATTGAATTCATCGGGATCGACCGCAGCATACAAGATGCACGCAAAGTACCATCGCGCTGCGGGAAGGTTTGCAACAAGAACGCCATCGCTGTACGAGTATGCGTTATCATGAGAACCGGTGTCCAGATATTCCTGACTGTATTCCACATACGGCGCAAACCAGGCGCCGTCTACCGGCTGAATTTCATTGCCGTAGTATGCCGCATGAATACGAGAAGCCATAGCGTACAACTCCGCAATGGTAACTTCTTTATTAGGAGAATATGTGGTTGCACTCGAACCATTTACCAAGCCAAGGTTATAAGCTGACTTGACCGAATTGTAGTACCAGGCATTCGTCGGCACATCGGTAAACTGATTGCTGTACGTACGAGAGGCAGTAAAACCATCCAGCAGGGCACCTGCAGAGGGCATGGCACCCACAGCGACCGTTGCGGCCAGTAATGCGGCGATTAGTTTCTTTTTCATCATTTTACACTCCTTTAATTTTTATAGGCTGCCAGTGCTTGCTCGGATGCTTCCTCTGTATCCCAGCCAAGCTCCCAGACCTGCCAAACGCCGTATTCATCCGAAAAATGAACCACCGCGTATCCGCGGCCATCATCATCCATCGTTGCTTCGTTTTGCTTTCTGAACTGCACATAGTAGGTGTCGCTTTGCAACTCGTATGCAGCCAGCAGGCTGACAGTATCTCCGATAAAACCCTGACTGCCGTAGGCCGTATAATATCCGTTTGCATATATCGCAACATCCGGCTGCGTATCAGCCACATCCGCGCCGTAGTTTTCCTGCATCCACTGCTCCATTTCGGCCTGTGTGATTTGGTAGACGGAAACGCCGGTCATCGAGTCGGTTCCTTCAAAGGTGCCGACAGAGGACAGCGAAGAATCGTCATTGCGGTCTGCCATGGTATCGAGCAGCAGATACTCATAGCTTCGCCAATTTTCGCGATCGATGATCTGTCCTTGCAGCATGCTGGCAAATTCCGCTTCATCATTGAGGCGCTGTTCAATGGATTGCGTGACACCATCCGTAAGCGCGCCGGGCGCATCGGTCTGTCCGCGCGAGCAATGCTCATGCTGCATGGAAATATCCCAGGCGTGATCGACATTGCCGACGAGTGTCAGATACAGCTCGCCGTTCTCGAAATCCAGAACGACCGTCCCGGTGTTGCTCAAATTGTCGCAATAGGTCCCGTAGGCCTGCGTATTGGCCTCGTTCATATCGAGCGAGGTCGTGCCGATCTTGGTCACGCGGTCGCCCTGTCCCCAGACAGCCTCGGCGGAAAAGCACAGAATATCATTATTGCTCTCCAGATCAAAGCTGACCGAAGCATCCAAGGCCGAGTTGGTCATATCCACTGTCCAATGGCCGAGATAGTCATAGATATATGACGCGGTGATATAGCCAATGCCGTCTGTATCGGCGGCCGGCTCATCGGCGCTGCCGTCCATAGCGGAATCCGCATAATCCGTTTCCGTATCGCTGTCAGGCATCGCCGGTATTTCGTCCGTCGCCGGGTGGACGAAGTACACTGCCACCAGCATCAGGAACACAACGGGAATCGTCCACAGGATGCCCGGTACCTGCACAGCTACCGCGCTGTTATTGCGCGTGATGGCGATATGGAACACTTCGCCATTCAGCGTCAGCGTGTTATACGCGCTTTTCATGCTAGAATACAGCACAGTAAAGATGATAGACACCGCCGCGGCCAGAATACTCCACGCCGCGCCCAGCTGCCAAACGAACAAGATGAGCAGGAAAGCGGCCAGACCGCTCCACCCTAGGGTACCACATACCTGCGGCCACACGCCGTGGTAATATTTCCGCGCAGCGCCGATGTTCGCCTCTGAGCAGGCTTCCAACGCCTTGCTATACGGTTCATGCGCCGCGGTGCGCGCCTTTTCCTTGATCTTCTGCAAGGATTTTTTCACGGCGTCCGGCGAGGTCAAGTCGGTGTTCATGTAGATATTTCTGCATATTGCCGCGTCCTCGGTGGACCAGATGGCGGAGACACGTTCCTCGATCCGCTTGATAAACTGTTCTTTGATCGTCTCCTGCGCGTCGTAGTCCGCGATCGCTGTGATATAGGCGTCGCAGGTTTCCTCATCTGTGGTTTCGATGTTCGGGCACAAACGGTTCAGACAGTCGGTTTCCAGTTGATCCAGCGCCCGGCTTTCCTCCAAACCGTATTCGTGCATAATATCTAAAATCCGCTTTTTCGCCTGCTGTGCATCCGCTTCGTTTTGCTTCGCTTTTTCCGTGTACTCTGCCGATAAGACCTCCTCAACGCAGTCATAAATGCCGAGTCCCCACTCGGTAGACGCGCGGAAGATCTCTTTCCGGTCTGCCGGATACCGCTGGAAAATATACCGCTGCAAGTCCTCATCCCATGGGCAGAGCGTGAACGCCTGACTCAGCAGCTCGGTGCGCTTATCCGGCAGCTGCTTTGCGTTGCCGAGCAGCGCCTTTGCGCGCTCCTCATCAAAGCAGAACTTGAAAAAGCCGGGCTTGGAGGTGCTCATCAGCTGAATATGGTTGTCAAAAAAGGTGCGGATGTCCTCATACAGGCCGGTCAGCAGCCGGTTGGCGGTCGCGGAAGCGTTATACAGATCGCTTTTTGCGTTCGAGGCATCCAGCGCGGAGGACAGATTGCCCGCCGAGTTCGCCAGATCGTGTCCCAGCCCGGAGACGGCGTTGAGTGCGCCCGCGGTCGCCGCGCCCTTGAGCGCGCCGCTCAGGCCGAAGCCGCCGCCCTGCCAGCGCCCGCGCGATGCCTTGCGCGCCGCACGGTACTGCTCTTCGGCGTGCTGTTTTTCGGTGATCGCGTCGTACTGCGCCTCGATCTCGTCAAACGCATCCTGTGCGCCCTCGAAACTGACGCATCTGCGCCCATACATATCGGCGGTCATATCATAAATGCCGTATTTCTGGATTTTTTCAAAGGTGGTCTCAACCAAAAGCTCCGCATAAACGGAGTTTACAAAATCGTGAAAGTGGTTCAGCACATTCTGGATGGAGCTTTGCTCCTTGTACCACTTACGGAACAGATCGCGTATCCGCAGCTTGGCGAACTCGTAATCTGCCTGCACCTCGTAAGCATGCTCGGCTGCGTCATCGAATACAATGTTCTTACCGAATAGTGTGTATTTCTTCATCTTGTTATCCCCCTATGATGATGCGTACCTATATTCATGAAGCGAAGATATCTATAGATATCATTATACAATACCTATAGTCTTTTGCGCAATACTAATTGTCAAGATAACCTAGTATCAAAGGGCAGGTGACGATGATGTATTGCGAAGTCAATGTAGGCGAGCGAATTCGATATTTCCGAAATTTACGCGGCTGGAGCCAGGAAACACTGGCCTTGCAGGCAGAGATCAACCCGGCTTTTCTCGGGCATCTGGAGCGCGGACTCAAAAGTCCGACCATCAAGACGCTGGAGAAAATCGTGCGGGCGCTCGACATTTCACTGGCGGAGCTGTTCGCCGATCCACAACCTGTGGATAATGCAAAAGATGCCGTCATCGCACAGGTGTGCGACCAGATCCGCGACCTCCCGCTCGAAAGCATCGATCGCATCAACGTGATCGTGCGGAATGTTCTGGCTATTGAAAAGTAATTTATAGGTATATTATAGCAAATAAGGTGGACAGAGATTGTCCACCTATGTTATTTCACAAGAGCACCGCAGCTTCATATGGACTTTCCTGTCATTTTAGCTGAAACGTACAATATATAAATTTGCACAGAATTAGCGCATGTGCTCACGAAACGTACGAATAAAAACGGCGATATCCATCATATTGCTGCATATAATATCATTTTTATGGCACGAATTGTATATCAGACCAGTTGCACACCTATACAGCTTATGATAAAATAATTAAGAACTCAGGCGCAGTGCCTGAGAGATAGGCAAACCCGTCGAAAGGCGGGGACGCAAAGCCAGAAGGGTCTAAAGCGGCAAAAGCCGCAATGATAGCCGGTTGCAAGCATCAGCGAGGACGCTGTTAACCTCTTCTGCGCTTTATTTGGCAGAAGGAGGTGTACGCCGTGAAAAAGAACTTGACAAGCCGATTCGCGGTGCAATACACTGACGGCAGAGCAGAGCAGAGCAAGTAAAACTCTGCCCTTTTGTGCTGTTCAAAAAAGATATCAAAACGCTTTTAAGTCATGGGTAGCCATGTCTTGAAAGCGTTTTTTTATTTATATTGATGCCGTTAAGGCTGATAAAATAAGGAGGAAAAGTTATGAAAAAACGATTGTTATCGGCAATATTGTCATTTTGCATGCTGTTGACAATGGCGCCGACCGTGGCGTTTGCGGCGGAGGATGATGAAGCCGCTAACACCATATCGTTAGCCGATGCGACTGAAACATCCGGCACTTGCGGCGCGGAGGGTAATAATGTCACGTGGAATTTGACAGCGAATGACGATTCCCTGTACTGTGTGGCACATGACACAACCTGGCGCTTCTACGATAACGCCGACAACGGCGGCGATAAGGTGCAGGCCTACACCCTGACCATTGCCGGCGAAGGTGCGATGGCAGATTATGGCCGCAACACTACCCCGTGGGGTCTGAAGCTGACGAAAATCTTGAATGCAGACACATCCAAAAGCAATACTGTCAGCGACTATTGCTCTCCGCACATCACCCGAATTGAATTTGCCGCAGGCAGCAATGTGACCTATATTGGTGCGCACGCATTCCGCAGCACCAGCATCAGCAGCATTGCAATTCCAGACAGCGTAAAGAGCATCGGTGCATATGCGTTTATCATGTGCAGACACTTGACCTCTATTAAGGCAAGCAATCTGTCTGACCGTGCATTCTATGCAGAAGATGATGTACTGTATGAAGATTACACGGAGAACGGTCAGTCCGGTGTTGCATTGCGCTTTTTCCCGCTCGCCAAGTGGCATGATGCTTACACGATCGACAGCCGTGTCACAGCGATTGGCAGCAACTCGATGCAGCAGGCCGAGATAACGAGCGTGACTATTCCTGCAACTGTCCGTTCCATCAACTCTTTCGCGTTCAATTCCTCCGAAATCACTTCGGCAACATTCGAAGGTACGCCGAGCTTTGGTACGGAGTTTGAAAATGGTACTGTTGGCTCGGGCATATTCAGCAACTGCACGAAGCTGACAACGATCAACAATTTCCCTCAGAATGCAAAGGTTCTCCCTGCCAGCCTGTTCAGCGGTGCTGTGAGCCTGACGCACTTTGAGATCCCGGCTAGCGTTACAGAAATCGGCGACACCGCTTTCTCCAATACCGGCATTACCGAAATTACGATTCCGTCCGGTGTCTCCAAGATTGGCAGCCGTGTGTTTTCAACTTCGGTTTCTGAGGATGAAAGCGAGGGCGCAGTTCGCAGCAGCGTCAAGGTAACGTTTGAAAAGGGCAGCAAGCTGACATCTATCGGTTCCGCATGCTTTGCGGGTCTGAAGGACTATACGGCGACTTTTGATCCCGAGGATGAGGCTGCATACGGCGCGTTCGCTCAGGCTGGTTATCAGGTTTCGCTGGCCGGTCGTGAACTGCCGCAGGATAACATTTTCGTATATGGCTGGGTCGATGAAAATTCCGTACAGATCATTGATTTGACGGACGCAGGCAAGAGCAAAACTGCCATTACGATTCCGGATACGGCAGTCTCCGGCGAGCAGTCTTATCAGGTAGTCGGCATTGGCGACAGCGTTTTCGCCGGAACTTCTAATAAGGACGCCAATACTACGTTGACAAGCGTTGTACTGGGTGCAAACCTGAAATATATCAGCAGCAATGCATTCAAATACTGTACTCATCTGAAAAACGTTGATTTCTCAAAGGCTGTCAAGCTGGAGCGTATCGGCAGCAATGCCTTTTATGATACCAATGCAGTAACTGGCTGGGATTTGTCGGCATGCGAAAAGCTGACTACGGTGGATACTGGCGCATTCAACTACACAAAGACCTCTATTACCATTAAGCTTCCTGCTAATATCACAAGCTGGGGCAATAAGGTAATCAATAACAAGGCTATGACCGTACATGCAGCTGCATCGTCCGAAACGTTCAAGACGCTCGTTGCTGTCCTGAATGCGGGAAATGATAAATTTACTTTTGCCGGTGAAAGCGGTAACGCAGGAAAATTCACTTACGAGAGCCGTTACGAGAATGGTGCATTCATCGTAACCATCACTGGCTTTGCTGATAATGTTACCGATGATAAAAAAGCAACGGTAGAAATCCCAGATACTATTACGGTAGATGGTGCAGCTATGGCTGTAACGGCAGTAGCGGATCAGGCATTTGAGAAGGATTATAATAAAATCAAAACAGTAACCATCGGTGCTAATGTAGCCACAATCGGCAACCAGGCATTTGCTGCTGAACAGGGTAAAGCAACTACACTGGAATCTGTAACTTTTAAAGACGGTGTTCCGGTATCGATTCGCACACGTGCATTCCAGAAATATGGCAGTTCCTTCAAGACATTTAATGCCGGTAATCGTAAGATCGCATTGGGTGACAATGTGTTTCTTGACGACAGAGGTCTTACCTATGTGAACATCTCGAATGCAACCTCGCTCGGCAAGGGTGTATTCTATAATCTGAACAATGCTACTGTTAATAGCATACTGGTTATCAATGGTGCAGCTGCCTGCGATGCACTGACCTTTAAGAATTCTACTGGCTCGGATAACACGGATAACTCTCTGTCGAAAATGACCGTTTATGTTGTAGGCGACAACGGTAATGCTGGAGCTACGACAACAGCTCTTGAGAAGGCCGGCGTCAACATTCTCTGTCTGACCGACGGCGGTACATTCCCGGCTAGCACGTCGTTCGAGGCAAACAAGCTCGCTGAACCCAGCAAAACAGGCTACAAATTCGCTGGCTGGTATTCCAAGAGCGACTTTGCCGACGGCACCCAGCTCAAAAATGGTACTGCACCTGCTGCCAAGACGACCTATTACGCCAAGTGGACGATGACCAGCAACATCTCTCTGAAATCCGATGCAAACGATGCAGTCACCTACGGCACTCCGGTTACCCTGACCACTGCTTCGACGAGCAGCCAGTGGACGTATACCTGGTACAAAGATGCAGATGGAGACCAGGTGCTGGATCCTACCAAGGATACGGAGATCGACAATGACGGCAACACGCTTGTTCTGAAAAATGTGTCCGACAGCGGCACTTACTGGGTCGTTGTAAGCGATGGCAAGTATAATGCAACCAGCAACAAAGTAACTGTGAACATCGTCAAGGCTGAGGGCACTGCTTCTGTCAGCCTGCCTGGCTGGATTTATGGCGAAACGGCTAGCAAGCCCGTTCCGACCAGTAAGACCAACGGCATCAACAACGTAACCTATCAGTACAAGGTTAAGGGTGCTGATGATACCACCTACAGCGACACTCTGCCGATCAACGCAGGCGACTATACCGTAAAGGCAACCTTCGCTGCAACGGATAACTACAATGAAGTAACCGCAACGGCTGATTTCACCATTGCAAAAGCAACTCCGGCTGTTGCGATCTCCGCAGCCCCGTCCACCCTTACCGGCGGCGGCTCGGTTGAACTGACGGTTTCCGGTGTCCCGACCGAGGGCAATCTCGCTGTAACCTGTGACAACGACATCAAGGTAACCGAAAAGGACGGCAAGTATACTGCTGCCCTGCCGAACGAGACCAAGGATTACACCTTTAAGGCCGATTACACCGGTACCGATCTGTATAACAACGCTTCGGACACCTGCGTCGTTTCCGTAACCTACAAGGGCAGCTCTCACCATTCTTCCAGCTCTTCCTCTTCCAGCACCTCCAACACCGTTTCTGCGTCCACTGCATCGAACGGCAAGGTTTCTCTGGACAAGAGCACGGCGAAAAAGGGCGATACGGTTACCGTAACCGTCACCCCGGATGCAGGCTATCAGCTCGACAAGCTGACGATCACCGACGCAAAGGGCAAAACCGTTGACGTCACCAAGAAGTCCGACGGCAAGTATACCTTCACCATGCCGGAGGGCAAGGTAACGATCACCCCGACCTTCAGCAAGATCGAGGATACCAAGCCCTCGAAGAACGGCTTTGATGACGTTGCTTCCTCCGATTGGTTCGCTGACGCGGTCAAGTACGTTTCCGACAAGGGTCTGATGAGCGGCACGGGCAGCGACAAGTTTGCGCCGAGCGCAACCACGACCCGTGCAATGCTGATGACGGTTCTCGCGCGCTACGCAGGCGAGGACACCACCGGCGGCGCTACCTGGTACGAGAAGAGCATGGCGTGGGCAAAGGCTAAGGGCGTGTCCGACGGCACCAACCCGAATGCCAACATCACCCGTGAGCAGCTCGTTACCATGCTGTACCGCTACGCTGGTTCTCCGAAGGCAGACGGCAAGTTCGACAGCTTCTCTGATGCAGCTTCCGTCAGCACCTATGCAGCAGATGCAATGCAGTGGGCAGTAGCTAACGGCATTGTCAACGGCTCCGACGGCAAGCTGAACCCGCAGGATAACGCAACCCGTGCTGAGGTTGCCGCAATCCTCATGCGCTTCTGCGAGATGAGCAAGTAACACCTCATACAGACAAAAAGCACCGCTTCGGCTGTGCTTTTTCTGTTTTTTCTCCATTTCGATCTATATATTATAGAGATAGAAGCTCCCGGAAATATTCCGGGGGCTTTAATTTATGCAGGAAGGAGAAGCGAAAATGTTCGAAAATCAAAAATTTCTGACGCGCGGGATAGAAAGCGAGATTCCCGCATGGCTTGTTCATCTTATGTGGCACATGGTCTTGACGATGGAAGTCAAGGAAAAGGATTACCTGCAAGTGTTCACGCTGACGAAAACACCAGCGGGTCAGCACATCGTCCACGAGCAGGAGCAGCCGCCGTACCGCTATGAACTCGATGTACCGTGTGACGATGCCGTAGATGCGAAGGTGTTCGTCATCGACGATTTAACGCATTCCACTATGCTGCTTGCCGAAGAGTATTGATATTAACCACACGAAATGGAGGACTAACCAATGAGTGAAACAAGAATTTGTGCAAACTGTGGTGTGGAGCATCCGATTGACGAAATGTTCCAAGTAGAGAATGACTGGCTCTGCGAGGACTGCACGGATCGCCTGACCGTAATCTGCGACCACTGCGCCGAGCGGGTCTACGAGGAGAACGCCGTCGAGGATGACACGCACACGCTTTGCGACCACTGCTTTGATGAGTATTACGTGCGCTGCGATGATTGCGGCCGGATTATCCACCGTGACCGCGCGTACTGGGACGGTGACGATAACGCTTACTGCGCGTCCTGCTGGGGCGAACACTGCGAGGTCATCCATGAATACAGCTACACGCCAGACCTTGTTTTTCATGGCAAAGGTCTGCGGCATTTCGGCGTGGAGCTCGAAATTGATGACGGCGGTACGGTCAACAGCAACGCCCAGAAGCTGCTCGACATCGCGAACGCCAACGCCGAAAATCTCTACATCAAGACGGACGGCAGTCTGGATGAAGGTCTTGAGCTTGTTACCCATCCAATGACGCTCGAGTATCACTTGAACGAAATGCCGTGGGCGGAGGTGTTGCGTAAAGCGCAGAGCATGGGGTATTTGAGCCATGCGGCAGGCACTTGCGGACTTCACGTTCACATCTCTCGCCTTGCGTTCGGCTGTACATATGAGCAGCAGGAAGCCGCAATCGCTCGCCTGCTGTATTTCGTCGAAAAATTCTGGGCAGAATTGCTGCGGTTCAGCCGCCGCACCCAGTCCCAGATGAACCGTTGGGCGGCTCGATACGGTATCCGGCTCACGCCGTCCGAGCAGATGAACCACGCAAAGAATTCCTGCGCCGGACGTTATACGGCAGTCAACCTTACGAATTCGGACACGGTTGAAATCCGGATGTTCCGCGGCACGCTTAAGCTGAATACCCTCAAAGCCACCTTGCAGATGGTAAATCATCTGGTTGAGGTGGCTGTTGCTATGTCTGACAGTCAGGTGCAGGACATGAGCTGGTTCGATTTTCTGGACAACATCACCGAACCGGAGCTCATCCAGTATTTGAAAGAGCGTCGGCTTTACGTTAATGAACCTGTTAATACCAACACGGAGGAGGCTTAAAATATGTGCAGTTTATTCGGCTTAATTGATTTTAAGGAGTGCCTCAGCACCCACACGAAGAATAAAATTTTGAATACGTTAGCGCGTGAGTGTCAAGTTCGCGGCACGGACGCGACCGGCATTGCCTACAACTTTAACGACCGTCTGCGGATTTATAAGCGTCCCCTTCCCGCTCGTAAGATGAAAATCCATATTCCGCACGGTGTAAATGTCGTGATGGGTCACACTCGCATGACGACTCAGGGCAACGCGCAGTTTAATCAGAACAATCATCCGTTTCTCGGTAAAGTTGACGGCAGCAGCTTTGCGCTCGCGCACAATGGCGTTCTCTGGAATGACAAAGAACTCCGTATGGAAGGAAATCTCCCGATGACAAGTGTTGCAACGGACAGCTATGTTGCGGTGCAGCTTCTTGAACAGCAGAAAACCCTCGACTTCGACAGCCTTAAAACTATGGCTGAAAAAGTCGAGGGTTCTTTTGTGTTTACCGTTCTGGATAAGGACAATTCCATCTGGTTCGTTGTCGGCGATAATCCGTTGTGCGTAATGTTCTATGATGGATTTTTGATTTACGCCTCGACGCAGGAAATCCTCTGCAAAACAATCAAAAAGCTGCGGCTGAAAGCGCCCGCCGACATTCTCGAACCGCAGGAGGGCGAGATTATGAAAATCAACCGCAACGGCCGTATCACCACTGGAGCCTTCACGCCGCATACAACATTCGAGCGCTGGTGGCGAAAATATCCGTTCTACCGCAGCTATTACGAGGACACGCCCACGAATTATGACGACCTGTTCAGCGTTGCCAAATCGTTCGGCGTAACCGCAGACGAGGTGCAGGCGCTCTTGGATTACGGCTGTTCCGAGGAAGAAATCGAGGAGATGCTGTATGACCCGGAGCTCTTTCACGAGATGACCGGTGAGCTGCTTTATGCGTACTGAGGGAAGAAGGTGATTTCATGGACGTAACTAAAGTCGTTCTCGGTGTGATGACGGTAATCGGCCTGCTGGCTGATCTGCTGTCAGATGATGACTGAACGCAAAAATACCGACTCATCAAGAGCCGGTATTTTTTTGAGCATGTCAATAGAGTATACCCATCTGAAACAACGAAAAACTATGTCAATAGGGTCGCTTTCGGGCTTTTGCAATATGTCAAAACGTGCAGCGACCCTATTGAAAGATTAGTCCAGCATTTCATCGAATATCTGCTGCAAACCATCCATTATACCCGCTGAAGCATGAATGGTAGCGATCATCATACGGTCGCTGTCAATGGCAGCAAAGTTCAGCGAATGACCAATCCAACGAGCCAGCTGACGAAAATACAGCCGCTGCACACGACCGTTACCTTCACGAAAAGGATGCAGATAATTAAGTGAGTCATATAGATCTGCAAGTTCAGCAATCAATTCTTCGCGAGAACAATCGCGAAAATAATGCAGACCTTGCAAGCGGGAAAAAATTTCAGCGGCCAAGGATTCAATCTGATCCGCAGGACAAAATGCCGTTCTGAGTTTGCTCATATTGATTGTGCGAATTGTTCCGGCCCAATCATATAATTCTCCAAACATGATACGATGCAGCTGCTTTAGATAGGCGAAGTCTGGTTCCTCATTCATCGGCTCTAATTCAATTTGAAGAATTTTGGCAGAAGTCAGCACCAATTCGTTTTCGTCGAGCTGCGCTTGTGTTCGTATATTCAGCTTGTTGATCAGAACACTCGTCCCTGGATAGCAGTCGTCATGCGCCGGAGTAATATTATATCCCATGATGCACCTCAGCTATATTTCGCATTGATCTTATGCAGGCAATCCTGTAAAGTTGTGCTGCCGTTATAGATAGCAAGGCACATTGCCCGCATTTCGTCGGTTAGCTCCAGTCCTTCCATACGGCAGGACATGGCAATGTTATCGAGAATTTCAGCAATATTGGTCTGCTGTGTATTCGGCATAGCAATCACTTCCTAATGTTAGTGTACCATAATTATCGTTATAGAGAAAGGGGAAAAGAAATGAAAATCGGCTATATCCGTGTCAGCACCGAGGAGCAGAACACCGCGCGGCAGGAAGTTCTATTGCGTGAACTTGGCGTTGACGAGTTATTCATCGACAGGGCCAGCGGCAAAAATACCGAGCGACCAGAACTGAGTCGTATGATGAATTACGTCCGTCATGGGGACACCGTGATCGTTGAGTCCATTAGCCGTTTCGCTCGCAATACCCGTGACCTACTCGACCTTGTGGAGTGGCTTACCGAAAAACAGGTGGAGTTCGTTAGTCGCAAGGAGGCCATCGACACAACCACGCCAACCGGCAAGTTTATGCTCACCGTGTTCGCGGCAGTCGCAGAACTCGAACGTGAGTACATCTTGCAGCGCCAGCGCGAAAGCATCGCGATTGCCAAAGAGCAGGGCAAGTATACCGGCCGCAAGCCACGACCCTTGCCGGAAAACTTCGAGCGGGTGGTTTCCCGATGGCTTGCCGGAGAAATCACCGCCGCAGAAGCCATGCGGCAGACCGGGCTCAAGCCCAACACCTTCTACCGCCGGTGCTCGACAAAGAAACCTCTTGCGCCCCAACAGGATAAACCTATATAATATAGTAAAAGGCAGGTGAGCAGTATGAACGATATTCTCGAAATCACACCCGGTTTTCCGTTGATGCTATCCAGTACCAGCAAGGGCGACGCAATGAAATGGTATCAGCCGGAAACAAATTGCTATCTGAAAGCGAATCGCGTCGATCATGGGCGTGAATATCAGGATGCCATTGCAGAGGTCATTGCTTCGCGTGTTGGTGAACTGCTGCATATTCCTGTCGTGCAATATCAGCTATGCCATATTCGGATAGACGATGAAAAACTTCTGCTTGGTACGATCTCACACAACTTCTGTCACAAGAACGAGAGTTTTATTTCGTTTGAGACCATGGTGGAAAGTTCAGATGATCCAATTCAATGGGCTGTTTCGGCCAAAGATAACTATGAGCTTGTCATCGACCTGTTTTATAAATTGACTGGACTGGATGCGCGAGACTATCTGAACACCATGCTGCTGTTTGACTTCCTGATCTGCAATGAGGATCGTCATTTGAATAATTTTGGCGTTCTCAAGGACGAAACAGATGGTTCATACCGTTTTCCACCGTTGTTTGACAGCGGTTATGCACTTGGTTTCATGCAGGCGGAGCATCGTCCGGTAGAGCAGTACCTGTATTCCTGCAAAGCCAAACCGTTCTCTACGAGCTTTTCCAAACAGCTGCATCTGATAAAACAGCTTCCGAGCGGGATTGTCCTGCCGGACAGCATTCCGGATACTGTATTCGATGGTCTGCCGCTGTCTGCACAGATGCACGACTATTGCAGTACGATTTTGCAGATAAGATTGCAGCAGTTAAAGGAGTATTTTGCATGAAACCTGTTGATTTCACAATCTATTGGAAAGAAACTCCCGTTGTGCAGGTCTGCTATGATGCAATGAAACAGCCGCAGTTTACCGTGCTCGATCATTCCCATCTGCCTGTTTTACTGTTCGGCATGGATGGCAAGGCCGTGCCGACAGCCGCGCGGCTGGATAAATTCTTCGCTGATCGGTGTTTCCCGTCAACACGGCAGAATGCCAAAGAGCTGCTCGCCATCGCCGGACTGACGCTCTACCAGCCCAAGCTGATCTGCCGCAAGACACACGGCATTGTCGCTCATGACCACTACTGGATCCGCTACGCAGATGATCCATCTGATCTCAGCCATGCTTCTCTGATGCAAGAGATGAGCAAGGCGGTAAAGACCGTCAGCGACAACAATTAAACGAAATAGGACCAAACAGGGCCGTCGGATTGCTCATGTATATCCGGCGGTTTTGTCTGTTAAAATACACTGTTTTTTCTTCTTCCTTTGCTAAATATCTGGGGTATCTGGGGCTTTCACCCAGATACCCCAGATTTTTATTATAGTCCTTATTCTTTTTCCTTCGCAGAAGTGGATTTTGCTTCCGCTAGAGAGGCTTCCTTTTGCTTCGCCGCTATCTGTCTCTTAATCCGTTGTACGTCCGCGTCGATGTCCTTTATTTCTTTCTCCAGCTCGATTTGGCATTGCCGTATCGCACAATGACGCAACAGCGCAACAGCGTAGTGTCCGATGACATCAAAGGATCGCGCAAGCAGGAATTGGTAGATGGCTACCCATGCGCCCGGCATATGCTCCGCATAATACCGCAGCAGTTCATACCGCTTCTCCTTCTCTGGATAGTATTTTTGAGCGCGTTCTTCCATGCACTCTTTGCTGTTTGGTGCATGGGTAATGTGCTCTTTTACAAAGTCATATGCCACCTGTACGGTCAATGGGCCTTCCAGCGCTTTCTGCAGTTGTCTCGGCATGTCTTCAGCACGTGTTATAACATCGTCTACCTCGCCCATCTGTCCGTAAAGTACTTCCATCTTCCAATATTGCATTTCCATCGTTTTATTGAATCGGATTATGAAATCATTCGCTATGCCATTATGAACCCGTCCTGACATTGCATCCAGCAGCGTATCACCCACAACATTGTAAATTATCCTGACTGTCTCGAAATACCGTTCAAAAATACGATCTGCTTCTTTCGTCCCGTTTGGCTCTGCATCTACTCCAAAGAAGTCATAGAGCGTCCTCTGCTTTTTCACTCTATTACCAGCTATCAACTTGCTGTAAAGAATATCATGCCAGTATCGAACCCTCTTTGTGGAGGTGCCATACCAGATCTTTGCTGACAGCATCTGACGAACGAAATCAATGACCTCTGCCAGCTCCATTCCGTGCTCTCCGAAAGAGGCTTCGATCACTTCGCGCGTATACTTTTTAGGCCACTCGATATAGGCACTTATCTTATTACGCAGAAGTTGACCGTCATCCATCCCTAAGTTATAGCAATCAATCAAATCCTGGGCCAAATTCACGGTTCGGCAACGCGGCACAACAAATTCTTCCTTCATAGCTTCGAAGAACCCTGTCGGCGAATCGGCAATACGGGACAGTGGTATAGAAACAGTCCGCAGATGCATTGCTAGAAATTCTGCTATGTCCGCACAGAGCAATCTGCTCTTTTTGTGCAAAATCTTGTATTTATTGATCGACTCATCCCATGCCGGCAGCTCCAGATGCGGATTGACGAGCTTGCTCTTCGCCGGACTTTTCCGATATACGTTAAGTTGAATAATGTCACTGCTGAGCACCGCCGGTAAAATCGGATAAACGGCGTAGTCTGACAGCGCCAGATCTGCCAAACGGCATTTGCCTATTTTCTTTGGAATTTTGAAGATCTTAGAAACGCCTTTCCTGAAAAACTGCGTGTAGTTATTCAGAACGTCTTTCAGTCTGTTCTCAAACTCAGTTTTTTCGTCAGGACATATTGTTATATTCTGTTGGGTTCGTTTCAGGTTAAACTTCTGCCGTTTATAGAGATATCGCCGCAGCCAAAGCGTTTCCTCTTCATAGTACATTAGACTGTCCAGCCACTTCAGCTCTCGTTTCTCCGTCTTCCCCTCTTTGTCAGAGTCGCGCACACACAGCAACAGAACAAGGGCAATCTGTAGCTGTCCCAGTTCTTCGTCTGAAATTTCTTTGTTCCGTGTTTCCTCCATAATCTTAAGCAATGTCAAAATTGCGTCTTTGTATGAGGAAAATCCGTGTTTTTTAACATACTCCTTTGCGTGGTTTATGATTTGTTTTTTCCATATATCCACATCATTTTCGTCGATTTTTCGACTGATTTCAAGTATATTGATATCTTTCATACGGTTACTCTCCGGTTAAATCAACCTTATATTGGTAATATTCTGGCTGGATGTTAGATTTATCATAAAAATGCTTTGTTTATCCACAGTATCTACAGATGACAGCCCTATAAAATCATGATAATCTATTGTTATTGAAAAAGCAATACTTACTTTATAAAGTATTTTCATTACTTTTTCACACGCAAACCGGTTTGCTGACGTTGGGGACGCCCAATGTCAAAAATCCCAATTATGAAGGAGGCACGGCTCATGGAGATCCGTCGTCCGGAGCACCCGCTCGTCTATATGAAGTGCGTCAAGCCCCACGGCCGCAAATATGGCCGCAAACGCAGCAAGCGCGATTCCGAGGCTGCACCGCAGCTGACAGTCAACGTTCTGCTGCTCCCATCCCGTCATCAGCCCTCCGCCCCGGTTCTGACCGAGGCAGACGGCGCCACCATTATCGACATTACCAATTCTGAGGAGGATTAACCCATGGCAAACCATATCAATCGTTCTAAAGACCCCGAAGTGATCGTCAATACTATTATCCAGTCCTGTGATACTGAGCAGATTCAGATATGCGTCATGCGCGTCCCGCTTTCTAGCTCGTCCGGTGAAAGCGAACCGATGAGCGTAGAACGTCGTATGATCTCCGACGAGGAACTTGCAGATTTTAAGCGTCTGCACAACCAGATTGCCTCTGTGAAGGCGCAGATGTACGACCCGGAAACCGGCTGCGTATACGAGCACTGCGAGAAGTCTCCTGTTGGTGCAGACCCGTTTTATGATCTCGCCGTTCACCTTTCCTCTATCTTTGCGGAAGACATTGAGGAGGGCTGCGATCATGAGTAAGAAGAACAACACTCCCTCTGTATATGCTGAAATCAGCAGGATCTACCACGATCCTGCTGCCAGCTCCCTCGTACCGTCTCTCGTGCAGATTGATTTTCTGTTCGATAACGGCAGCATGGCAACGGCATTCCTGCCGTCCGACCAGCTGACAACATCCGGATTGAAGAAGGCTGTTCCTCGTCTGCGCGGTCTGCCCGATATCCGTCCGCTTGTCTGCGAACTGAACACGCAGTTTGCGGATATCATGGATGGCACTGTTTCCAATTTTGAAACTTTCTCTGGTCTGCTGCTGCCCCGTACGGGGCTGCAGCGTCTGCCGGACGGTCATTCCTTGTATGTGCTGGGCGATCAGCTAATCGGACCGATTACTACGCCGGTTCTTCCACGTCCGCCGGTAAGCTATCACATGATGCTGTCTCCCATCCAGCATCCGCTCGCGGCGCTGTTCTCCGAGCTGGTTTACTGCTCTTCTGTTGTGGTAGCACCGATCATCTTTCTGTTTGCTACGCTCTTGCGTTCCTGGATCAATGAGATTACACCGTCCTGGCAGGCCGTGCTGGCTATCACAGGCGGTCAGGGTCTGGGCAAGACTACTCTTGCGCGTAAGATTACCGACTGGATTTGCGACTCGCAGAATAAACCTGCCCTGCTGTACAGCGCCGGCAGCACACCGGCTGCTATTCACGACACCATGGTCACCGCACGTGATCTGCCTCTTGTGATAGATGACCTGTGCCTGTCGGCGAGCCCCAAGCTCCAGCAGAAATATCGTGATTTAGGTGCACAGTTCGTTCGCGAGGGCACCAATGCGTCCGGTATCTCTAAAAAAGCTGGCAATCAGACTATGTCATTCTCCTGCAACGCCGGAATTATTCTGACCGCCGAGTTTGCTCTCGAGAACCCTTCGGACATTACGCGATGCATTTTTATCCCCCTCACACAGCCGCCTGTTGTGGCGTCTTCTCTGACGCCGGAGCTGATCGGCGCTGCCTGCCGTCGTTTTATCGAATGGTTCCTACAGCACGAGTCCGAGGCGGCTGAGAATTTCCGGAAAATCAATTCTGAGGAGAAGCCGGATGATATGCATCCTCGCATATTCCACAACTTTCTCATCCTGCGTACTGTGTTCTCTCTGGCACTTCGCGCCGCCCGCGAAGATGGACTGTCTGCCTCGTCGGCTGAGGCGATTACCGAACGGTATGAGGCTGGGATTGGGCAATCACAGCAGTACCAGAAAAAGCTGCTCAATGCCCTCGATCGCAGCAAGAAAAAGGGCAATCTTGCCTTTGTACTTCTGGAATGTTATGGTGATTCCAAAGTATTTAACCTGACGAGTAACATAAAAAAGCTTCATAAGCGCGACGGAATTAAGTGGAAAAACAATCTGTGTCTGCGGTCTGCCGCGCTGGAACGTGCGGTTCGCTTACAGGATGGATACCAGGACTATACTCTTTCCAAAATCGCGCGCGAGCTGAAGGATATGGGTGCGCTCGTTATTCAGGAGGAAGGCACATTGCAGGTACGCCTCAAAAAGGATACGCCGCGCGTGTATCGCATTCGGCTTGATGTTCTTGAAGAATGCAAAGAACGCTTCTGATTACAGAGAGCTGCGGTCTATATATTATAAAAGTGAGAGCTGTATCCTTACGTTAAAAATACTTGCTGAAGGAGAGGAACTAACATGTCTAATCCCACAATTACATTCATTCCGCAACGTCGTTTCTACGACACCGCAACCGTCGCTGAAACCCATCGCCGTCTGCTCGCCGAGGGGCACAATATTTCGGAGAATGCTCTGCGCGGTCTGGTCGACTCTAAGAAATGTCTGTGGCGTGTCATCGAGAAGTATTTCGGTGAGAAACCGCAGAAAAAATGCCGTAAATGCTGCCGCTGCAAGTCGAAAACCGACTAAGGCGCACACCGACGTATATATTATAACCGCAGAGGAGCACTCTGCACCCACCCCCCGCAGGTAAATCGGCTGGACCGGTTTCATCAAAATTTATACCATTTTAATATTTATTAGGAGGGAATTATCATGAACATGTTTGCACATCTGAAGTCGAAGCCCGAAATGCTTTCCGCTAACGACCTGCTGGAGATCTTCCCGATCTCTCGCAGCGGCATCTACGACCTGCTCCGTGAGCCCGGCTTTCCATGCATCCACCTTGGCCGCCGCATCATCGTTCCGCGCGACGCGATGATCGACTGGCTCGAGAACCGTCTGCAGGAGGAGCTGAACAGCGCCGCGAAGAGCAGAGAGTCCAACGAAGTATCTGTCATTCCGGAGACTGAATCTGAAGCAGACACGGACCTGCCGGAGACCCAGGTCCGCGAGGACGGCGTTTACATCAAGGTTCTCCCCCGCGACATGAAGAAGCCGCAGGCGATCTGAGCACATATAAATGACAGCGAGGGTACACACCGCCATGGTATGTACCCTCGTTTTTTTTACTCTAAAATCGCCCTTCTCTGCCGTTCCACGACATCCGACAGCGCTTCAAGCCGCCCTTTCGGCAGCTCGATCGTCGGGTGCGGTACAAAGCGGAATCCATCCAGATTTTTCAGCTCCTGCCGGATTTCGTCCGTCAGCATTCCCTTTGCCATCTTGATGAAATCCACGCCGATACGCGGACGACACTTGCCGACATACCATTCCGGCTTCACCAGCTGATCTTCGTCGAGATCGAACAGCAGACTGCGGTTATGGTCGAACATCGGCGCGGCAGTCTTGACTTTCATCGTCTGATTGTCGAACAGGAAACCGAAATTGCCGAGGTGGCGATCGGTATTCAAAATCAGTGCATCGAGCACGAACATGCGCCGAAGCACATCCTCAGCTCCGAATTTTTCATACAATTTCAGCAGTCCCGATACACTATTCGGGCGGTTGGGAAAATCGCTGATTTTCGCAAGGCCGTGCGCCTCATCCGTGAACAGGCGGCACTTGGAGATCAGTTTTTGATGATAGAACCCCAGATCGTAATGCACCGCCTGTGGACAAATCTGCTCCGCAAGCTGACACGCAAGGAACTCGGACAGCGGCTCAATCTCATAGGTATCGCTGCCGCTCTTGTACAGATAAATGCCGTCTGCCTCGCGCACCCAGCATTTCGCGTAATAGCCGTCTGTGCCGAACTCCGGCGAAGTGGAGGACAGCGCTTCTTCACTGATGATACCGCTGAATGCCGCCTGCGCGATGAGCGCATCAAACTCGTTCCGGTAAAGTGAAACCTCATCCCAGCAGAGTGTTTCCGACTCCTCTTTCACCCAAAACGTATCGTTGAGCGACAGCGCACGCGTCACACGCAGAAAGCCCTCCAGGCCAACACAGCCGTACTGCTCGAGAAGCTGCTCGATGTGCTTACGATGCTTGGGTGCCTTGCGCTTTTCAAGCCATGCCGTCAGCGATTGCAGGCCGATTGGCCGCAGGTCGGTATACCACTCACGAAGAATAGCACTCTCCTCGCCAAATTCGTCCTGCTCGCAGGAGAACAGCGCACAGGGCACGTCTTTATTCATTAAAATGTAGTCCATATCGCCTCTCCTTTCACCTCTGCACCTTCTCAAACACCCGTTTCGCTACCGTCTCGCACTCCTCAGGCGTGCACCGAAACGAGCGGGTGCCGAAGGAGGCGCGGAACGTCTCGTAAAGCATACTGCCAAGTGCTGCCACATCCGTATGCGGCTCGAGCCGCCCTCCGATCGACTGGATTTCCTCCGTATACTCATTGCAGTCCCCGAACTTCATCGGGTCCCACACGCGGAATTCATCAATAAGCGCCCCCGCAAGCTGTAAAAGATATTCCTTGCCTGCCTTTCGCCGTGCCTCGTCCGCGATTGCGGCCACGCCTTCGACCGCCTGCGTGTGCGTCTGGTCGAGCAGATGCGTGTAGATCTTCTGCGTGGTGGCCGGTGTGGAATGACCAAGCGCCTTGCCGATATTATACGCCGGAATGCCCGCCTGATTGGACAGCGACGCGAATGTATGCCGCAGCTCATGCAGCACGATCTTCGGCAGATCGTTATCCGCGAGAAATTTGCTGAACAGCTCAGACAGATAATTCGGCCGGAACGGCCTGCCGTCCTCCATCACGACCACATAGTCGTTATCGTCGTAGGCATTCTTATATTCTGCCCTGTACGCCTGCTGATTCTCCTTCGCCGCCTTCAGCATATCGCACAGCGTATCCGGCAGGTACAGTGTGCGTGTCGAAGAGACCGTTTTGGTGCCCTTTTCAATCTCTTTCTTTCCTGCCTGTGTTCGCGTATTCTCAATCGTGATAGTCTGGTGCTCAAGATCAATATCGCTCCACCGCAGACCGCACAGCTCACCGCGGCGCAGTCCGAGATACGCGCAGATAAACACCGGCAGCTCGAGCCGCGTTCCGACAGCCTTGTCGAGCAGAATGCCAAGCTGTTCTGGCGTGTAGAACTTCGCCTCGCGCTGACGCTTTTTCGGCGGCGACACCGCACGCATCGGATTTTTCGTGATGTACTCCTGTCTTTCTGCTGCATTCAACGCATTCGTGAGCAGATTATGGTGCTTGATGACCGTATTCGGCGACAGCTCCTTCTCGCCCATTAGTCAAGTGTAATACTGCTGAATATCGCGTGCCGTCAGCTTTTGCAGCCGGATTTCGCCAAGCTGCGGCTTGAGGTAATTCTCGATCATGCCGCGGTAGCCGTATGCGGTCGTCTCCTCGATCTGCGGCAGGATGATGTCCTTGTACCAGTAGTCAAGCCACTGCGCGAATGTGTACTCGCTCGGCAGGACCTGCGTCCCTTTGTCCATCTTGACCTTGTGCTCGTTGAACGCACGGGTCGCGTCGCGTTTTGTGTCGAACGTCCGGTACTTGCGGACACGATTTCCCTCGCGGTCAATGCCGTAGTCAAAGCACACGCGGTACTTGTCGCCGCGCTGCGTAATGCTGCCGTATGCCATGCTCCTCACCTCTGTGGCTTAACGATACCACGGAATTTTGCGGCTGTCAATGGCTACAAATGGCTACAATGCAAAACCGCATTCTCAGAAAAGTTATAATTTATCATATATAAACACAAAACCGACGGTCTAAACCGTCGGTTTTGTGTTAGTTTTGGTGGAGCCGAGGGGAGTTGAACCCCTGTCCGAAAGCGCATCCACAAGGATTTCTCCGGGCGCAGTTTGTCGATTAAGATTCCCGCCGCGGCACGCCGGCAAACAGGCTTACCGTTTTGGTAGAGTCATGTTACATGACGGAGGCAACTCTTACCCCGTACACGTTCACCACTAATCGACGCCGGGTCTCTGGGCCGTGGTCCTCCCTGAGCCGACGGGCTAAGCCTAATTAGGCAGCCTGAAGAGTATAATTGTTGTTGTTTAATTTATAAACAGTTGGAGCTTTTATCGCAGATCCCCGCTGCGGCCCGCTATCCCGGCTTCAACGCCCCCGTCGAACCCGTTACGGCCCCATATTCATGGGTAGATTTAACGATTACGCTCTTTCATCGCGCGGTCGATCTCGCGTTTTGCATCGCGTGCCGCGATGCTGTCGCGCTTGTCGTGCAGCTTTTTGCCCTTGCACAGACCGATCTCCAGCTTTACACGAGAGCTTTTGAAGTAGACCGCAAGCGGAATGACCGAGTAGCCGTCCTGCTTGGTCTTGCTGAACAGCTGAATGATCTCCTTCTTGTGCATGAGCAGCTTTCGCACGCGAAGCGGGTCCTTGTTGAAGATATTGCCCTTTTCGTAGGGAGAAATGTGCATGCCGCGCACGAAAATCTCGCCGTCCTTAAAGGTGCAGTAGCTGTCCTTCAGGTTGATGTGTCCCTGACGGATGGACTTTACCTCGGTGCCTGCAAGCTCAATGCCTGCCTCGTATTTTTCCTCGACAAAGTAGTCATGCCATGCTTTTTTGTTCGCAGCAACCTGCTTTGTGCCTTTTTTATCAACAGCCATGGCAAAACCTCCCTTACCGTGGTACAGTTTATGATACCACGTTTCGGGAGGTTTGTAAAGTTACTTCTGTGTTACAGTTTTCGACGTAAGGTCACCCTCTGCAAATTCGCCTGATCGCACGGTTCAAGGCTGCATCCTCTCCGTACTTGTCGCAATCCTCTTTATCTTCATTCTCCGAGCGCCTTTCCGATGCCGATATCGGCGCAGACGAGCGCGCCGCAGAGCGGTTTCGAGGCTTTCGCAAAGTGCAGCGGCTTGGTGCAGTCGAACGTTACCGTCGCGTCAGCCTGCACCGCGCCCTCCGCGATCTCGCCGCTGTCGGCACTGACGCCGCTCGGCAGGTCGAGCGCGAGCACAAACGCGCCGCGTTCCCTTTCTCTGCCCATCAGCGCACACGCCGCCGCGCCGTCCGGACGCAGTTCTCCGTGAAACCCCGTGCCGTACAGCGCGTCAACGACCGCATCCGCGCCGAACGCCGCCTGTTCCGTGTCGCGCACGATCTCCGCCGCTGTCTCTGCGAGCCGCGCGAGATTGGTTTTCGCGTCCGCCGTTTTCGGCTCGCCTTCCGCGAGCAGCACGCGCACCTGCACGCCCTCCTTCGCCGCGACGCGCGCCATCACAAAGCCGTCGCCGCCGTTGTTGCCCTTTCCTGCAACGATCAGCAGACGCCGGAGCGCCGGAACACGCCGTTTGAGCTCGGCATAGGCCGCGCGGCCCGCATTTTCCATCATCTGTATGTACAGCAGGCCGACCTCATTCGCCGCCCGCTCGCGCTCCTTCATTTCAGCCGCCGTTACCGTTTTCGCCATGCTCCTCGCTCCTTACAGCGGCAGATTTTTGCCGTTGACGCAGGCTTCCTCGTCATCCTCGATCGGAACGAGCAGACACTTTCTGCCCTCGACGATGCCCGTGCGGATGGAAGCCGCGCGCTCCTCCGGCACATGAAGCTCGATGTTGATGCTGCCGCCCGTCACCCACGGCACATCATCCTCATCTGTTTCGTTCGCGGCGTGCTGCGCAAGCTCCTGCTGGAGCACCGCAACCTTCTGCTCGAGCGCAGCAGTGTGCGCGCGGACAGTCCCTTCCTCGACCAGACGGCTGTCCAGCACGTTATGCGCCGCCGGAGGCTGCTCGCCGAAGGTATGCGCGTAGGACTTTTCGATCTGCTCACGCACCTTTTCAGGTACTTCCGCCTCTGCGGCAAGGCCGGAGACCGCCTCCGCCGTCAGCTCAACCGGCGGCAGACTTTCGTCCTCCTCACGCTCCGCGACCATCGCGCTGATGGTGCGCTGCATCTTGAAGAACGCCTCGTCTGCCTGCTCCTCGTCCTCTCCGAATGCGTCAATCACAACATTTCTGAACGCGAGCTTATCCTCGGCGGCGGTGCGCTGCGAGATGCAGCCGAGCACGTTTTCGATGAACTCCGCGTGCGACGGACGGCCTGTGCGCACATAGTACATCACCGCGTTCACATCGCTGCCGCGGTCGGAGAACGCCGGATAGACAAAACCGAGGTCAGGCAGGCCGACCACCCAGTCGCGGTCGCGCGCGCCGATGCGGTTTTCGTCCTCCTTGTAGCCGAGCGCAGGCTTGGCCAGATCGACCGGGCAGACCGCGCACAGCAGGTACTCGTAGATCTCCTCGGACTCCTCCTGCTCCTCGCCCGAGGTCGCCTTGGACGGCACATCATAGATGTCGTGGTAGACCAGAATGAGGTAGTTGCCGGGATAGCTGTACTCCTCGATGACCTTTTCGTACAGGCGGTCGAGCAGCTCCTCATTCGCGAGCCTGCTGTCGCGCAGAGTCAGCAGATAGGTGCGGCGCTCGTCGGACGCCTCGTTCCGGTCGAACTCAAGCTCGAGCAGATTGCTGCCGAGCGTGCCGGAAATGGTCTTTTTCGCAATTTCAAGGTACTTGAAATACTCGTCCTCCTCCAGCTCGGAGAACATATCGGTAAATTTGAGCACGATCTGCTTGCCGCTGTTGACGTAGCAGCCGCACATGCGGTCAAACGTGCACTCTTTCTTTTTCAGCCGGCGGCGCAGCTCCTGCACATCGCCCTTGGTAATATTCATAAGAGCAGTCTCTCCTTATTATATATAGAACACAGGCTGCCGGAAAAACGCCCGTTCCCCGGCAGTCTATTATATAGTATACTATTTTCCCCGGTACAAACGCAAGCAAAAATCTCTCCGATCCCTTTTCCCGTTATTTTCTTTTGCTGTTCCGCATTTTCCGTCGTTTTGACGTTGAAAAGCGCATCGGTTATGTGCTATACTTACTCTATCTGAGAATATCTGCATCAAACATGGAGTGTATGAAAATATGGCATATGAAAAGAACCGCCGCCGCCCTCCGCAGGAGGATGACGGCACGCTGATCGAGGGCCGCAACGCCGTCCTCGAGACTCTGCGCTCGGGACGCGCGGTAGACAAGATCTTCCTCGCTGAGGGCGCGCATCTCGCAGACGTCGCCGCCGAGGCGAAAAAGCACGGCGTACCGACCGTGACCTGCGACCGCCGCAAGCTCGATCACATGAGCGTCACCGGCACGCACCAGGGCGTTATCGCGCAGACCGCCGCGCAGGAATATGTCTCGCTCGACGACATCTTCCGCGTCGCGGAGGAGCGCGGCGAAACGCCGCTCATCGTCGTCTGCGACGGCATCGAGGACCCGCATAACCTCGGCGCGATCATCCGTTCCGCGGAGACCGCCGGTGCGCACGGCGTCATCATCCCCAAGCGCCGCGCCGTCGGTCTGACGGCGGCAGTCGCCCGCTCGGCAGCCGGTGCGCTCGCCTACGTCGGCGTGCACAAGGCAAACAACCTCGCCTCCACCCTCGACGAGCTTAAGGAGCGCGGCGTCTGGCTGTTCGGCGCGGAAGCCGACGGCACGGTAGACCTGTACGAAGCGCCGTTTGACCGCGCGACCGCGATCGTCATCGGCTCGGAGGGTCAGGGCCTCAGCCGCCTGACGCGCGACAAGTGCGACTATATCGTCAGCATTCCCATGCGCGGCCGCGTCAACTCACTCAACGCCTCCAATGCCGCAGCGGTCCTGCTGTTCGAAGCGCTCCGCCGCCGTCTGGGACACTAAACAGATAAAAGAGGTCACATCATGGATAAGAAAGATGAATTTAATCTGGACGAGTTCAAGGATCTGCTGAACGACGTTCCGGATGCCGGTGATTTCGACCTTGAGTCGATCATCGCCGAGGTAGAGGGCCGTGCCCCTGCCGAACCCAAGGCCGAGCCGGTGCACAGCGCGCCGGTACACAGCGAGCCTGCCCCTGCCGCCGCAGAGCCGGTGCGCGAGCAGTCTCCGGTAAAGACCGCGCCGAAAACCAAGGGCAAGGCTGCGCCGGCCGAGCCTGACGCCGCTCCCGAGGCAGAGCCTGAGGACCCGCGTGCCGCACGCATTGCCGCGCGCGAGGCCAAAGCCGCAGAGCACGAGCAGAAGGCTGCGGAAAAGCGAGCCGAAAAACGTGCTAAGCGCGAGGAAAAGCTCGCGGAACGCGAAGAAAAGCAGGCAGAAAAGGCCGCAAAGGCCGCTGCCGCTCCCCAGAAGGAAAAGGCGGAGCGCGTCTCGCGCAAGCAGGCCCGCGCCGCACGCATCGCCGCCGAGCAGGAGGAGGAGAACGAGGACATCGAGGTGCTCGACCCCGACCAGTCCTTCCGTGTGTTCCGCCGCCGCAGCCGCGGTCTGAACGCGCGTTCCATCCTTGTGCTGATCCTCGCCGCCGCAGCCGCCTACCTGTCGCTCGCGCCGAGCTTCACGCAGCTCCCCCTGCCCTCGGTCGTCGACATCGTCGTAAACCCGACGCTCGGCATCGGCTCGCTTCTTGTCCTTCAGATCCTCGCCATCCTCATCGGCGTCGACATTTTCAGCCTCGGCTTTTCCGAGCTGTTCCACGGCCGTCCGTGCCGCGAGACGCTGGTCGCGGTCGCGATCGTCGCGACCATCCTGCACAGCGTTTCCCTGCTCGTATTCCCCGAGCAGAACGGCGTCACCACGCCCTACATCGCCGCGTCCATCCTCATGCTTTACGCCATGATGCGCGAGGACCGCGGCCGCTACGCCGCCCGTGCGCGCTCGTACAAGGCGGTCGCGCAGGCCGACCGGCTGCTTGCGGTCTACAGCCATTACGATGACGTTGATGACGCCTGCCGCGCCGCAAAGGGCCCGCTTTTCAACAAAAACGACTTTTTGACCGAGCTGGAGCGTCCGGACACCGTAGACCGCTTTTCCATGATCTACGCGCCCCTCGCGCTCGCGCTCAGCATCATTTTCGCGCTCGTCTCCTCGCTCGGCAGAGGTGAGCCTGTCCGCTTCTTCTGGGCGTTCTCGGCCATCACCATCGTCGCCGCTCCGATCGGTCTGCTCTGCGCTTTCGGCGCAGGCTACAAGAACATCGCGCGCCGCCTGCTGGCCTCCGGCGCTGCGCTCGCCGGTGCGCGTCAGGCAAATCTGCTGCGCGGCACGGAGGAGGTCGTGCTCGCGGAGAACGATCTGTTCCCGACCGGCTCGATCGAGCTCGAGAGCATCAAGGCGGTCGGTCAGCTCGACGAAACGCGCATCCTCTCCTGCGCTGCGGCGCTCGCAGATGCGGCAGGTCTTGAGCTTGGCCGTGCGCTGAGCGAAGCCGCCCGGGCACATTCGGCGCTCCCCCTCACCGCCCACGACCTCCGCGTCGTTGACGGCGGTCTTACCGGCCACGTCGGCAGCAGCTACATGGTGCTCGGCACGGGCGCGCTCATGGTCAACATGGGCGTCACCATCCCGGCTGAGCGCGACAGTCAGGTCGCGATGTATCTGCTCGCGGATAACCAGCTTGCCGGTGTGATCACGCTGCGCTATCTGCCCACCAAGAACACCTACAAGGCGATGCGTCTGATGCGCCGTATGCACATGAACGCCGTTATCGCCGCACGCGATTTCAACGTTTCCCCGGCGATGGTCGAGGAGGAATTCGATCTGCGCCGCGGCTTCGCCGACCAGCCCGACCCGGCGGGCGTTGCCCGTCTGCTCGACCCGCGCTATGCCAAGGGCGACGCTCCGGCTGCTGTCCTGACCCGCGAGGGTGCAGGCCCGTTCATGCAGGTGCTTCGCTGCGCCGACAAGCTCGCCGGTGCGGTACGCTCTGCGCTGACGCTCAGCACATTCGCCGGTCTGTTCGGCATGCTGATCGTGTTCTATCTCGTGTTCCAGAACCAGGCAGCCGCGCTGCCCGTGCAGCATCTGCTGCTGTACCTGCTCATCTGGTACATTCCGGTATTTGTCATCAATCAGCAGACGCACTGAATACAGCAAGGCTTCGAACTCCGGTTCGGAGCCTTTTTCTTTACCCTCAGCAGAGGGTGAGCAGCTTGCCGCCGCAGGCGATGAGTGGCCGCCGTCTGGTGGCCGGAATGCGCCGTGTCCACGGCGGAGGAAGGCCGGGATCTCCCGGCGGAGACAAGAGGGGACAGGGCACCGATGGTTCCCTTTCCCCTCTTGACACCCCAGACCCTCCTTTAAGCCGCTCAGCGAAGCATTCGCGGCTAAACGGGGGTTACGGGGGCTCG
>ERZ837910.1676-NODE-1676-length-29872-cov-5.444713_pt1 | contig 29872 bp, 29 predicted proteins | sample MGYA00519940_ERZ837910 | MGnify/ENA primary metagenome ERZ837910 (study PRJEB31850, sample SAMEA3708825) | human gut metagenome | biome: human gut; feature: human-associated habitat; material: faeces | place: China | collected 2014 ... | reverse complement strand
GAGACGAAGAAAAAAAGTCTCGCCGCGGTTTTTTGTGCGCAAAAGAAGAAAATCCCCCTGTCCGCGCGGTGCTCCTGCGGACAGGGGAAGGGTCATACGGCAATGCGGCGCGAGAGAAACTGTGCGGCGGACTGGCACAGTCCGAGCAGCACCTCGCTGGACGCCGTATCCTCCTTTTCGCTGATGAATGCGACGCAGCCGCTGACATCGCCGTCTGTGATGACGGGCACGGCCGTGACGAGGCGGTAGCCGTCGCGCCCGGAGAGCGGAATATCGGGCAGACTGCTTTCGCCGCGCGCATAGATGATACGCTGCTCCATCAGCTGTTCCAGCTCCGCTGAGACGCTTTTTTCGAGAACATCCTTTTTTGCGCCGCCTGCCGCCGCGATCACGGCATCGCGGTCGCTGATGGCGCAGCTCATGCCCGCTGTCCGGGCGAGCGCGTCCGCAAGCTCCGCTGCCATCGCGCTCATTTCGCCCATCGGGGAATATTTTTTGAAAATCACCTCGCCGTCCCGGTCGGTGTAAATCTCCAGCGGGTCGCCGCTGCTGATAACACTGACATCGAAAGTTTTGTCCTTCTGGTTGCGGGAACACTGGACAATTCGGCATTTTTCGGCACTTTCGATGCCTGAATTAAAATTTACGACGTTCTCCTCTGCGGTGCAGTGCAGCAGCTCGTCGATGTCCGCCTGCAAGTGTACCTCGAGATGGTCCTCGAAAACGTCGATTTTCTCAATCATCAGCTCAAGATCGTTCCGTTCCATCTTCGGCTTGTGCAGCAGATCATCGAACACCTCAAGCGCGGTCTTTGCGGTGCGGTTCGCTTCGATGATGGTGTTGCGCCGGTCAGACAGCAGGTCGATCTGGTGCTTGAGGCCGTCGATTTTGCCTTGCAGCTCGGTCTCCATCTCTTCGTACAGTTCTTCGATCGAGGCTTCGTTCTCCGGGTGCTTCATGATCTCGCGGATACGCTGCCGCTTGGTGACCTTGAGCTCCTCGGTCAGCTCGTCCAAAAGTTCCGCCAGATTGTCGGCGGACTGCTCGGTCTCCACGACCTGATTGTCCTCCTGCGCCAGATCGGCGTTCAGCTGCTCAATCATCGCGGCAGAGCCGTTCATCACGCGGCGGATATATAGGCGCATCAGCTCGTCCAGCTTGTCCACACGGATGTGGTGGCTCGTGCAGCCCGCTCGTCCGCGTCTGTGATAGGTGCCGCAGGTGTATGCCGGCGCGAGGTCGGGACGGCTCATCGAGAACATCGGTGCGCCGCAGTCGCCGCAGATCAGAAAGCCGGAGTAGGCGTTGTCGTATTTTTTGATGCCGCGGTAGTTCGAGCGGGTGCGCTTTTCACGCAGAGCGCGGGTGGTAGCAAACGTGCGATAGTCGATAATCGCCTGATGGTGGTTTTCAATCACGATCTGTTCGCCCTCATCGCGGCGAACATCCTTGCCGTTGATTTTCGCACGGGTGAACTTGCCCTGCCGCAGCGTACCGATGTAAAAATCGTTATCCAGAATGCCCTGTACGGTGACGATCGCCCATGCAGCCTTGGCTTTTCGCGTCACCTGCTTGCCCTCCGCTTCTTTGCGCATGCACTCGGACATGCGCGGCGTCGGAATGCCCTGCTCGGTCAGGTGGTTTGCAATTTTTTTGTAGCCCCAGCCCTCATTGTTATACAGGTGGAAAATCTGGCGGACGGTTTCTGCCTCGGTCGGTACAATCTCAAACTGCTGCTGATTGTTGATGATGTAGCCGTACGGCGCGGCGCACAGCCACTCGCCGTCTGCCTGACGGCGCTTGATGACGTTTCGCACCTTGCGCGAAGTATCGGTGACCGGCATTTCGTTGATGAGAAACTGAAACTGGATCTTCAGCCAGTCGTCATCGTTCGGAAAGTCAATGCCGTCTCCAATGGAAATAATGCGCACGCCTGCGTCGCGCAGATCTTCCAGCTCGACCAGACCGCGCGAGTTGCGGCGGGAGAATCGGGAGAAATCCTTGATGATGAGGATGTCGTACCTGTGGCTCATCAGTCCGCGGCGCATCTCCTGATAGCTCTCGCGTTGCTCGAACGTGTAGCCGGAGCGGTCGCGGTCCTCGAAAAACGTCAGCGTACTGCCGGAGAAGTGCGTCTTTACGTAGTCGTCGATAATGGCCTTCTGGTTCTCGATGGAGATATTCTTCTGGTCCTGCTCATCGTCAACGGAAATGCGGCAGTATCCTGCGATGTTAAATGTATCGGTCATACTCATTCCCCCTTGAGATATTTCTCAATCTGGCGGTCGAACTCGGAACTGTTTTCGTTTTGGAAATAGTTGTACTGCGTCCCATCATCTCATTTTCCATTTACGTTCTCCTCTATCTGCTCCGGAAGCTATGCCGCGTCGGTCATGATGACCTTAACGAGCTGACGGAACTTATCGATGTTCTGCGAAGTCATCACCAGTTGTCTAGTTTTGACTTTCAGCGTCTTCTCGACGACACCAGCCACGTTACCACCCCGACGGGCGACTTTCTGATTTTTGTCAAAGCCTTGCATCTGCTCGGTGTCTGCGACATCGGTGAAACGATTTTGGTCATCTGCTGCCCGCATTTTCTCCCAACCACCCTGCTTCTTCAATTATATTCGCTATTAAATATCCTGTATGAACAACATTGTACACCGAGCCGTTCAACATTGCAAGTGGCAAAAAAGTTACCGGAGAGGAATTTTTGTCCTCTCCGGTATACGCTGTGCTCACTGCCCGACCGCTTTTTGTGCCTGCACGGCTTTTTCAGCGGCGCGGCGGCGATTGAAGAGCAGCAGGCTGCGAGTCTCCTCGTGCAGGTCACGCTTGCCGGAAAAGAACACGGCAACGGTATACTTAGTGCCCTTGTACCGCGCGTATACCTCGTTGAGCTGCTTCTTGACCGCCTCATCGGTCTGCTCGGCATTGGTCAGTGCGACCTCGACGATTTTGCTGGGTTCGTGAATGGTAATTGTCATGGCGATTTCTCCTCCCTTTCTTATATAATATAGACGTGATCACGGCTGTTTAATCGGATTTCCGCCTGCATCGGCAGCATTTCCCGCATTTATGCTGCTTTTTTTCACTGAAATAGTGTTCAATCACGCGCCACAGGCATTTGTCCGAGGAGACAAGCGCCTGCAAGGCGTTCAACCTCTTGAGCTTGCGACGTACCGCCTTCTTGCCGCCCGACTGGGACAAAATGCGCCTGTTGCGCTCAAAATCCGCCTTGGCATACAGCAGCACGCAGTGGGACTTCTTGCCGTCACGGCCGGCGCGGCCGACCTCCTGAACGTAGCCGTCCATCGAAAGCGGCAGGCCGGCGTGAATGATCAGGCGGACATCCGGCTTGTCGATTCCCAGACCGAACGCATTCGTTGCTACCATCACAGGCGTTTTCCCGGACATGAATGCTGCCTGCTCCGCCGAACGCTTGGCGTGCTTCATCTTGCCGTGGTACTTACCGACCGGATAGTCGCGCGCTTTCAGCCATTTATACAGGTGTTTTACTCGCTTGACCGTCGGGCAGTATATGATGACTGCACCCTTATTGTTCCATTTTTTCAGCGCCCGCTCGACTGCATGGAACAGCGCAGTCTCGGCGGATAGCTTCCGTTTCCGCTTGCCGGATTTACGGCTTGCAAGGCACTTGATAGCAATGTGCAGATTGTCGCGGCGCATGGGCGTGCGGAACAGGTCTGCGTCCGGAATGCCGAGTGACTTGCGAATTCGGGCAACATCCTTGCGGGTGGCGGTCGCGGTCAACGCAAGCACCTGCGGACGCTGTGGGAGCGCCCGGATAAAGCCTCCGATTGCGCCATAGGCCTTGCGAAAGTCGTCCTTGCTCTGCGGAAGAATATGGGCCTCGTCTACGGCAATCCGACGGAGATCCGCAGAGTGCAGTGCTTTGACAACCGCTGGATTTTGCAGCTGCTCCGGCGCGAGGTAAAGCAGACCACCATGCGCCGTCATGTCAGCCAAGACCGCATGGTGCTCGGACGGCGACAGATCGCTGTTCAGCACAGCCGCGCGAATCCCCTTGCTGCAAAGTGCCTTGACCTGATCGAGCTGCAGCGCCTTCAGCGGCGAGAGGACAAGCGTCAGCTTACCCTCACCATCAATCACTGCCGGCAGCTGGTACAAAAGCGACTTGCCGCCCGAAGTGGGCATAAGGACAATAACGTCGCGGTTGCTGAAGATTGCTTCCATCGGCGCCTCCTGCTGGGGACGCAGGTTTGCAATCCCCAATTTCGCCAGCGCCTCGCCGGCAATCTTATTCTCAATATGATTCATACTTTTTCCTCCTTTAAATCTCAAAAAACCAAGAAACCTACAAACCTTACAACTTTTCGTCCAGAACCCAGAATCCGTTAAACTGCGCCTGTCCGAACTTGACCGGCTTGGATTGCCGCGCCAGCAAGCCAGCAGCAGCGGCGCGCTTTTTACACGCGTCATACAGCGTATCGTCCAAGCCGACTCGGGTTAGCAAGCGAAGCAGAGAAGCGTTGGAAAAGATTAGAAAACGCTTTCCCGTTTCCAGACCCCTTGACGGCGTGTATCGGAAAGCCACCGCCGTCTGCTCGTCATCAAGCAGGTGCGTCGCTTCCTCAGCGGTCGCCGGCTTCTTGATGATTTCGTCCTTAAAGCGACTCTGATCACCGAGCAGCTCGAGCGCCTTCCGCAGCGTCTTCTCGCGCTCCTCCTCCGCACGCAGCTGAGATTCCTGCGATTGCTCCCAGCCGTCGCAAGCAGCGCTTTGTGCTGTGCCGCCGGAAGGAAAGTTTATCTCCAGAAAAATCTGGATCACAGCTTTCCGCCACACAGCAAAAGCATTCAGGCGATAGCCCGCGCGGCTGTTCATCGTGCTGCTCCAGCGCCGACGTACTTCGCAGGCATTGCTTTTTTTCAGCGTGCGAGCCACTGCAATGCGAAGCAGATCAAGATCTTCCTCGGTCAGGCACTCGATTGCAGGCGGCAGTTCGATATCGACCGTATCGGCACGGTCGAAAATTGTTCTGCTGCGAACAATCGGCACGGTACTCAGACGTTGCGGCAGCACGCCGCCAAAGCAGTTCTGGCGATGGTAGTCATCCAGCTTATCCAGTAGCGGTCTAAGTACGGTACCGGTCGCTGTCCGTAGGATCACAATTCGATCCCGGCAGCCTGCCCAGTCATTAAGATCCGCACCGTCCTGCACGATGATCTCAGCGGGAATCGAACTGCAGGCAGGTCCTTCAACCGTTAGGTTTAGTGCACCTAATGCTGCGGAAAATTCCTGTTCTACTTGCATTGCGGCCTTTTTCATCGTAAAATTGTATATGAAAATAGGAACATCGTCACTGGCCTGAAAACTCCGGAACTGCACATCGAGAGCCGCTGTAATGACGGGAAACAGCCACCCAGCATGCTGTTTCAACAATGCGCCCAGCTTCTCCTGATCCAGCGCCTCGTTCCGCCACTCTGCCCGATTGCTCTTTACCGCGTCCTTAGCCGGGTGCAGAAGCCGAACCGTGTACTCCTCGAGCGTGGGCGTAATGTGGTTCGCAATCAGGCGGTACGTTTCCATCTCACCGTCTGCCAGTGCAATATTCGGCAGCGTGAATTTGCGCTCCAGCAGCGGAACCGGAATCGCATATACGCGGCAGCCGTCCGGACGGCACAATGCCAGCAGGCGGTGGCGGTACAGATAGCCGTTGAGCTCCGTTGCCTGCACACCTGCCCAGAACGCAAAGCCGTCAACCATAATATCATAAGCCGTGGTCACGCTGCCGCCGCACAGATCAAACAGCTCATCCACCTTAATATATTTAAGGAACTTGCGGTTGTACCTTGTCCTCAGTTCTGCCGTACCGAGCGGGATTACGCAGTCTGCCTGGCCGGCTGCAATCGATTTTGCAATACGAGTTGCGAAAACGGTTTTTGTTGTGTTGTTTTTCATACTTACACGTCCTTTCTGTTCTTATTATCGCATTTCTTTCCTAAAAAATATAACCGAGAAAACTTGACGTTTTTCCGAAAAATACCGAACTGTAAGGAGGCGAATACTATGTTCGATCCAGCACCGGAATATGTCGCGGATAAACAGAAAAATAAAACACAGGCTTACGACTTTTTGATAAGGGTGCGAAACGCCGCCCTTCATTACGAGGTTTATGGCGACAATCGAATTGAGCTGATAAATAAATGCTGCGATTACCTGGAAAATCTCCAGGATAGACTGCATACAAAAATTTGGCCGAAAGGCCAGCGTGAACCCCTCGAAGAATTTCAAGATGTTTTCCAGCTGCTGATTTACGCGATTGCAGATTCGGGATTCTTATTCGATAGTAATGGATACTTTTTAGATGAACCGGCTGCATATCACACGGAAAAGCTCTTGTTTCCGTCTCCCTGGGACACATCGGTAAAGAGCTATCACGAAGTTGCATTCGCAATGAGGCGCCGAAATTATGCCCACTTGGAACTGCAAGCTATTCGAAAGCACCTGGACGAGCACAATAAGCAGAGCCAGCAGTATGAAACTTATGCCATGAGCGAGGAGATATCTACTGCAAATCAGACCCAGTGTATTATTGATATGATGACACGCTGTTCAATGCATTGCCACATTGCGATATACCCTCGAGACTATACCTTGAATGAAATCCAACAGATTGCTGCCGTGCGGAACACGATCCGCCAGGATCGCATATTAAAAAAGGTAGAACCTTTTATGATGTTTATGCTGTTATCCGGAAAAGTACGGTGTAGTAATATACAGAGTGCAGCAGATGTGAAATCCTTACTGAAACCCAACAAAACGTTATTTCAGCAGAGAAACGTAGCAGAAGACTGCAAATTATTTTCAGAAATCATAAAATGGTACAATGACAATGGTGATATCGAACTGACCGATGGTCACCGTTTATTCGACCCGTATGCATTGATCAATGGTTTCAAGCAGTTCGGCGATTTGAAGATGACTAAGCAAGAACACGTTAGTCTTGCACATCTTTGTGAAGATTGCTTTAGAGAACCCACGAAAAAGAAGGAATTTGCAGGCTATACGCAAAAATTGCATGGTGTCGAAATTGGTGAGATCATGAAAGCGATTTTTCAGCTGATTGACGCACAGAATCGTTCCATAGATGATACAATACAGCCCAGAGAATGGAATGCAACAATAAAAACCTTGCAGAAAGCAGAAATTCTGCCGTTAAATGTGTCTCCCGGATTAAAGGGTTCGAAATTGTTAAACATGATCGGGAAAAAGTATTTTATCGAGCAGTACAGCTTTGCATGGGAAGCATTCTGGCTGATCACGCAGTATACACCGCCTCCGCTGTTTGACTGGAAACAGAATTATACCATTAAAGGCTGGCCTCCTCGATCATATGAGCTGTATGCCCTTTGTGCAGAGCATTTAACAACCGCACTCGATTTTATTTACGGTGCATTTGCGGAAGATTGGGACCAACTATCTTTGTATCCGGAACTGCGATTTGATATTGCCAAAGTACAGCGAATCTTTGCAGATCCGAAAAAGACAGCACCGCTTCGGAAACAGCTGCTAATCGATATGAGGTTCTGGAAAATACAAGCTGGTGGTAAAAATTTACCTCAATTGCTTGCAGACAAGTGCTGGAGCGCATTCGAAGAACTATCTGCCTCCTCCAAAGACGCAAAGCTGAAAAGCCTGCGGCAATATCCGGAGATCATGAAATATGCAATGGCGGACGAAGTCATGCGGCAGTTATGCGCCGAAACTTATGCAAAAGTATTTCACCTGCTGGTGTCGATGAATCAGTATCTGTGGCCGATCACCTGACGATTGATACCTTTATGCCGATATGCTATAATTACCTCACCAAAGCACGAAAGGAGGACGCTTTATGCAGTACATTTTAATGAACAAAGACGAGTCGTGGGCGTCGTTCTCCTGCGTGCAGGACGAATTTGGCGAGGAAAGCGCGGTTCTGAACGAGTGGTACACCGATTTGCGCCCGCTCGGTCTGCAATCGCTGACGGCGTGGCTTGAGAAGCGCAAAGCCCCCAAGCACCGCAAGCACATCGAGCCGCTTCTGGAGCGGTACGGCTGCGTCGGTCTGGTGGGATTCCTTCATGTGACGCACGCGCTGTCGCTCAACGATACGTTTTGGGTGAAAGAAGAGTCGGAAACGCTCGGCTGGGACGAGGTTTCGCTTTATCGGAATGAGTTTGACGCCCTCATCGCGCAGGCGGCTTTCAGCGGCGTGATCAGTGCGGAGTCCCTGTCCTCTACCTCGCCGGAGTTCGGCACGGACGGTTATTACGCGAAATGCTGGGTGCGCGAACCGGACGGAATTTACCTCTACAAAGGCGGCAGCGACACCTATGAGATCGAGCCGCTGCCCGAGTTCCTTGCGTGCCAGCACGCGGTATGCTGACCGATGAAATCCGGCAGGAGCTCAAAAATCTGGACGGCTTCCGCTTCATGCCGCATTCGACTATTGAGCTGCCGGAGGAACGGCTGAGCCAGCTGTCCGAAATCGTGGAGCGGCAGAGAAGAGCCATTCTGGCATAATAGATTTGCCGCATGCCTTGTCGGAAACACGATTGAATACGAAAAAAGCAAACCCGCCGAGCCTCGTATTTCTGGAGGTTCAGCGGGTTGTGTTTTAGTCTTTAATTTTACTCGTTCGGCGTCGGCTCATCGTCCGGCGTAATCCGAATTGCCTTGCTCATTTCACGGAGCAGGTCGGCGTAGCAGAGCTCCGGCGGGTCGTCTGCATACTTCAGCCAGAAATGGTCGTGTGCCACAACGCCGTGCGTTTTGCGGCAGATCAGCTTGGGCTGATAGAACGACAGCCCAACCGCAGAAAGCAGTTTGTCTGCGTTCTGGCGTGTGCGCGGAAAGCAGCGGTCCGCAATAAAGCGGTCGAGCCGCTTGGCGTTCGGTGCGGCCTTGCCGTCCATTCCATAGAGCAGGACGGGCAGACAACGGTTATTCAGTACAGCGAACTGCGGCTGTCCGGCGTCATCGAACTGTACGCGCACAACCGGTATTTCCTTGTAGTAAATATCAAAATCAACACGTTTCATGCAAAATACTCCTTGATCTGCTGCAAACGGGTGCACAGAATGTCCATGCAGTAAGCGCGCATGCTGTCGGACAGCGGAAGATCGTCCAGTACACTCTCCGGGATTGTGTCCGGCAGGGTAATTCCCTCCGGCAGACGCGATACCAGATGCAGCTGCTTGGAAAAGCTCGTTGAAAACGGCTTCGCCTTGCAGGAATACAGATACTGCTCTACCGGCTTGTGTTCCGCCTGCATAAAGCCAAGCGCATAGCCGTTGTCAAACAGCGGTGGAAAGCGGAATGCGCCGGTTGCATCGCCCAGCAGAATGCCGAAGTTGTTCAAGTGGCGGTCCTCGTTGCAGATCAGATAGTCGAACAGCAGCATGGTATCCAGATAACGCCGCGCGTCGAGGCCGGTCAGTTTGGTGAACAGACCAATCACCAGTTCATAGTTCTCCTTCGCAGATGCCGCCCACTGAACCGACGTATCCATGCTCTCGACCATGGTCTCAAAGGACAGATAGGTTTCGCCCTCGTGGCAGAAATTCGGTGAAAGTGTACCGAGAATAGACTTTCCATCGTCCAGACGGATACGGCACAGCGTATATGGAACGACGTCGATATGCAGCAGAGCGCCGACCCGTGCGGCGATAACTTCTGCAATCGAGTCCTGATATTCGCGCCCGTGGTCGATACGATTCGCCTTGATGTAGCAATTCTGCGCCGGCTGATACCATTTCAGCGCGTCGCCCTTGCTTGCGCCGGATAATGCCAGAGAAATGCCCGGTGTGTTTTCTTGGATGTACATATATCCGCTTCACCTGCCTTTCCTATATTATATGGGCTTGATTTGCGAGGATGCAAGAGCTTTCTTTGCCGCACACCGGCGGTAAAACGTATTCGGCTTCAACCCGGTCTGCCGCATGGCCTCGGTCGCGGTGATCTCTCCGGCACGCCAGCGTGCGACTACCCGCTCGAAGTTATCGGGGAGGGGCAGCGGCTTGCGGACAGTGTATTTGCCCTGTTCCCGAGCGATGGCAATACCTTCGCGCTGTCGTTGCAGGATATACTCACGCTCCAGTTCTGCGACAGCCGCGAATACGGTAAGCATGAATTTGCCGGTTGGCGTCGTGGTGTCGATTGCCTCCTTTCGGCTGACGAATTCGACCTGCTTTTCGGTCAGCCGTTCCACGAGGTCGAGCAGGTCGCGCGTGTTGCGGGCAAAGCGGCTGATGGACTCGACAATGACCGTATCGCCGCGCCGGACGTAATTCATCATACGGGCAAGCTCAGGACGGTCGGCGTTCTTGCCGCTGGCCTTGTCGATAAACAGTTCGTCAACGCCGAGGTCGCGCAGCAGGATTTCCTGTCGCGCGGTGTTTTGCTCCTCGGTGCTGACACGGATGTAGCCGATTTTCAAATGCGTTACTCCTTTCGCTTGTAAAAGTGCTTTTTTCTTGGTATACTACAATTAGAGAAAAATATACATCAGGAGGTGTCCAAAGTGAAAACCTATACACTTGAAGAAATTCGGGAAATTGTATCCAGATTAGCTGCGCAGTATGGTGCCAAACGGGTTTATTTGTTCGGTTCATTCGCACGCGGCGACATGACAGAATCAAGTGATATTGATTTACGTATCGACAAGGGCAATATCAAAGGCTTTCAGCTTGCCGGACTTCTCCTTGATTTAGAGGACTCCCTTGGGCGATCGGTCGATCTGGTGCCGACAACCAGTCTTGACCAACGCTTCCTGGATTCCATTCATGATGATGAGGTGCTGCTGTATGAAGCCTCTTGACCGCAATATCAGCGTGCTGGAACATATCGTGACTTATTGCGAACAGATCGAACAAACCGTAGAGCGCTTTGGAAACAGTGCAGAGACTTTTCGCGCCGATCCGATTTACCGCAACGCCGCAGCACTCTGCATTCTGCAAATCGGTGAACTGGTTGGCAAGCTGACCGATGAATTTCGAGCGCAGCATCCATCTATTCCGTGGCGTCAGATTAAAGCTATGCGAAATATTGTTGCCCATAGTTACGGCACTGTTGATCCGGAAATCACTTGGGAAATTATCACCGATGATATTCCGGATAAAGCAATACTGCACGAGGATTATCACCTCGGAATAAACAAGGTATGGCAATAGGGTCGTCCTCTGTTCTGCTATATTGCAAAAGAGCAAAACCAATCTTATTGACATAACTTTACCCTGTTTCGATAGGGTATACCCAAATGAAAGACTCAAAAAAGTACCGGTTCGCGTGAGCCGGTACTTTTGCGTTCAGTCGTCATCTGACAGCAGATCAGCCAATAGGCCGATGACCGTCATCACACCGAGGACAATTTTCGCGGCGTCCATGAAATCACCTCCCTCAGTACGCATATAAGAGTTCTCCGGTCATCTCGTGCAAGAGCGCCGGGTCATACAGCATTTCCTCGATTTCCTCCTCAGAACAACCGTAGTCGAGCAGTGCCTGTACCTCGTCTGCGCTTACGCCGAACGCCTTGGCGACGCTGAACAAATCATCATAGCTTTCCGGCGTATCCTCACAGTAGTCGCGAAAGTACGGGTATTTGCGCCACCAGTGCTCGAACGTCGTGTGCGGTGTGAAGATGCCTGTAGTGATACGGCCATTGCGGTCAATCTTCAATATCTCGCCCTCCTTTGGCTCCAGAATATCGGTGGGCGCTTTCAGCCGCAGCTTTTTGATGGACTTGCAGAGGATTTCCTGCGTCGAGGCGTAAATCAGAAAGCCATCATAGAGCATTACGCACAACGGATTGTCCCCAACGACGAACCAGATGGAATCATCCCTATCCAGAACGGTAAACACAAATGAACCCTCGACTGCTTCGGCCATAAATTTCAGGCTGTCGAAGTCGAGGGTTTTATTTTTCTCTAAAAGCTGAACGGCGACGTAGCTGTCGGTCTCGACACTCGTCAGCGGCAAATTTTCCTCTGTGCGTAACTCTTTGTCATTCCAGAGAACGCCATTATGCGCGAGCGCAAAGCAGTTTCCGTCAACTTTACCGAGAAACGGATGATTGTTCTGGTTAAACTGCGCATTCCCCTGCGTGGTCATGCGAGTATGACCCATGACAACGTTTACGCCGTGCGGAATGTGGATTTTCATCTTCCGAGCAGGAATCGGGCGTTTATAAATCCGCAAGCGGTCGTTGAAGTTATAGGCGATGCCGGTTGCATCGGTGCCGCGCACTTGACACTCGCGTGCTAATGTGTTCAGGATTTTGTTCTTGGTGTGGGTGCTCAGACTTTCCTTGAAATCGATTAAACCGAACAAACTGCACAAATTTCATTCCTCCTCGTTGTTCGCAGTGACGGGTTCGTTGACGTACAGACGGCGCTCCTTGAGATACTGGATAAGCTCCGGTTCGTGCACGGTATCCAGAAAATCAAACCAGCTGAGGTCCTGCACCTCGCTGTCGGACATAGAAACAGCGACTTCGCAAAGGTGGTTCACCATCTGCAAAGTCGCTTTCAGGGTATTGAGTTTGAGCGTACCGCGAAACATTCTGATTTCAACGGTATCCGAGTTCGTGAGGTTGACGGCGGTGTATCGTCCGGCACAGGAGTTCTTCGCGTGGCTCATTTGCTCGGATGGCGTAAGGCGAATGCCGTACCGCGCCGCCCAGCGATTCATCTGGGACTGTGTGCGGCGGCTGAATCGCAGCAGTTCCGCCCAGAATTTCTCAACAAAGTAGAGCAACCGCGCAATTGCAGCCTCCTGCTGCTCGTAGGTACAGCCGAATGCCAAACGGGAAATATGTACATGCAGGCCACAGGTCCCGGCGGCGTGGCTGAGATAGCCCATGCTCTGCGCCTTGCGCAACACCTCCGCCCACGGCATTTCATTCAAATGATACTCGAGCGTCATCGGGTGTGTGACAAGCTCGAGGCCTTCATCCAGGCTGCCGTCCGTCTTGATGTAGAGATTTTCGGCGTCCTTGTTTGCAATATCAAGCAGCTTCTGCGCGTTGCTGTTAACCGTGCCGCCGTCGTCGATTTCGAGCTCAACGCCGAAATGACGCAGACCTTTGCCATGAAACACCAGATCGGGCGTGTAGCTGTACTCGTGGATGACCTCACAGTGCTCGTCCCAGCAGGACGCGCAGTAAGCGTTGTCGTCACCGTCCCAGTACGCGCGGTCGCGATGGATAATACGCCCACAGTCATCACAGCGGACGTAGTATTCATCAAAGCAGTGGTCGCAAAGCGTGTGCGTATCATCCTCGACGGCGTTTTCCTCGTAGACCCGCTCGGCACAGTGGTCGCAGATTACGGTCAGGCGGTCGGCACAATCCTCGCAGAGCCAGTCATTTTCCGCTTGGAACATTTCGTCAATCGGGTGCTCTGCACCACAGTTTGCACAAATTCTTGTTTCACTCATTGGTTAGTCCTCCATTTCGTTTGGTTAATATCAATACTCTTTGGCAAGCAGCATAGTGGAATGCGTCAAATCGTCGATGATGAACACCTTCGCGTCTACGGCATCATCACACGGCACATCAAGCTCGTAGCGGTACGGCGGCTGCTCCTGCTTATGGACGATGTGCTGACCGGTTGGCGTTTTGGTAAGGATAAACACTTGCAGGTAATCCTTTCTCGGCACTTCCATCGTCAAAACCATGTGCCACATGAGGTTGATCAGCCACGATGGGATTTCATTCTCCACGCCGCGTGTCAGGAATTTTTGATTTTCGAACATGTTTCTTCTCCTTTCAAACAAAAATAGGCTACAGGGAATTACCCTGTGGCCCTCATGAATATAATATATATTTTATCTGATTGGAAAAACGGACAGTACAAGCTCTGCTGTTCAAGAGTAATATCTACAGTCAAAATTTGAATTTTGAATATAGATAAGTGACTTTTGTTTCTTATTATGATATGATGTATCTGCATGGGATAGAGGATCAATCGGATATGCACATAGCTGTAATGGTCTAGGCGTTTTGATTTAAGATAGGTTGTATTGTGAATTGATTACGAGCGTTGGAAGTACGCTGTCACGCGGAAGTCTAAAACTACTATGGCGTTCGCAATCTCGAGCTCTTTTATAATATAAGGGGATTTAGTCATATGATTCATTTAATCGCAAGTGATATTGACGGGACGCTGCTGCAAGGCGGACAGACCCGATTAGACCCGGCGCTGTTTGACGTTATTGAACGGCTGGAACAGCACGGAATTCGTTTTGCGGCGGCGAGCGGCAGACAGTATACCAATCTGCGGCGGCTGTTTGCCCCTGTCGCGGACAAAATCGACTATATCTGCGAAAACGGCAGTCTGGTCATCAGCGACGGCAGTGTGCTGTATAAGCAGGTGATCGACCGGGCGCTCGGCACGAAGATTCTGCGCTGCATGCTGGAGATGGAGGGCTGCGAACCGCTGCTGAGCGGAGTCATGCAGTGCTATGTTCAGCCAAAGGACCCGGCTTACGCGGACCATATGCGATATTTTGTGGGGAATGATGTAGCGGTTGTAGAGGATCTGACAGCGGTGCCGGAGCCGTTTCTGAAAATTGCGGCGTATTTCCCGGACGGCGCCACCGAAGAATACCGTCTGCGTATCGCGCAGGCTGCGGGAGGGACGATGCGGCCTGTGGTTTCCGGTATGGCGTGGGTGGACCTGCTGCCGCAGGACTGCGATAAAGGCACAGCGCTTGCGGTTTTGCAGCGCCATCTTCATATCAATCGAGAAGAAACGATGGCTTTCGGGGATAACGAAAATGATGTGGAGCTGCTTCGGCAGGCGGGACTGTCCTATGCGATGAAAACAGGCAATCCGTGCGTTCTTCGACTGGCAGACCGTGCGGCGGATGATGTCATATCCGAACTGAATATGCTGCTGAGCGAATTGGAATAAGACGGTTTTGATCAGAACAAAAAACACCACCCTTGCGGGTGGTGTTTTTGAAGAAAAGGAGAATTAGGATTTTGTCGTGAGCTTAAACAGAACAGCGCCGTGCGTATCGATCGAGCATACAATGCCGGAGGAAACGACAGCATCGGGCTGGTCGCCCCAGAGGTCGTGAACCGTGTATTCACCGGACAGACCGAGCTTGTCCAGCGTGATCTCGCGCTTTGCCGGAAGATTGCCGAGATTGAATACGGCAAGGTAGGTGTTACCCTGCTCATCTTCAGCCTGCCATGCAATCGTGTCGCAGACATTCAGAATTTCGCGGGCGTTCCGGCTGTCCTTCAGCAGTGCCAGCACTTCCGGGTTGGTAATCAGGCCGAGCGTCCATTCATCCAGATCGGTCAGCTCGCAGCCAAGCATAAGCGGCGAACGGAAAATCGACCACAGCGTCAGCATGGTGCGCTGCTCGGGGCGAGTCAGAAGCGTGCTGCGCTCGAAAACGCCGTGCTCACAGCCGCGAATGGAGATATGGCCGACCGGAAGCATATCGCAATCCGGGAAGCAGCCGTTCGATACATAAGGACTCCAGTTGCGGCAGCGCATGAACATTTCAGTAATATCTTCCCAGCGGTCCCAGAAATCGTTGGTAATGCGCCACATATTGGCGTATTTGCGCAGGTGGTCCGCCTGTTCCACCATGGCCGGTCCGGGAGAAAGACTCAGCACAATATCGCGGCCGCAATGCTGAATTGCCGCGGCGATCATTTCGATTTCTTCTCTGCCGGAATAGTCGTAATCCTGATTGATACGGCGGTAAACCACGCAGATGTCATCTACCTTGACGAAATCGACGCCCCACGAAGCGTACAGCTCGAACAGAGAGTCGTAATAGGCCTGTGCGCCGACGGCGACGGGATTAAGACCGTACATATCCGAGTTCCAGGCGCAGATAGAAGCCGTGTGAGCAATATCACGCGCATGAACATCGGTACCCTTGATGGGTACGTTCTTTGCAACCGCCTGACGCGGAATGCCGCGCATGATATGAATGCCAAATTTCAGTCCCTTGCTGTGAATGTAGTCAGCAATCGGTTTGAAGCCTTTTCCGTCTGCGGCGGAGGGAAAACGATTTGGGGAGGGCATCAGACGGCCGTATTCGTCCATGCAGAGCTCAGCAAAGGCGTGATAGGCGGTAGAATCTGCGGTCGGCTCCGACCACTGAATATCGCATACAACGTATTCCCAGCCATAGGGCTTCAGATGCTCTGCCATATAATCCGCGTTACGGATGAGGTCCTCTTCCGTAACGGAGGCACCGTAGCAGTCCCAGCTGTTCCAGCCCATCGGCGGATTGACAGCAAACAAGTTCTTGTCCATAATTACCCTTCTTTCATAAATCATGTAAATCTGAAATTGTATGATCAAATCCGACTGGTTTGTCTTGACAAATTGGATTATAGCACTATTATAAAAAGTATCAAATGACTTAAAAAAGCAAAAAATATTTTTCTGCGATAAAATTTATAAAATTTTATTAGATATGTTTGATAAAGTCAGCTTTGAAGGGACGGACCGACATGGTAGTATATCTTTTTAATTTCAACACCTGCCAGGATCTGGCGCTGCTGGAAATCGGCGATCAGCAGTGTTCGCCGCTGTATGCCTTTGGCCCGAATATTCGTAATGAATACATTTTTCATTACGTTGTATCGGGAAAAGGTGTGGTTATGCTTCAGCCCTCCGGCGAAAAAGGACAGAATATTCTCTCTGAAACGATTGAAGTCAAGGCGGGAGAAGGTTTTCTGCTGGAGCCGCATACCGCACATATGTACCGTGCCGATGAGAACGACCCATGGCATTATATCTGGATCGTATTCACCGGCCTGAGCGTACCGTCGTATCTCCGTGCGTGCGGCCTGACGCGGAATAATCCGGTTTTTCGCCCTAAAAGCTATGCGCATGCGGTATCTTCCCGCGTCCGGGAGCCGCTTCGTCAGATACTCGGCCGCCCCGATGCCTCAAAAGCGTTCATTATCGGGCAGCTGCATCTTTTCTTTGACGGACTGATGGGAAATACTGCGGTACAGTCAAAAAACGTTACGACGGATATCAATATCGCCAATGTCTACATTGCGGAGGCGATGCGCTATATCGAATCGCGCTATGCGGATATTCGCTCGCTGGATGAAATTGCCGGTTTCTGCAATGTTACCCGAAGCCATCTGGCAAGGCTGTTTCGCAGCACGCTGCATGTCACATTGCAGGAATATTTGATCAATTATCGAATGGGTAAGGCCAAAGAGCTGCTGGTCAACACCAATCTGCCGATTTATCAGATTGCGCAGCAGGTTGGCTATGAAGGCGCGCTGCAATTCAATAAAGCGTTTAAGAACAGAATGCAGGTGCCGCCCAGAACGTGGCGGCTGCAGAACCGGCTCCGGCTGAGCGGCGACCCTGACAGAAAATAGATATGCAAAATTGTACGTACATTTTGTTTACAAAAATGAAAACATACGTTATAATAGGAGATGTAATAATGATCATGGCAAATCAAGGAGAATGAGATATGGCACAGCCCAAATACCAGCTGTTACAGCAATGGCTGAGGGACCAGATAAATAGCGGAGAATACACTGCGAATCAGCAGATTCCAACGGAACTGGAGCTTGCTGAGCAGTTTGGATACAGCCGGCAGACGATACGGCAGGCAATCAGCGGCCTGGAGCAGGAGGGCCTGCTGAAGCGGACGCCGGGGCGCGGCACGTTCGTATGTCAGCAGAATGCCGGCCGGGTGAACCGCAGCGAATCCCGCACCCGCAGAGTCGGTGTGCTGACCACGTATCTGGACGATTATATTTTTCCCGGCATCATCAACGGCATCGAGCGGGTGCTGAGCCGTCATGACTATCTGTTTACGCTGGGACTTACGCACAATAAAACGCTGGACGAGGCGACGGCGTTGCAGAAGCTGCTGGCGGCAGGTGTGGACGGACTGATCATCGAGGGCACCAAAACGGCTCTTCCTACGCCGAACGAAGGTATTCTGCAAAGTTTTCGCGATGCAGGCATCCCCATGGTGTTTATCAACGGCTGCTATGACGGCGCAAACGACAGCTATGTACTGATGGACGATGTACAGTCGGGCGAGCTGCTCACGCAGCATCTGATTGACCGGGGACATACGCAGATCGGCGGGATTTTCAAATCCGATGATATTCAGGGCGTAAAACGCTACGAGGGCGTTGTAAAGGGAATGCAGAAGAATGACGAGCACATCAAGGATGACTGCATTCTGTGGTACACGACAGAGGATGTCCGCTATCTGTTCGAGGGCTCTATGGATGAAATGATCCTCAAGCGTCTGGCGGACAGCACAGCGGTGGTATGTTATAATGACGAAATCGCCGCAAAGCTGATCGATGTGCTGCGGCGCGCCGGAAAGCGCGTTCCGGACGATCTGTCGGTTGTCGGCTTCGATAATTCGCCGTTCGCCGGCTCGCAGCTGTACAATCTGACGACTGTGACCTATCCGGCAGCGGATATTGGCGAAACCGCCGCAAATGTATTGATGCGCTGTCTGGACGATCCGGAGCATAGAGAACATATTAAAATCAAGCCTAATATTGTTGAACGCGGTTCTGTACGCTGCCTGAAATAATACCTTTTTGGATAATATGAATAAAAAAGACGGGAAAATTCAGTGCATTTTCCCGTCTTGCTTTTTGTACGTACAATTGCTACAATAAAAATACAAAAGATACTTACATATCGGTGAGTACAGCAAAAAGAAGGTGCGTACAAATGAGCATGACGGAACAATTCAATGTACAGCCTGCGCCGCAGCGCAAGGTGCTGGGCATTGAATTCGGTTCTACACGAATCAAGGCCGTCCTGACCGACGGACATGGTGCGGTCCTTGCAACAGGAAGTCATACATGGGAAAATCAGCTGGTCAACGGCATCTGGACCTATCCGCTGGAGCAGGTATGGAACGGCCTGCAGGCGTGCTACCGCGATATGGCGGACCGGTACCGGATGCAGTACGGCAGTCCGATCACCGTTCTGGATGCAATCGGCTTCAGCGGCATGATGCACGGCTATCTGGCATTTGACCGCGACGGCAATCAGCTGGTTCCATTCCGTACATGGAGGAACACCATTACCGACCGGGCGGCCGACCTGCTGACCAAACAGTTTTCGTTTAATATTCCGCAGCGCTGGAGCATCGCGCACCTGTATCAGGCGATTCTGAACGAGGAAGCGCATGTTTCCTCCATAGATTATCTGACAACGCTGGCGGGATACGTACATTGGCAGCTGACCGGAGAGCGCGTTCTTGGCGTCGGCGAGGCGTCCGGCATGTTCCCGATCGACAGCGCCGCAATGACCTACGACGCCGATATGGCGGACCGCTTTGACCGGCTGGTTGCCGGGCATCATTTCAGATGGAAGCTGCTGGACATTCTTCCACGGGTCCTGCCCGCGGGCGTACAGGCCGGCCGGCTGACACCGGAGGGTGCACAGCTGCTGGATCCGACCGGCGAGCTGCAGCCCGGTACGCCGTTCTGTCCGCCGGAAGGCGACGCCGGAACCGGCATGGTCGCGACAAACTCGGTCGCCGAGCGCACCGGCAATGTATCGGCAGGCACCTCCATTTTCGCAATGGTCGTGCTGGAGCGCCCGCTCAGTCAGGTATATCCGGAGATCGACATGGTGACGACGCCGGATGGCAAGCCGGTTGCCATGGTGCACTGCAACAACTGCACCTCGGAGATCAATGCATGGGCAGGCATGCTTCAGGAGTTCGCACACTGCATCGGAAGCGATCTGAGTGATGACAGACTTTATTCGCTGCTATATTCCAAAGCGGCGGAGGGAGAAAAAGACGGCGGCGGCCTTCTGTGCTGCAACTATCTGTCGGGTGAGCCGGTCGTTGACATGGAGGAGGGACGGCCTCTTCTGGTACGCCGTCCGGAAAGCCGCCTGACGCTCGGAAACTTTATGCGCGCACAGTTGTATTCTGCTGTGGCAACCCTTAAAATAGGAATGGAGCTGCTGACCGAAGGAGAATCCGTCAAGCTGGATCGACTGATGGGCCACGGCGGTCTGTTCAAGACACCGGAGGCAGGGCAGAAAATCATGGCTGCTGCGATAGGTGTTCCTGTATCGGTTATGGAAAACGCCGGCGAGGGAGGCGCGTGGGGTATCGCGCTGCTGGCGGAATATATGCTGAGCGGAGAGGGAATGACACTGGCGCAGTACATGGAACAGAACGTCTTTACGGATATGCCGATCATCGAAAAGGATCCGGCTCCCGCGGACATTGCCGGATTTACCGCTTATATGCACGCATATCAGGGACTTCTGGCTGTTGAGGAAACCGCAATACAGGCGGTATGAAAAACGCAGGGGAAAACAGAAAGGAAGATACCGCATGGCACTGAAGGATTATGAATTTTGGCTGATTGTAGGCTCTCAGCATTTATACGGTGAAGAAACGCTCCGTCAGGTAAAGGAACACGCGCAGATCATGACGGAGGGAATGAACCGGTCGGGCAGGCTTCCCTGCTCGCTGGTATTGAAGCCGGTAGCAAAGACTCCGGATGAGATCACGGAGGTAATGCGGGCGGCAAACGCCGACAGCCGCTGCGCGGGCGTGATCGTCTGGATGCACACGTTTTCGCCTTCTAAGATGTGGATCGGCGGACTGTCGGTGCTCCAGAAGCCGTACTGCCACTTCGCAACGCAGTTCAACCGCAACATTCCGAACGAAGGCATCGACATGGATTTCATGAACCTGAACCAGTCGGCGCACGGCGACCGCGAACACGGCTTCATCGCAGCGCGCATGCGTCTGCCGCGCAAGATCGTTGCAGGATACTGGGAAGATGCAGATGTACAGGAAAAAATCGGTGGCTGGATGCGTGCCGCAGTAGGCGCAGCCGTAAGCCGCGAGCTGAAGGTCATGCGCTTTGGCGATAATATGCGTCAGGTCGCGGTGACCGAAGGCGATAAGGTCGAAGTACAGATGAAGCTCGGCTGGCAGGTGAATACCTATGCAGTCGGCGATCTTGTTGCAGTGATGAATCAGGTAAGTGAGCAGGAAATCGACAGCCTGATGAAGGAATATCAGCAGAATTACGAGTTCGCGACCGATGATATGGAAACCGTCCGCTACCAGGCGCGCGAGGAGATCGCCATTCAGAAAATGCTGGATGAGCACGGCTGCGGCGCATATACCAATACCTTTGAGGATCTCTGGGGCATGGAACAGCTTCCCGGCATCGCTTCGCAGGACCTGATGGCAAAGGGTTACGGCTACGGCGGCGAGGGCGACTGGAAGGTATCCGCGCTGACGCACATCATGAAGCAGATGAGCGAGGGCGTCCCGGGCGGAACGGCCTTCATGGAGGATTATACCTACGACCTCGAACCGGGCAAGGAGCTTTCGCTCGGTGCGCATATGCTGGAGGTCTGCCCGTCTGTTGCGGCGGAAAAGCCGCGCATCGAGGTGCATCCGCTGGGTATCGGCGGCAAGGCCGCACCGGCACGTCTGGTCTTTGAGGGACATCCGGGCAACGCCATTGTCGTTTCGCTGATCGATATGGGCGGCCGTCTCCGCATGATTGTACAGGATATTGAATGCATCAAGCCGATTTACGAAATGCCCAATCTGCCGGTAGCTCGCGTTATGTGGAAGGGCATGCCGGATCTGAAAACCGGTATCCACGCATGGATCATGGCAGGCGGTGCACACCATACGGTGCTCTCCTATGCCGTTACCGCTGAGCAGATGGAAGACTGGGCAGAGATCATGGGCATTGAATTTGTTCATATTACGAAGGATACCACCATTTCGGCACTCAAGCAGCAGCTGCTCGTGTCCGATCTGGCATGGAAGCTGAAATAAGGAGGGGAGAGACGCTATGCTGGAACAGCTCAAGCAAGAGGTGCTGGAAGCCAATCTCCTGCTCCCGAAGCACAAGCTCATCACATTTACCTGGGGTAATGTATCCGGTATCGACCGGGAAAAGGGCCTGATCGTTATCAAGCCGTCGGGTGTGGAATATGAGGACATGACGGCGGATGATATGGTCGTGGTCGATCTGAACGGAACGGTTGTCGAAGGTTCGCTTCGCCCGTCCTCGGACACCCCGACGCACATCGAACTGTATCGCTCCTTCCCGGATATCGGCGGCGTCGTACATACGCATTCCCGCTGGGCAACGACCTTTGCGCAGGCCGGCATGCCGATTCCGGCGCTCGGCACGACGCATGGCGACTATTTCTACGGTGCGGTTCCCTGCACGCGCGCAATGACGCCGGCAGAGATCGCGGGCGAGTACGAGAAGGAGACCGGCAAGGTGATTGTCGAGACCTTCCGCGATAAAAACCCGAATCAGGTCCCGGCGGTCATCGTTCACAGCCATGGCCCGTTCACCTGGGGCGCGACGCCGAAAAAGGCAGTAGAAAACGCCGTTGTGCTGGAGGAATGTGCGCTGATGGCATGGCAGGACCTGCTGGTTTCCAACAATACCGTGCAGCCGATGCAGCAGGAGCTGCTGGACAAGCATTATCTGCGCAAGCACGGCAAAAACGCTTATTACGGTCAGAAGGCCTGAAAATAAAAACGCCGTCGCCTGCTGGACGGCAGCGCATAAGGAGGGCGGAATAAGCAGCAGAGAAGTAGAGTAGAAGAGATAACAGGACAAAAACAGAGAAAGAGGTATGAAAAATGAGAAAAATGTGGAAAAGAGCTCTGGCAGGCGTGCTGACAGCCAGCATGGCACTTTCGCTGGCGGCATGCGGCGGTTCGTCTTCTAACGGCGGCAGCAGCGCAGACGGCAGCACGACGCTTGAGGTCTGGTCGTCCAACCTGTCGGATTCGCAGCGCGAAAACGTAAAGAAGCTGGTAGCACAGTATGAGGAGCAGACCGGCGTCAAGGTCAACTATACCGAGTTCTCCTATGACATGCTGCATGACAAGATCCTCTCCGCGGCTGCGGGTGGCAATACGCCGGACGTTGCGTGGGGCCTGCCCGAGTGGACCGGCGAATTCCACAGCATGGGCATTCTGGAGGACCTGTCCGACCGCTACGCAAACTGGGACGACGCTTCCGCACTGAGCGACGCGGTCATGAAGGGTATGTCCATCGGCGATGAGATCATCGGTGTGCCGTACGAAATGACGGTTCGCGCTTATCTGTGCCACGAGAATATCATGAAAAAGGGCGGCGCGTCCGTACCGGCTACCTGGGATGATGTGCTTTCCATGACGGATTTCAAGGATAAGACCGGCACCTATCCGTATGCGCTGGCCTGCACGGGCGTGCGTGCTCCGCAGGAAATGATCGTTTATCTGGCGCAGAAGGGCCTTGAGATCTGCTCGCTGCAGGATGACGGCATGTACAAGAATACCTGGAAGGACAATGCAGACCAGCTGGCCGCAGCAGCAGACGTGTTCCAGTTCTATAAGGACTGCATCGACAGCGGCGTTGTCGATCCGAACTCCAAGAGCTTCGGCTATGAAGAGACCGACGACAACTTCGTCAACGGCTTCTCCGCCAGCTACGTAACCGGCAACTGGCTCCAGGAAAAAGAGGACGCCAATCCGGAAGTGATGTCCGATGTTACCGTAGAGCCGATTCCGGTACCGGAAGGCGGCACGCCGGCAACCTACATGGAGCTGAAGCCGCTGTTCCTGTTCAACACCAGCAAGAACAACGACGCAGCATTCGACTTTGCGACCTACGTATGCGGCAAGGAATGGCAGCAGGACGTTTACTCCAGCGCATCTCCGCGTTCCGATGTAACCGTTCCGGGCAAGTGGACCGAGGACTTCCAGGCTCTGTCCGATAACGGCGTTGCATTCCCGCCGGTAACGCTGGGCAGCATTTCTCAGGCCATGATCGATTCCATCGCTAAGGTCCTTCAGGAGGGCATGACGCCGCAGGCAGCAGCAGAGTGGCTGGCCGATGCAGTCAACACTTCTCTGGAAGAGTCCGGCGAGCTGAGCGCTTCGTAAAAAGAAAATGGTGCATACCGGAGCGGAAGCCGTTCCGGTATGCATACTCTTAATCCTGGAGAAAGGTGGAGAAATATGCCGGAAAAGAAGAAAAAATACTTAACACGCGACCAAAGAGACAACCGGACAGCCTGGATCATGCTGGCGCCCGCTCTGCTGTTTCTGGCGGTAATGATTGCCTATCCGCTGGGCAAGGTAATCCATGATGCGTTTTCTCAGGTAAACCTGATAAAGCCCAATGTTTCCGGATTTGCAGGTCTGGATAACTTCAAGACAATTCTCAATGATGAACACTTCTGGAATGATGCGAAAAACACCGTAATCTGGACAGTGTGCTCGGTAGCCGGTGAGTATATCGTCGGCATGCTGGCAGCTGTTCTGCTGAATCAGAAATTCAAGGGCCGCGCAATTTTCCGAACCTGCGTCTTTATTCCCTGGCTGGTTCCGATCATCGTTGCAGGCATGACATGGGACTGGATGCTCAATACAGATTTCGGCATTGTAAACTACCTGCTGACTCATCTGCATATCGTCCAGGCTCCGATAAACTTCCTCGGCGACGCCAGATTTGCTATGGCGACAGTCATTTTCGTAAATATCTGGCGCAGCTTCCCGTACTACACGATTTCTTTCCTGGCTGCGATGCAGTCGATTCCCGGCGACCTGTCGGAGGCAGCGGCGATCGACGGCGCGGGCATGTTCACCCGCTTCTTCCGCATTACGCTGCCGCAGCTGAAGTCGGTATCGCTGGTCATCGTATTCATCCATGTCATCTGGACCGCGATTAACTTCGACTTTATCTGGGTCATGACAGAGGGCGGTCCGAACTACGCTACCGAAACGCTGCCGATCATGATCTATCGCTATTCGATGAAAAAGTTCAATGTCGGCGCAGCGTCTGCGCTGTCTACCATGATGTTTACGGTCATGACGATCCTGTTCGTGTTCTATTACCGCAAACGAGAAAAAATCAACAGCCAGGCAGGCTGAGAAAGGGGCGGAAAAAATGGGCAGTAAAAAAACAAGGGCGGCTGTTTCCGCCGTTACCTACATTCTGATCAGCATTCTGGCGGTTATCTGTGTTTTCCCATTCTTCTGGATGCTGATTTCTGCATTGAAACCGAAGGATGAGATCCGTTCGGCAGTTCCTTCGCTGCTGATCGACAATCCAACGATCGATAACTTCCGTCGCGTGCTGGTCGATAACGGCTTTCTTACCTATATTAAGAACAGCTTTGTCGTTTCTCTCGCCGCAACGCTCATCTCCATGATCATTGCGGTGCTGGCCGGCTATGCGCTGAGCCGTTACTACCGCAAGCGCATCGTGAAGACTTCGAACTTCATGATGATGCTGTCGCAGATGATACCGGGCGTTCTTCTTCTGGTACCTCTGTATATGATCATGCAGCAGATGCATATGCTGGAGACGCACATTTCTCTGGTGCTGGCATACACCACGTTCGTCATTCCGCTCTGCACCTTTATGATGAGCAGCTTTTTTGACACGGTACCGATCGACCTGGAAGAAGCCGCCGAGATCGACGGCTGCTCCAAAGCAAAGACGCTGATCCGCGTCATTCTTCCGGTTTCGATTCCCAGTCTGATTTCGACCGGTCTGTATGCGTTCATCAATGCGTGGAACGAGTTCATGTTCGGCTACGTTCTGATTTCGTCCGATAAGCTGCGCACGCTGACGCCGGCTATCATGCTTTTCAAAGGCGCGAACCTGGTAGACTGGGGCGGCCTGATGGCGGCATCCGTCATTTCGGTCCTGCCGGTCACGATCATTTTCCTGTTCCTTCAGAAATACTTCCTTGCCGGTCTGATGAGCGGTTCGGTCAAGGGCTGATGGAGGTTTGCCATGAAGCGTATCGCAATCAACGAAAACGGTATCCATATGGTCTTTGAGGTGCGCTGCGATAAGGTCCGGCTGGTGCATTTCTCCGCCCTTCCGCTGGACGAGAACACACTCGTCCGGCAGGGAGAAAAGGACCTGTATTTCCCCTCCGAGATACAGGTGACCGGACGCAATCGCCCCAGCAACTGGCATGGTGCGAAAATCGTAGAGACCTCGCCCGGATATGAAATGAAGTATCTGGATTTCCGCGACAGCCGGAATGACACCGGCCGCAAGCTGGAATGGGAGACCGTTCACGAGGAAACCGGACTGCATCTGACCATGCATTATCAGTTTTATGACGGCATTCCGGTCGTCCGCAGCTGGACCGAGGTAACCAACTGCGGGACTGAAGCGCAGGGGCTGGAAGCGCTCTCCTCGTTCTGTCTGATGGGACTCGGCAAAGAGGGCCTGATTCGACCGGACCGCAAGCTGCGCCTCAGCGTTCCGCACCACTCGTGGAAACGGGAAATGCACTGGAACAGATACAGCTTTTCCGATCTGGGCTTGACCTTCACGGCCGGTTCCGATCCGGAAGCCGAATCGACGCAGGTCTTTTCCGTGAGCAATACGGGCAACTGGTCTACCAAGGAGTATCTTCCGATGGCGTATCTCGAGGATACGGAAGCCGGCGTATCGCTTTACTGGCAGATCGAACATAACGGTTCGTGGCACTGGGAGATCAGTGACTACGAAGGGCAGTATTATCTGGAGCTTGGCGGTCCGGATGAGCTGCATAACCACTGGTGGAAGCAGCTGATGCCGGGCGAGACCTTTGTTTCGGTTCCTGCCTGCATCGGTGTAGAAACCGCAGGCATGGATCGCGCTATGGCTGCACTGACCGAATACCGACGGCGGATACGCCGCCCGAATCGTGACAATGAGCAGCTCTCGGTCATTTTCAATGACTATATGAACTGCCTGTCCGGTGACCCCACGACGCAGAAGGAACTGGAAATGATTCCGAAGGCGCGGGAAGCAGGATGCGAATACTTTGTCGTAGACTGCGGATGGTATGCGGACGGCGCATGGTGGGACGGCGTCGGTGAGTGGCGCCCCTCGGAAAAGCGCTTTCCGGGCGGCTTCAAAGAGGTCATGGATGCCATACGCGACGCGGGCATGATCCCGGGCGCATGGCTGGAGCTGGAAGTCATGGGCGTCAACTGTCCGCTGGCAAAGCAGCTTCCGGACAGCTGGTTCTTCATGCGGCACGGCAGGCGTGTGTGCGATAAGGGGCGCTATCAGCTCGATTTCCGCAATGCGGAGGTTCGGGACTATGCCGAGCGGGTGATCGACCGCATGGTCAATGAATACGGCGTCGGCTATATCAAGATGGATTACAACATCGAGCCGGGCACCGGTACCGATCAGCAGGCCGACAGCACGGGTCAGGGTCTGCTGGAGCATAACCGGGCGTATCTGGCATGGATCGATCATATTTTTGAAAAATACCCGGAGCTCGTCATAGAAAACTGCTCAAGCGGCGGCATGCGGACGGACTATGCGATGCTGGCACGGCACAGCCTTCAGTCCACAAGCGACCAGACCGATTACCGGCAGTACGCGACTCTGGCAGCCAATGCACCGGCAGCGGTCACCCCGGAGCAGGCTGCGGTGTGGTCCTATCCGCTGACCGACGGTGATGAAGAAGAAACGATTTTCAACATGGTCAACGCAATGCTGCTTCGCATTCACCAAAGCGGCCATCTGGTCAATCTCAGCCCGGCTCGGTTCGCGCTGGTGAAGGAAGGCATTGCATGCTACAAGAGCATCCGGCAGGATATTCGGCGGGCGGTTCCGTTCTGGCCGCTGGGTCTGTCCTCGTACGGGGATTCGTGGGTATCTCTCGGACTGAAAGCCGGAAACAAAAACTATATTGCGGTATGGCGCAGCGACAGCGGAAACGATACCTGTCTGCTTCCCATTTCGCATCTGCGCGGAAAAGACGCAAGTGTAAAGTGCCTCTATCCGCAGAATGCCGCGTGCCGCTGCGCATGGCACAAGGAAAGCGGCGAACTTGCGGTCGAGCTGCCGGTGAATATCTCGGCACGACTGTTTGAAGTAAGTGCAAACGAATAAGGAGGAATCAAGGAATGGCAAAGATTTCTTTACAGAATATTAGAAAGGTATATCCCGGCGGCGTTGAAGTAGTGCCGAAACTTAATCTTGAAATCGCGGACAAGGAATTTGTCGTGCTGGTCGGCCCTTCCGGCTGCGGTAAATCGACTACGCTGCGTATGATTGCAGGTCTTGAGGAGATCACGGACGGTGATATGTATATCGGCGAGCGCCGCGTCAATGACGTTGCGCCGAAGGACCGCAATATTGCGATGGTTTTCCAGAGCTACGCGCTGTATCCGCATATGACGGTTTATAAGAATATGGCGTTCGGACTGTCGCTTCAGAAGATGCCGAAGGACGAAATCGACCGGAAGGTTCATGAAGTAGCTAAAATTCTGGATCTGGAGCATCTGCTGAACCGCAAGCCTAAGGCGTTGTCCGGCGGCCAGCGTCAGCGTGTCGCACTGGGACGCGCTATGGTGCGCGACCCTGATGTATTCCTGCTGGACGAGCCGCTGTCCAACCTGGATGCCAAGCTGCGTACCTCGATGCGCGCGGAGATTGCCCGCCTGCATAAAAGACTGGGCACGACCTTTGTCTACGTAACGCACGACCAGACCGAGGCGATGACGATGGGCGACCGTATCGTTGTTATGAAGAGCGGTATCATTCAGCAGGCCGATACGCCGACAAACCTCTACAACAAGCCCTGCAATATGTTTGTAGCCGGCTTTATCGGTTCTCCGCAGATGAACTTCATCGACTGCACGATCGAAAAGGGAAAAGAAGGCTACGGCGTCAATTTTGCCGGCAAACTCATCCCTCTGCCGCAAGGCAAGTTCCCGGACAAGCTGATGGCGGAATACGCCGGAAAGACGGTGGTTCTCGGCGTCCGTCCGGAGGACTTCCATACGGAAAGCGCATTCCTGGAAATGAGCGAGGACAGCACGGTAGAGGCCGAAGTTGAAATCGCAGAAATGATGGGTGCGGAAATTTATATCCATGCTGTATGCGGCGGTCAGAAACTGATCGTGCGCGCACCGTCCCGCGTGCAGGCGGAAAGCGGCGACCATATTTCGCTTGCTATCGATAAGAACAAAATTCATCTGTTTGACAAAGAAACCGAACAGGCAATCAATATTAAATAATTTATTCCTATTAAGCCACCTCTCTCTTCTAATATGGAAAACTCCGTATGGCTGAATATACGCCATATGGAGTTTTCTCGCTCATATGAGCACACAACACATCGCATTTGATGCAAGATTTTGCATTCATCTTAGGATGTTTATATGTCAGTAACATATCTGTTTCTCAAAAAACTCCACAATCCCCGCTTTCAGCACTCTCCACTCCCGGCCAACCTTCACGGCCGGGAGTTCTTCGTTTGCGATCATTTTGCGCACTTGCTGGTGCGTGGTTTTGAGCAGGGCTGCGGTTTCTTTAACCGTCAGAATTTCGTCATTTCTCATGCCCACGGGTCCTTTCTCTGTGCCTGCGGAGCAGAAGAAGCGCCGTATTTCTGCTCCTTGTAGATAAGGAAAGAAAAACGCCTTGAAAAGCGTAGGCTTTACGATTTACAGAACAAATTTCAATTCATCAATCCCTGCCGTATCTCGCAGGGTAGCCGGCTGCACACCCAGTTTTTCGAACTGTTTTCTCGCGGTTCGGAGCTTATTCTCGGACAGCTCGCTGTTTTTCACAGCCTGTGCATAACTTTTGCAATCGGACAACTTCTCGACCAGCAGTTGCATATTCTTCCTCGTAGCTGAGTGCTTGACGGTTTCAATCCGCATGATGCAGTCAGAATATCGCACAAACGGCAGGTCTGCGTGCAGCTTTTTCATATATGAGTGAATGATTTTCTCCGACTCATTTATCACGGTTTTCAGAATTTCCTTGTTGCTGCCCTTGACTTCATCGGACAGGCCACGCTTGAACTTCGCTCCCGAG
>ERZ837910.1660-NODE-1660-length-30021-cov-25.789028_pt1 | contig 30021 bp, 29 predicted proteins | sample MGYA00519940_ERZ837910 | MGnify/ENA primary metagenome ERZ837910 (study PRJEB31850, sample SAMEA3708825) | human gut metagenome | biome: human gut; feature: human-associated habitat; material: faeces | place: China | collected 2014 ... | reverse complement strand
GTGCCTGTGCGATTCCCACACGCTGCCGCTGCCCGCTGGAGAAACCTTTCAGCTTTTTCTGCTTTTTGTCCTCCAGACCGACCATATAGCTGATGCTCACAAAAGTTTCGTCCATCTCAACGATGCCAGACATCATTCGGGCGGTCTGGTCTTGAGCCATGGCAGCGAGAATCTTGTGCCGCCACGCAAAAGCTGTTCCAATCGCAATTTTACAACGGCGGGAACACACTTCCAACGATGCTCCTTTCAGCGTTAAACGGATAAACTGTTCCCAAACCTCCGCAGATTTGTGGGTGTTGGAGAGGACGGAGTTCGTGGTACGGTGAAAACTCTTCCCACAACTGCGGCAGACATATCTACGGCTAACATGGTCATCAGAAAAGCCCCTCTTTACAATATGAGTTCCCCCGCAATAAGGGCATACAACAACAGCGTCATCATTAAACTTTGAAGTATCCCCACCGTTCAGAAGATTTTCCTTGTTCTGAGGTGCAGAAAGAATTTCCAGCAGTTTCCCAGCCAGTGCCTTTTGTTCGGTATCAGAAAGGGCATCAATGTTATGGAGAATGTCAATAAATGTGCTGGATTTCGACATAGTAATTGTACCTCACTCTCGCTTTCTTTTATGTCTATATTATAGCTATATCGCTTTAATAATGTAATGGTGAAATGATAAAAAATCCGCTGATATACGATGATACCAGTGGATTTTGGCTAAGTACCCCGTCATTTAGAAAACAGCCGAAAATTTCTTTGGACTGCTCAAAAGTGAGCGGCTGTATTTGCAGGAGTTCCGCTCCATGGAACACTTCAAACTGGAACTGATCGAATATCTAGATTACTACAACAACCGCAGGATCAAGGCAAAGCTAAAGGGCTTGCCGCCTGCAATTCACAGACAGCAAGCCCTTTCGGCTGCTTGAACAATTTTTACTTCAGAATATTGTCTAACTTTTTGGGTGCACTTCACTGTCCGAACGCCGGGGATATTTTATTACTTCTCCAGATATTCCGGCACAAGCTCCGCCAGCTTCTCGGCCAGCTGGGCGTGGCCCTTCCGGGTCAGGTGCATGAAATCAACGGAATTGAACTGGCAGAAGGAGGCATCCAGGAAATGCACGCCTAAGAGCTCTGCGGCGGCAGCATAGTATTTTGCCAGCGCCTGAGAGGTCTCCACCGCGCCCTTGCCCATATCCTCGGCGCAGGCAGAGGTTTCCACGCCTTTGCCGATGGGAGGCGGAGCGATGATAAGTACATTGGGCTTCTTGCCGGGGCCCCAGCAGTCCACGGTCATGGCCTTGCGGACCAGCCGCTCCATGCCTCTGCCAACCTCATAGGCTGTGGTATTCAGCCGCTGCTTGGAATCGTTGGTGCCCAGCATGATGACGAGCAGGTCCACATACTCATGGCTTTTCAGCAGGGCATACACATAGGGCAGCACGGCCATATTCTCATTGATGGGGTCTTCAAAGACGGTGGTCCGGCCGGACAGGCCCTCCTCCGTCACCAGGTACTCCGGCCCCAGGGCCTTTTGCAGCAGGCAGGTCCAGCGCTCGTCCTCATTGAAGCGAATGCCGCCGTCCGCGCAGTCGGCGGGGTCTGCGCAGTAGCCGTGGGTATTGGAATCGCCGATACAGAGAATGTGCTTTTTCACAGGATGTTCCTCCCAAGCGTTTTTCTTCCAGTATAGCCAATGGCGGACAAAAAAGCAAGCAAAAACCATTTGCCTTTTTGATGGGGGCTTGCTATAGTAGAGAAAACCTTTTAGGAGCGGACCATGAAAACAAAGCATTGGATTCTGATTTTGGTGTTGGCTCTGGCCCTGAGCCTGGGGCTTGGGCTGTGGCTGCTGCGGCCGAAAGCGCCGGAGAAGACCGTAACGGTGGTGCAGGACGGAGTGGTCACCCAGGTGCTGGACCTGGGCAAGGACCAGATTTTGGAGCTCACGGGGGCCAACGGGGGCACCAACACCGTAGAAGTAAAGGACGGCAAGGTGGCCGTGACCCACGCCAGCTGCCCGGACCACATCTGCATGGCCATGGGCTGGTGCGACAGCGGGCTGCCCATCGCCTGCCTTCCCAACGGGCTGATCCTGTCCTTTCCCAGCGGGGACGGTACAGACGGCTGAGGATTTCCAAGATTTACAGCTTGCAAAATGATTACAAATAGGTTACAATCCTTTTGTCCTCGCGAGACGGAATCTAAACAAGGAGGCTGGAAGGATGCGTTTTCATTTCTGCTCTATCTGGCAGATTCTTTGCCAGATCGGCGGCTTTGGCTGCTAAAAATTGACCTTTCGCGCCCCGGATCTCCGGGGCGCTTTTTTGCGGTTTTGATTGTAAACCACTAAAAATATTTGGTTGACAAGCAAAGAAAGCCATGGTAACGTAGTCGGGCAAAAGCCTTCCCCTCCGGGGAAGGTGGCTCGGCGACAGCCGAGACGGATGAGGGGCGTAATGAGCGGGAGCGGTTGGAAAAGCGCAACATACCGACCGCTCTCGCACGTAAGGCCCCTCATCCACCACCGCCTACGGCGGCGGTCCCCCTTCCCCGTAGGGGAAGGTTATTTCCACCCTGGAGGCACCCCATGGCAACCAAAGATCAGATTCTTTCCCTGCTGCTGTCCTGCCGGGGGAGCTACCTCTCCGGAGAGGAGCTGGCCCAGGCCATTGGCATTTCCCGGGCGGCGGTGTGGAAGGGCGTGAAGGCCCTGCGGGAGGCGGGCTTTCCCATCGATGCCCAGCCCAACCGGGGCTACCGGCTGGAAACGGGGCTGGATATTCTCTCCGCCTCGGGCATTCAGGGGCTCCTGAACCCCGGACTGCCCCTGAAAATTCAGCTGCTGCCCACGGTGACCTCCACCAACGCCCTGCTGCGGGAACAGGCAGAGGGCGGCGCGCCGGAGGGGACGGTTCTGGTCTCCGGCAGCCAGAGCAAGGGCCGGGGGCGGCTGGGCCGAAGCTTCTTCTCCCCGGCGGACACCGGCGTCTATTTAAGCATCCTGCTGCGGCCGGACTATGAAACCCCGTCCCGGGCTGCCGCCCTGACCACCCTGGCCGCCCTGGCCGCCTGCCAGGCCGTGACGGACATTGCCGGGCACCAGGCAAAAATCAAATGGGTCAACGATGTATTTCTAAAGGGCAAAAAAGTGGCCGGGATTCTGACGGAAGCCGCCCTGTCCATGGAAAGCGGTGCCGTAGACTACATCGTGTTGGGCGTGGGCTTCAACCTGTATGCCCCGAAGGAGGGCTTCCCGCCGGAGCTGGCGGGCGTTGCCGGAGCCATTCTGGACACGCCCCGGGACAACGGGAAAAACGCCCTGACGGCAGCATTTCTGAATCGCTTCTGGGCGCTGTATCAGGCCCCGGAGGGCTATGAACAGGAATACAAACGGCACTGCATGGTGCTGGGCCGGGAAGTGCTCATCATCACCGCCCAGGCAGAGCGCCCCGCCAAAGCAGTGGACCTGGACGGCCAGTGCGGCCTGATTGTGGAATATCCGGACGGTACCCGGCAGACCTTAAAGGCCGGAGAAGTCCGTATTCGAGAGAAGAAAGGATAGATACATATGGAAACAAAGAAAATGAAAACCCTGGACATGGTGTATATCGCCCTGTTCGCCTGCCTGATGGCCATCTGCGCCTGGATCTCCATTCCCGGGCAAATTCCCTTCACCCTGCAAACCATGGGCGTCTTCCTGGCAGTTGGCCTGCTGGGGGGCAAGCGGGGCACCGTCGCCGTGCTGGTGTATATCCTCATGGGCGCCGTGGGCCTGCCGGTATTCTCCGGCTTTGCCGGCGGCCTGGGCAAGCTTCTGGGCATGACCGGCGGCTATATTGTGGGCTTTCTGGTGTCCGCCCTGCTGATGTGGGCCATGGAGGCGCTGTTTGGCAGCAAGAAGTGGGTGCTGCCCGTGTCCATGGTCGTGGGTCTTATCGCCTGCTATGCCTTCGGCACCGCCTGGTTTATGGTGGTCTACACCAGCTCCAAGGGCGCCATCACCCTGGGCGCCGTGCTGGGTATGTGCGTCATCCCCTACATCATCCCGGATGCCGTAAAAATCGCCGTAGCCCTGCTGCTGACCAAGGCGCTGAAGCGGTTTGTGAAGTAAGCGGTTTCACAAATTTTTCGCAAAGTTTCGCTGTTTCTCCGCCTTGACATTCCGGTGGAAACCCGTATAATAATACTGTATCATACTTTGGTATTATTCACGAGGAGGATGTCCTGTTATGCCGCCAAAGGCGAGATTTACAAAACAGATGATTGAAGACGCCGCATTTGAGCTGGCGAAGCAGCGCGGCATTGAGGCCGTGGCTGCCAGAGAAGTGGCCAAGGCACTGAACATGACGGTCACCCCGATTTTCGGCAGTTTTACCAACATGTCCGAGCTGAGGCAGACGGTTTATGAGCGGGCAAAGGCAGAATTTCAGGCATATCTTCGGGGCTGCCTGGACTACACGCCGTCCTTTCAGGCCTACTGCCTGCGCTGGGTCTGTTATGCAGCAGAAAACCAGAATTTATACAGGTTTCTTATGCAGCGGATGTGGACGTCCGAGGACAAGCGCGGGGTGCTTCCGGAACTGGAAGCGCCGCTGCTGGCAGAGCTGACGGAGCTCTTCTCCCTGTCCCATGAGGCCGCATCCGAGCTGGTTGCCCATATGCTGATCTACAGCGGCGGGCTGTGTACCCTGCTTCAGCAGGGGAATATGCCCCTTTCGGAGGCGGACATCTCTCACAGGCTCAGCCAGCTGTGCGGCAGTCTGGCCGTGGCCGGGAATCTGGCCGCCGGTACCCTGAGCGCCGCCGATGCCGAACGGCTGTACCGCGCCGCAGAAATAAGGCCGAAACACGCATAACGAAGGCAGGAGCTGCCGGGATTCTCTCCCGGCGGCTCCTTTTTCTCTTTCTTTTCCCTTTCTTCTGTGCTATAATCTGGAAAAAGGTCAATTGGGGAGGGAAAATTATGGAAACCCGAAAAAAAGTGCTGCATTTTTTGCCCAGAAATTCCTTTAGCGGAGCGGAAAACGTGGTATGCCAGATGATTGCCCTGTTCCGCGGGGAGATGGATATGTACTACTGCTGTCCGGAAGGCCCCATCCGTCAGGCCCTGGAAGAACGGAACATTCCCTATCTGCCCATGGCTGCCTTCTCCGTGAAGGAAGTCCGGCGGCTGATCCGGCAGGAGCAGCCGGATGTGATCCAGGCCCATGATATGCTTGCCTCCGTGGTCTGCGCCGCAGCCTGCGGCAGGACGCCCCTGGTCTGCCACATCCACAACAACAACTTCGACTCCCGGGGTCTGACCCCCAAAACGGCCCTGTTTTACTTTGCGGCCAAAAAAGCAAGGCACATCTTCTGGGTGTCCTCCTCAGCCATGGACAGCTTCTATTTCCGCAAAGCCGTGGCAGACAAAAGCTCCGTCCTGCGCAATATCATCGACCCTCAGGCCCTTCGGAATCAGGCTGCGGCAGCGGAGCGCCGGGAGGAAAGCCATGCGGTATTCCTGGGCCGGATGTCCAAGCCCAAAGATCCGCTGCGGATGCTCCGGGTTCTGGAACAGCTGGCAGTTCTCCTGCCGGACCTGAACGCCCTGGTCATCGGCGGCCCGGACGTGGCAGACCCGGAGCTGGAGCAGCACTTCCGCAAAAGCTGGGAGCGCAGCCCCGCCCGGGACCGTATCCATCTGCTGGGCTTCCAGTCCAATCCCTATGGACTGCTCCAGAACACCCGGGTTCTGCTGATGACCTCCCTCTGGGAGGGCACGCCCATGAGCGCCCTGGAGGCCATGGCCCTGGGGGTGCCCATCGTCAGCACACCGGTGGACGGCATGTGCCAGCTGGTGGAGCCGGGAAAAACCGGTTTTCTGGAGGAAACGGATGAGGCTCTGGCCCGGCGCTGCGCCGAAATCATTCAGGATGCAGCCCTGCGGCAAAGCCTGTCTCAAAACGCCGTGGCCCGGGCGGAAGTCCTGCTGGATGCCGAAAGCTACAAGCAGGCCCTTCGTGAGGCCTACGGAACAGGAGGTACACAATGAGAATCGTTCAGATCATCCCAAGCTTTGGCATGGGCGGCGCAGAAACCATGTGCGCGGCCTTGAGCCGTCAGCTGCTGCTGGACGGCCACCAGGTTTCCGCCATAAGCCTTTCCGGAGAGAAAACCGTCATAAGTCAGCGGTTGGAAGCATCCGGTGTACCCGTCTACTATCTGGACAAGGCCCTGGGCTCCGGGCTGCAATGCGTTGGACAGCTGAAAAAACTGCTGAAAACCCTCGATCCCCAGCTGATCCACACCCATCTCCACGCCCTGAAATACGCGGCTCTGGCCTCTTCCGGGGTTCCCATCGTCCATACCATCCACAATCAGGCCGCCCAGGAGGCAGTCTTTCTGGACAAGCAGATCGGCAAATACTGCTTCCGCCGGGGCCGGGCCCTGCCCGTGGCCCTGACCCGGGAAATCCGGCAGTCCATTATGGAGGTCTACGGCCTGCCCGAAGAAAAGGTAAGCCTGGTGCCCAACGGCATCGACCTGAGCGCCTGCCAGGAAAAGGAGGACTACGCCCTCCACTACCCCGTAGAGATCCTCCACGTGGGCCGGTTCTTCCCCCAGAAAAACCACGCAGCCATTCTGGGCGCAGCTGCCCTTCTGAAAAAGAGGGGCATTAACGCCCGCATCCACTGCTATGGGGACGGCCCTCTGCTGGAGCAGACCCGCCGGGCCGCTCAGGAGCAGGGGCTGGAGGGGCAGGTCCTCTTCGAGGGCGTCACCTCCGATGTGTTCACCCCCATGTCCCAGGCGGACCTGTTCATCCTGCCCTCCAGCTGGGAGGGGATGCCCATGACCATTATTGAGGCCATGGGCACCGGCCTGAGCGTCATCGCCTCCCGGGTAGGCGGCGTGCCGGACATGGTGACGGACGGCGAGAGCGGCCTGCTCATCGAGCCCACCGCCGAGGCCCTGGCTGCGGCCATTGAGAAGCTGGTGCGGAATGAAGCCCTGCGGCAGAGCCTGGGCAAAAAGGCCCGGGAGGAGGCCCAGCGGTTTTCCCTGCCCGCCATGGCCCGGGGCTATGAAGCCCTCTACGCCAGTGTGACGGAGGGTGCGCCGCTGTGAATGTTCCAAAAATCGCCCGGGAAGGGCTGCGCTCCGTCGGCAAGCTTTTCAGCCCGAAGGGGGCCCAAGAGGATACTCTGGAAGCCCTGTGGCCCGATCAAGGCGGCAGCTGCATTCGAAACCGGGGAAAAAGCTGGCTGGAAGCCCAGGTGGACCTGAGCATCATCATCCCCTGCTACAACAATGCTCCCTATCTGCGCGGCTGCCTGGATTCCGTGCTGGGGCAGAAAACGGGCTACTCCTTTGAGGCCGTGGTCATTGACGACGGCTCCACGGATGAAACGCCGGAGATTCTAAAGGCCTATGCGGCGAATCCCCGCGTCCGCCTGCTGCGGCAGGAAAATCAGGGGCACTCCGGCGCCCGGAATGCCGGGCTGTCGGTCTGCCGGGGAAAATATCTTCTCTTCCACGACAGTGACGACACGCTTTTGCCCGGAAGCATCCAGGCCCTGCTGGACTGTGCCTTTCAAAATGACGCAGACATTGCCATTGGCGGCTACGTCTGCAAGGACGCCGCCGGGAACGTCACCCCCGGGAAAACGTATTCTGCCGGTCCCGTGACGGACCGGCAGCGCATCCCCGGCATGACCTGCGGCAAGGCCTTCCGGCGCAGATCGTGGGCAAAGCTTCAATTTCCCTTGGGCTACTGGTACGAGGACTCCGTCATTTCCCAGATCCTGCTGCCCATGGCCCGGCGAATCTACGCAATCGACGCCCCGGTATTTGCCTATCTGCTGAACCCTCAGGGCGTCTCCGCCGCCTCTCAGGGCAGGCCCAAATCCCTGGAAAGCCTCTATGTCACCCGGCGGCTGCTGAAAGAGCGGGAATTCTTCGGCCTGCGCTATGATCAGGATGCCTATACCCACTTCCTGCACATGGTCCTGCTGACCTACCATAGAACCCGGCTGCTGCCAAAGGACGTGCCATATGCCGTCTTTCTGTGCCAGCGGCAGCTGCAAAGCACCTATTTTTCCGGCGTTCCCGCCCCGGAAAGCTATGCTTCTCTGGCGGAAAGCCTGGAAAAAGGCCGGTTCCGGAACTATCTCTGGCTGTGCGAGACCCTGTGGCTGAAAAACCGGATGGGAGGCTGAGACCGTGAAATTCTACATTGCAATTCCCGTCTACAAGGCGGAGGCATTTTTGTCAGACTGCGTCAGCTCCGTACTGAACCAGACCTGTCAGGATTTCGAGATCGTCCTGGTGGACGACGGCTCTCCGGACGGTTCCGGCAGGCTGTGCGACGAATTTGCCGCCCGGGACGGCCGGATTCACGCCATCCACCAAAAAAATACGGGCCCCTATGGAGCCCGCAGAACGGCGATTCACTTCATACTGGACCACGGCAGCCCGGAAGACCGGGCGATCTTTCTGGACGCAGACGACAGCCTGAAGCCGGAGGCTCTGGAAACCCTGGCCCGGTGCATCCGGGAGACCGGGGCAGACCTGGTATTCCTTGGGGAAGACCAGGTGTATGAAGGCAAAGTGCTGCGGCCCTTCCCCAGGAACATGGCCTATATCGGCACGGTGACGGACCGGCGGCAGCTGTATAAGATCGTCTTTCAGGACGGCTGGTACAATCCTCTGTGGAAAAAGGTCCCGGCCCTGTCCCTGCTGCCCCGGGAGGACCACCCGGAATTCTACCCCGTCCGCTTCGGCGAGGACCTGCTGCAAAGCATCCCCCTGTACCGGGACTGCCGGAAGGCGGTGTTCCTGGCGGACAGCCTGTACAACTACACCCAGAACCCCAACTCCGCCACCAACGGCCTGGGGTATGAAAAATACCGGGTAACCTCTCTGGTGCCGGAAACCTGCTGGAATTTTTTGAACAGCCAGAATGTCTGGAATTCGGAGGATTTTGAAGAATACATGGGTTGGCTCCGGCGGCTGACCCGGTTTCAAATCTGGCTGGTGGCGAAGTTTGCCACCTCCGCCGCCAACCGCTGCGCGCTCCTGAAAGCCATCTCCCAGGACGGCTTTTATGCCAAGATTATCGCCACAGCCCCCAAAGAGGACCGCTGCCTGACCCTGATGCAAAAAGGACGCTACCGCACCCTGTGCACCGTAGGCACCGCCATGCGGAAGCTGGGAGATATGCGGAGGAAGCTTTTCTCCTAACCTTCCCCTGCGGCGGTGCGTCGCGCAGCGAATCTAATCTTCTATAGCTGCCGGTGGCAGCTATACTATGATTCATGGAAGGGGGACCGCCGCCACAGGCGGTGGTGGAAGAGGGGCCTTACGAGAGAGAGCGGTTCGTAGTTAGCGTCTTTTTAGCCGCTCTCGCCCATTATGTCCCTCCTCAGTCTCGGCTAGCGCCGAGCCAGCTCCCCCGGAGGGGAAGCTTTTTTCCCTAGTCTTCCCCGCAGGGGAAGGTTAAAAACGCGCCCGGAGCTCCCAGAAGGCCACGGCACTGGCGGCGGCTACGTTCAGGGAATCCACTCCGTGATACATGGGGATTTTTACGGTATAGTCGCAGCGGGCAATGGTCTGCTCGGCCAGGCCGTCCCCCTCGGTGCCCAGAACCACGGCCAGACGCTCCTGCTGCCGCAGAACAGGCGCATCAATGGACACGCTGTCGTCCGTCAGCGCCATGGCGGCGGTGGCAAAGCCCGCCTCTTTCAGGATTTCCGGCCAATTCTCCGGCACATAGGCCCAGGGCACCTGAAAAACCGTGCCCATACTCACCCGGGCGCTGCGGCGATAGAGAGGGTCTGTGCAGCCGGAGGTCAGCAGCACCGCATCCATGCCCAGAGCAGCCGCGCTGCGGAAAATGGCCCCTACATTGGTGGGGTTCATGACGTTTTCCAGCACCGCCACCCGGCGGCAGGCAGCGAGAATTTCCTTCGGCTCCGGCTGCCTGGGCCGCAGCATGGCGCAGAGCATCCCCCGCGTCAGCTGGAAGCCCGTGAGCTGGGTCAGGATGGGCATTTCCGCCGTATACACTGTTATCTCCCCGCACCGGGCAATGGCCGCCTGGGCCTCCTCGTTGCAGTGGCTCCGCTCCACCAGCAGGGAAACCGGCCTGCACCCGGCGTCCAGTGCCCGGCAAATCACCTTAGGGCTCTCGGCAATGAACATCCCCTTCTTGGGCTCGAAGCGGTTTAATAGCTGGGCTTCCGTCAGCCGGGCATACACGTCCAGCTCCGGGGCGTTAAAATCCGTGATTTCGGTAAATTCGATCATGGTATTTCTCCATATGTTTTGTTTTCGGCAGCACCGCTTTCTTCTGCGGCACTGCCTTTATTATATCGCAGCGGGAATTGGCTGTCAAATAGGGAACCTCTGATTCAAGCGGCAAGAGCTGGTGACGAGGGATTTTGTCTCAGACGAAAGTTCTGAAAGTGGAGGAATCCTGTATGGATTTCCCGCTTTTAGAACTGCACGGATGGGGCAAAAGGCCCGTCATCCAGCCGAAGACGATTGATTCAGAGGTTCCTCAGGTATCTTTTTCCTTGCAATGCGCAGAGGCGGGGGGTATAATGGGAGTATCGTGTAAATTGGGCTTTTAAAGCCTTCCCCTCCGGGGAAGGTTAGGGCGCTCCATTTTCTAAACTACACAACCAAGGATGGACTGCTATGAATGTCACCTTACAGCACCTGACCAAGCGATTTCCCAACCGGAACAAAAAGCAGGGCGGCGAGGTTGTCGCCGTGGACGACTTTACCTATGAGATTCCCGATGGCAAGCTGGTGGGCCTGCTTGGCCCCTCGGGCTGCGGCAAGAGCACGACGCTCTACATGATCTGCGGCCTCCAGGCCCCCACGGAAGGAAAGATTTTCTTTGGGGACAAGGACGTGACCCAGCTCCCCACGGAGAACCGTGGGGTGGGTCTGGTGTTCCAGAACTATGCCCTGTACCCCCATATGACGGTTTTGCAGAACATTCTCTTCCCTCTGGAAAACCTGAAGGGCAAGGACCGGCCCGGCAAGGCGGAGATGGTTCGCAGGGCCACAGAGGCCGCCAAGCTGGTGCAGATCGATTCTCTTCTGGACCGGAAGCCCAGCGAGATGTCCGGCGGTCAGCAGCAGCGGGTGGCCATCGCCCGGGCGCTGGTGAAGATGCCCTCGGTGCTGCTGCTGGATGAGCCCCTGTCCAACCTGGACGCCCGGCTGCGCCTGCAGACCCGGGAGGAGATTCGCAGAATCCAGCGGGAGACCGGTATCACCACTGTCTTCGTCACCCACGACCAGGAGGAGGCCATGAGCATCTCCGATGAGATCGTGGTGATGAAGGAGGGCGTGGTGCAGCAGACGGGCAGGCCCCAGGCGGTCTATGATGACCCCGCCAACCTGTTTGTTGCAAAATTCTTAGGCACGCCCCCCATCAACCTCTTTGACGGGCGTATCGAAAACGAATGGCTCTATATTGGCCAGGACCGGGTTCTGCCCGCCGCCGGGCTGCCGGAGGGAAACGTCACCGTGGGCATCCGACCCGAGGGCTTTGTGCCGGAGGACAACGGACCTTTCCGCTGCGGCCTGAACCGGATGGAGGTCATGGGCCGGGACGTGAGCTTTCTGTGCACCCACGATGGCTGCCAGGCGGAGACCTTCCGGGCCATCCGCCAGTCCGACGGCACCGAGGGCAGCCACGGGCAGAGCGTATCTTTCCGCCTGAAGCCCGGCAAGGTACTTCTGTTCGCCCCGGAAACCGGCGCGCGGCTGCGGCCCCGGGAGGCATAGCATGGAGAAAAACAATTATAAGGGCTTTCTCTACCTGCTGCCCGCCTTCGTGTTTCTGGGCTTTTTCCTGGTGTATCCCCTGATTGACGTATTCGTCTACTCCTTCCAGGAAAACTACAATTTTGCCTCTCAGACCTACACGGGGGTGGGGCTTTACAACTACGCCTATGTGCTCCACGACCCCTATTTTTTGCAGGCCCTGAAAAACACCTTCCTGCTGGTGATCATTACGGTGCCCCTGTCCACGGGACTGGCCCTGCTCATCTCCCTGTGCCTGAGCTCCATTCAAAAGCTGCGGGAGCTGTTCCAGACCGTTTTCTTCCTGCCCTATGTGACCAATACCCTGGCCGTGGGCCTGGTGTTCATGATTCTCTTCCGGAAGACCGCCTATTCCGACGGCTTTGTGAATGTGCTTCTGAACGCCCTGGGCTTTGCCAGCGTGGACTTTCTCTCGGGGCCGTACTGGGCGAAGATGCTGGTACTGTGCCTTTACACCGTGTGGATCGTCATGCCCTTCAAGATTCTGATTCTCACCTCTGCCCTGGCCTCCGTGGACCAGACCTACCGCAACGCCGCCCGGGTAGACGGTGCTTCCAGGGGCCGGATTTTCTGGCGCATCACCCTGCCTATGATCTCCCCCAGCCTTTTCTACCTGGTGATCACCGGCTTCATCGGGGCCTTCAAGGCCTATTCCGATGCCGTGGCCCTGTTCGGCACGGACCTGAACGCCGCAGGCATGAATACCATTGTGGGCTATGTCTATGATATGCTCTACGGCAATGCCGGCGGCTATCCCTCCTACGCCTCCGCCGCGGCCATTCTTCTGTTTGCCATCGTGCTGACCATCACCTGCATCAACCTGCTGGTGAGCAAAAAGCACGTCCACTATGTGTGAGGTGCGGCCATGGATTATGATTTGATTGAAAAACGGGCCCGTGGGCGGCAGATCGGGTATCTTGCCGCCATTGGGCTGGTGCTGGTGCTCTGGGCCATCATTGTCCTGTTTCCCTTTTACTGGATGCTGCTGACCTCGGTCAAGAGCTACGGCAGCTACAGCAGCGAGTTTGTGCCCAAGCTCTTCACCCTGCATCCCACTCTGGAAAACTACGCCAGCGCCTTCTCCCAGGTGCCCCTGGCCGGGTATTTTCTGAATACGGCCATCTTCACGGTGATCACCACGGCGCTGATGCTCTTCGTCACCGTTCTGGCCGCCTTTGCCTTTTCCCGGCTGCGGTTTCCCGGGCGGGACCTGATTTTCGCCGCCTTTCTGGCCCTGATGATGATCCCCTCGGAGCTGGTGGTCATCACCAATTTCGTAACCGTCACCCAGTGGGGGCTGCGGAATACCTTTCTGGGGCTGATCCTGCCCTCAGTGACCTCGGTATTCTACATCTATCTGCTAAAAGAGAACTTCTCCCAGGTGCCGGATGAGCTGTACTACGCCGCCAAGGTGGACGGCACCTCGGACTTCAAATACCTGTGGAAGGTACTGCTGCCCATCTGCCAGCCCACGGTGGTGACCATCACCATCCTGAAAATCATTGAGTGCTGGAATAGCTTTGTCTGGCCCCGGCTGATCACGGACAAGCAGGACTATTTTCTGGTATCCGTGGGCATCCAGGAGATTCGGGAGAACGGCTTCGGCCGGGAGAATATCCCCGCCATGATGGCCGCCGTCACCGTCATCTCTCTGCCGCTGATCGTACTGTTCCTGATTTTCCGGAAAAAAATCATGTCCGGCGTGGCAAGAGGAGGGACCAAGGGATGAAAAAGCTGCTTGCCCTGGTGCTTGCCGCCGCCCTGCTGCTCACCGGCTGCCACGGTCACCTGGTATCGGAGGGCGCGGAGAACGCAGAAAGCTATACGCTGCCGGAAAGCTTCGATACCTCCCGGCATTTTGAGATCACCTTCTGGGCCAAAAACGATACCAATAAGGTCCAGACCGCCATCTATCAAAAGGCAATCGGGGATTTTCAGAAGCTCTACCCCAATATCACCGTGAACATCCGGCTGTATACCGACTATGCCCGGATCTACAACGATGTGATCACCAACATTGCAACGGACACCACTCCCAACGTCTGCATCACCTATCCGGACCACATCGCCACCTATTTGACCGGTGAAAACACCGTGGTTCCCCTAGACAGCCTGATGGACGACCCCAACTACGGCCTGGGGGGCAGCGCTCTGGCCTTTGACTCCCCCACCAGGGATGAGATCGTGCCCCAGTTCCTCTCGGAGTGCGCCATTGGGGGCACAACCTATGCCCTGCCCTATATGCGCTCCACGGAGGCCTGCTACGTGAACAGGGACTTTGTGGAAAAGCTGGGCTTCACCCTTCCGGAAAGCCTCACCTGGGACTTCATCTGGCAGGTCAGCGAGGCCGCCACGGCCAAAAATGCAGACGGCACCTATCAGCTCAACGGTCAAAAGGTGCTCATCCCCTTCATCTACAAGTCCACGGACAATATGATGATCCAGATGCTGCAGCAATTGGATGCGCCCTACGCCCGGGACGACGGCACCGTAGAGCTGTGGAACGACCAGACCAAGGGCATTCTGGAAGCAGTCGCGGCCCACACCGCCACGGGAGCCTTCTCTACCTTTAAGATTTCCAGCTATCCCGCCAACTTTTTAAACGCCGGCCAGTGCATTTTCGCCATTGACTCCACTGCGGGTGCAACCTGGATGGGCTGCGACGCCCCCCTGCTTGACATCAGCGAGGACGCCATTGTCCGCTTTGAGACGGCGGTTTACCCTGTGCCCCAGTACGACCCCGAAAACCCCAAAATGATCTCCCAAGGGCCAAGCGTGTGCCTGTTCCAGAAGGACGACCCCCAGGAGGTGCTGGCTTCCTGGCTGTTTGCACAATTTCTGCTCACCAACGATGTGCAAATTGCCTATGCCGAGACGGAGGGCTATGTGCCCGTCACGGAAAAAGCCCGGCTTGACCCTGCCTACGTGGACTACCTGAACCGGGCCGGTGAGGACAACGACACCCACTATGCCGTAAAGCTGGAAGCCTCTAAAATCCTGCTGGAAAACAGTGAGCACACCTTCGTCACCCCGGTGTTCAACGGCTCCGCCTCTCTGCGGCAGGCCGCCGGGCAGCTGATCGAGGAGACCTGCAACGCCGTCCGCCGGAAGCAGAGCACGGATTCTGCCGCGCTGGACGCCATCTATGAAAAGGTAGCCACCTTGAACCACCTGGACCAGATCCAGGTTTCCGCCGCTGCTTCCGACCTGGGGCCTCTGAGCGCAGGGGCCCGGGCGCTGCTGATCGGCCTGGGGCTGTGCTGGCTGGGAATCATTTCCGCATTTCTGCTGGAAAAACGGGAAAAGGCCGGGAAAAGCCATTGATTTTTCCACGGCCTGCCGCTATAATGGGTCTTAGTTTACGGGATTTCCCCGTAAAACACATCATCCGATAAGGAGAAAACGAAAAATGAAAAAGATCATTGCCCTGCTGCTTGCTGTCTGCATGATCGCCGCCTTTGCAGGCTGCGCCAAGTCCGACACCGCCGCCACCACCGAGGCCCCCACTACCGAGGCTCCCACCGAGACCACCGAGGAAGTCACCGCTCCCGTCGAGGCCGAGGGCGACGTCATGAGCCATGCCGACTACATGGCCGCCGAGCTGGACAGCCCCGTGTGCATCGAGACCTATGTCCAGGCCCATCAGTCCTGGTGGGACAATAAGCTGACTGTCTACGCCCAGAGCGAGGACGGCGCATACTTCATCTACAACATGGAGTGCTCCGAAGAGGACGCTGCCAAGCTGGTGCCCGGCACCAAGATCCGCGTCAACGGCTACAAGACCGAGTGGTCCGGCGAGGTGGAGATTGCCGAGGGCGCTACCTTTGAGATCCTGGAAGGCTCCTACATTGCCGAGCCCCAGGACATCACCGGCGGCCTGGGCGCCCAGAACCTGATCGACTGGCAGAATGCCAAGATCTCCGTCTCCGGCCTGACCGTGGTGGCCGCCAATGACGAGGGAGCTGCTTTCCTGTACAACTGGGATGGCTCCGGCGCTGCAGGCAACAACAATGACCTGTACTTCAACGTGTCCGACGGCACCAACACCTACACCTTCACCGTAGAGAGCTACCTGTGCGGCGAGGGCACCGATGTTTACACCACCGTCACCAACCTGAACGTGGGCGATGTCATCGATGTGGAGGGCTTCCTGTACTGGTACAACGGCGCACAGCCCCACGTGACCTCTGTCACCGTGAAGTAACTTTCCCGTAAATAGCTCTGCCCCGGAGTTCCCGGGGCAGAAATTTTTCCAAGGAGGAATCCCTATGAAAGAATTCATCCGCGTTCTCAAATTCACCTTTTTCTCCATCAGCGCAGGCCTGATTGAAATGGGCGCTTTTGCCCTGCTCAATGAGTTTACAGCCCTGCCCTACTGGCCCTGCTACCTCATCGCCCTGTGCCTGAGTGTGCTGTGGAACTTCACGCTGAACCGGAAGTTTACCTTCCAGTCCGCCGCCAATGTGCCCGTGGCCATGGCCAAGGTGGCCGCCTACTACGCGGTCTTCACCCCGCTTTCTACCCTGCTCGGCAATTTCCTGGCAGCAAACCTTGGCTGGAACGAATACCTGGTGACGGTTGTGAATATGCTGCTGAATTTCTCCACGGAGTTCCTCTACCAGCGTTTTTTCGTGTTCGGCAAGACGATTGACAGTGCAAAATAAAAAAGCTTCTCCGTATGGAAAGCTTTCGGAGTATAAAGCAACCGCGGTTTCCGTTTTTTGAGAAACCGCGGCATTTTTTATCCTTCCGGCATTTCAAATGCGGCAATGGGCGGCTTTTCCAGGCCTGCGTGGCGTTCCAGCAGGAGGAAGGAAAAGCGCATGTAAGATCTTGTATAGGGGTCTGAAAAGCTGTATTGCAGTGATTCCTCGATCCGGCGAAGGCGGTAGAGCAGGGTGTTTTTGTGGACGAAGAGCATCTGCACCGTCCGGGTGACGGACCGGTCCTGCATCAGGTAGGCCCAGAGGGTCTGATAGAGCACCTCGTCCTGGCAGAAGAGCCGGTACACATCCGGCTGGCAGGCGGCCAGACACCGGTCCGGGTCGTAAGGGCTGCGAATCAGGTGGTCCATGGCCAAGTAGTAATAGTCCGTCAGGAAGCCCTTTTTTCCTTTGGGGGATTGCAGGGCATATTCCGCCTGCTCGAGGAGCTTGGGCAGCAGCTGGAAGCCCTGACGGCTCAGACTGACGCCGCCCTTCACCGGGGCAGAGCGCAGAAACTCCTCCAGCTTGGTTCTGCGGCGGTCGTCCGGCATCCGGCTGTCGTTGGCCAGCAGCACAAAGCGTCCCTCCAGCACCCCCGAGAGGTCCCAGGGGAACACCGCCGCAATGGCCGCGAAATACTGCCGGTAGCTGCGCTGGAGCTGCAGCTTGTCTTCCGAACCGTCCAGGTCCAGAATATAAACCCGGAAGCTGTCCTTCTCCGTCCAGCCCCGCTGCTCCAGGAAGTGCTGCGCCCCCTCGTCGCTTAGGCTCCCGCCCTCTAAAAAGCGCTGAAGCATAGAATTTCCCAGTTCACTGCTCTTCTGCTCCCCGCTCAGCACAGGGGCCAGGGCCTTGGCCAGCATGACCATCAGCTGCATGTGGCCGTCATTCATAGGGTGGTCCTTCTCCACAACGGTCAGATACCCCACAGGCATTTCCCCCTGAAACAGGGAAATGGACAGGCTGTCGGACATCCCGCTGCCCTCCGGGAAGCGGAAGCGAATGACCTTTCCGTCCATATGGTAGGAAAGTCTGGCCTCGGAGATCTCCTTGGCCGAGGTAAAGGAGGAATAGCCATAGGTCTTCAAATGCAGCCACTCCGGGTCTACCGCTTCTGCGCCATAGGCGGCGGAGCAGGCCAGAACCGCATGGTTGGCATCCGTCAAAGCGATGGGATTTTTGAAGACGACCCCCATCTCCTCCACCAGCGCCCGGAAATTCCGCTGCTCAATGGCCTCGGAAATGCGGCTCTCCCAGTCAAACATGGAGTCGAACAGGCTTTGCAGCAGCTCGAAGCCCTCCCGGGCGGACAGGTCCGGCAGACGGATGCTGTCTTCGTTCCAAAGGTACAAGCAGTCCGGCCCGTCCTGCTGAACAAGCACGCAGTCTGTGGCATAGGCCAGCCGTGCGCTGCGCAGAACCCGGGGGGATTCCCGGCGAATATGCACTTCCGGCTCGAAGGATTCCAGCAAATTGGCGATGATCCACATACTGAGCTTCATGGCATTGTCCTTTCTGTCCAATGGGAGGACGGCTTTTGGGTTCATGTGCTCTCATTTTATCACTTTTCCCCGAAAAAAGGAAGTCCTATTTTGTAATTTTCACCAACTCCTTTTGTCGCACATTGTGCGGCTTTGTACTTTTAGAACAAAAATCTATTCTTCCCCCGGAAAAGCAGTGTACTCTTGGACCGTATCTTTTCGCGCCCTCGGATGCTACAATGAAACCAGCCAGAAAAGCAGCGGGCCGGAAAACGGCCACACACGAAAAGGAGTGACTGTTATGAAAATTCCCTTCAACGAAAAAGAAATGGAAGTAGTCGCCCAGATGCCGGCCTTCGGTGGCGGCACCATTCCCGTATTTAACTACCCCATCAGCACCACGGAGCTGGCAAAGCGCACCTTCTGCGACAAGGAAGCCCTGTGGATTCTGAACGGCTCTGAAACCGGCTTCTTCTGCCCCTCCGTGATACCCGACCATGTGGCCCGCGGCTTCGTTTTTGAGGCGGTCCCCACTCCCAGAGAAAAATTCGGCGGCAAGGATATGTTCGGCCTGAACTGGAAGTACATCGATGTGGCCGGCGGCTCCATGAGCGAGGGCAAGCTCTTCGATGACGCCAACGACTGGCGGGAATACGTCCACTTCCCCGATATCGACAGCTGGGATTGGGAAGGCAGCGCCGAGATGAACAAGGAATACTTGGCCTCCGGTCCCAAGATCCTGTGGATGCTGAACGGCTGCTGGTTTGAACGGCTGATTTCCTTCATGACCTTCGAGGGCGCCGCCATGGCCCTGCTGGACGATGACCAGCTGGATGCCATCAAGGAGCTGATCCACGAGACCACCTCCCTGTATATGCGCATCGTTGACAAGTGCTGCCAGTATTACGACTTCCCCGGCTTCTGCATCCACGACGACTGGGGCTCCCAGATGGCCCCCTTCTTCTCCGAGGCCGTGGCCAGAGAGGTGTTCCTGCCGGAGATGAAGCGCTTCTGCGATCACGTCCATTCCCGCGGCAAATTCATCGACCTGCACTCCTGCGGCAAGGGCGAGACCCGCTGCGGCGTCTTCGTAGACGCGGGCTTCGACTCCTGGACGCCCATGGCCATGAACGATACGGACAAGCTGTGGCGTGACTATGGCGACAAGATCGTCATCTCCGTGGTCTGCAACGAGCTGGAGCACCCCGAAACCGCTTCCGAAGAGGAGCTCCGCGCCGCCGCCCGGTCCTTTGCCGCCAAGTATGCCAAGCCCGACCGCCCCTGCGTGTTCAGCTATATGTACTCCAACCCCGCCTATCTGACCCCCGCCTTCCGGGAAGAGCTGTACAGAGCCTCCCGAATCGGCTGCTGCGGCCAGGAATAAGGGAAGCCGGAAAAGAGAAAGTTAGGAGGAACTGTTATGCAGCCTACAAGCAGTAAAAAAGAGATATGGACCATGGGTACCTATTCTCTGCTGACCCTGTCCATCATGGTCGGCTTCATGTACCTGAACACCTTCGCCACCGAGGTTCTGAAAATCCCTGCAAGCACCCTGGCAACCGCTCTGCTGATTGCCAAGAGCTGCGACTTTGTCGTCAGCCTGTTCTGTGGCATCATCGTTGAAAAAGTCAAGCTGGGCAAGAAAGGCAAAAACCAGGGCTGGCTGTACTACGGCCGTTGGATACTGGCCGTTGCCATTATGCTGGAGGTTATCAACACCAGCACTGCACCTATGGCCGCCCGTGTTGTGGTTCTGGGCCTGTCCTACACCGTGCTGAACTGCCTGATGAACATCATGCAGACCGCTTACTACGGCGTGGTTGCCGTTGTTGCCGGTCCCAATCCCGCAAACCGGAACGCCATGACCATTAACATGATTCGCCAGAACACCGTGGTCATGCTGATTTGTTCTTTCATCCCCACGCTGGTCACAAAGCTTCCCTTTGGCAGCTGGAACTACTTTATCGTCGCCCTGGTCTTCATGCTTCCCATGCCCTGGGCTTTGGGCAACATTTCCCGGCTGGCGGAGGGCAAGGATCTTCCCGTTGGTCAGGGTCCCGCCGGTGCGCCCCGGGTAACCATCAAGGACATGCTGGAATCCCTGTTTAAGAACCCCCAGCTGCTGGCCCTGTTCATTTCCTTTACCATCCTGCAAATCGGTATGTTCATGTATCAGGCCAACTATACCTACTACTTCATCTACGTTATTGGTGACTTCACCAAGCTGACGCTGGCCACCCTGGCCGCCTCCCTGGTGGGCGTTGTAGCCGCCATGTTCATGCCCAAACTGGGAACCAAGATCGGCAAGAAGTGGGCTTGCGTCCTAGGCTTCATACTCTTCGGCCTGGGCCTGGTGGGCGTGAATCTGATGGGCGCTCAGCACTGGGTATGGTACATCATTTTCATGAGCTTCGGCACCTGCGGAACCTATATTTACTCTTCCTTCCAGGTCACAATGTATCTGGACTGCGGCGAGTGGTACCTGAACAAGACCGGCAAGGATATGCGCACCATTGCCATCGGCCTGGCCTCCCCTCCGCTGAAAATCGGCATGGCCGTAGGCGGCACCATTGGCCTTTACCTGCTGGGCGCCACCGGTTACGTTGCGGGCTTCACCCCGGACGAAGCCTGGGTTAAGAGCTTCATGTTCATCTGCTGGATCGTTCCCGCCGTCATCTACTTTGCAGCAGCCGCCATCATGGCCATCTTCTACAAGATTACCGATGCGGAAGCCGCCAGATGCGCCCAGGAAAACGCCGCCAAGCTGCAGCAGAAGTAATTCCTCCATAGGTACGAAAAGCCGTCCGGTTCACAACGCCGGACGGCTTTTATTATGGGTTCACGTCCATGTGCACATGGGTGCCGTCAATGGCATAGGCATAGCGGACCTCCTTCTGCTGCCGCACCAGTGTCAGCGTTCTCTCGGCGCTCCAGCCCCGAAGGGAGAAGTCCATGGCACAGCCCGTCAGGTGCCTGGAATTGGCCACGCCGCCTACGGCTGCATTGTGAGCCCTGCACCGCACAGTGCTGCTGGGGACCATGGGAACGCCCGCAGCAGCGCGCACCCGGTCCGCAAGGCGCATCAGTTTTTCCACAGGCTCTGTGGGGAAACCGCCGCATTTCCCGCAGGGGCAGGCAATGTAGGGCTCGTTCCTGGAAAAATAGCGGATGTCCTTCCAGAAGCGCTCCGCCTCCTGCTTCCGAAAGCGGCCCTGGAATACGGCTTCTTTGAGCTTTTCCTGGGTCTTCACCCCCGCTTCCCCATCTGCCGCCAGGCCCTCTGCCCGCTGGAAGGCCTCCACGGCGCTTTTCGTCTTCTCCCCCGCCACGCCGTCGATTTCTCCCGGGCTATAGCCCAGATAACTCAGCAGAAGCTGCAGCTGCCTTACCGTCAAGCGGCCTCGCCTCCATAGAGATCCGCCGTTAGAGCGGTGAGCTCTGTGTACTCGTCGTCCGTCAGGCGATTGCAGGCGAAAAACACATCCAGCTTGTTCTGAGCCTGTTCTGCGGTCCTATAGAACTTCTTTCCGATCAGAATTTTCATGCTTTTGTACATAACAAATTTCCTCCAGTCAAAAATATTTACGGTAACGCCAAGCATAGCGTTATCCCTCCTCGATTGCAGCCAGGTCCTGGCTGTACACATCCTCCACCATGGCTGCCATGGCCTCCACCAGCTCGTCATTCTGGGCCTTCAGCGCGGCGGCGCGCTCCCGCTCATAGGCACGTTGGGCGGTGTCCAGCTCCGCCCAGGGCTTCCAGGGAGTAATCATTTCGCCGGAATACACCGTGCCGTCCGCTGCCGTCCAGGTCTTCCCGGCCGGGACAAAGCGGTAGCCCTCGATATAGGCGGCGCACATGCCCTCAAAAAAATCGGTTTCAAGCGCTGTCCGTCCCTCCTTCAGGGCAGTATAGCACTTAAAATCATCATCAATATAAATTTGCATATCGCGCCTCCCGCATCAGTAGGATAGCCAAACGGCCTCAACGGTAAAGTTCCCAAGTACCAAGAAGCCCACAAAGTGATTCCCGCTCAAAGCGCTCACGTCCAGTTCTACAGTACCGTTGAAAAGGGATTTGGACGCCTTAACATTTGGCGGGAATCCGATTGCGCCGGAACCCGCGGACACAGCAAGGGCGCTTTTGGCGCTGCCGTTGCCGCTGATCACAGCGCACACCTTTCTGATCTTATCCAGGTTTACCGATGCGCGGGTGTCCAACAGGCCGTCTTTTCCGGTATAGCTAACCGCAAGGCTGCTGGCTCCCTCCGTAAGTCTGGGGACTGATCCGGTAGATCCACTGTTTATGTACCATTGCGCTGCTTCCCAGCCGCCAGACACGGCATCGCAGGTGTCACCTTTGTTGTACAGGTACACGATCGAGCTTGCAATGTGCACCCAGGCCCCGGACAGGTACATATACGCATCCACCCGGTTCCACGCGCCGTCGGCATAGACGTTGGCCTGCGTGATGATCCCGTCCCCCGTGGCACTGAACCAGATCAGCCCCTCAAAAGGCGCTTCCGGCGCGGCCTCCGCAAAGACGTACTTCTTCCCGGCCTTGTCGGATTTTACCCAGATCATATTCTCCTTTGGCTTCACCGGTTCCGTCAGTCCGGAGACAATGATCAGTCCGGTGCCCGCACTGCCGTTCCCATACAAAAAGCACTGTCCCATTACCGCATCACCTCGATCTGAATGGGGATCGCCGTCTCCGGCTTGTCCCCGAAGCACGTAAACTGAATGCCGCCCGCCGCAGCCACGCCCCGGCTCACGCAGCCCCAGGCCTCCCGCTGGGCCTGGGCCGTGGTATTGTCCGCGTCATACACCGGCACCACATGGGGCATGTCCGATGCCAGAATGCCGCTTACCGCCACCGTCTGGGTGTAAGGCCCGGAACCGGTCCAGCCGGTGCCGACGGTCGCCGTGAAGGTCTTCCGCTTTCCGTCCACATAACCCTTGGTCGCACCGTCTGCCGCAGCGGAGGGTGTTTTCAGGTCCGTGAGTCCGTTGCCGCCCATATCGATCCCGCCGTGCATGGCCCCGCCGGAGGTGGGCAAAGCCCCGATGTGCTCCGCCTTCAGTGAGACACCCCCTGACGCATCCGGAAGCTGCCCCGCAACGCTGCGGACAACATCCGCACCCACATCTCCCCTGGGGCCCTGTGGGCCGGGGTCACCCTTGTCCCCTTTTTCTCCCTTCTCCCCTCTGGGGCCCTGGATGGCCGGAATCTGCACGATGCTTCCGTCCGAGGCCCGCACAAGCAGCTGGGGCTTCTCCCCCGTGGGGTCTACCTGAACCCGGTAGCCCTCCGGCATAGGGCCGCTGCCCACATAGACCTCGCTGTGCCGCAGGAATGCCCTTTGTTCCCCGCCCCGGAAAAAGACCGTCAGCACCACGCCGTCCCGGACCTCCTCCAGGCGCAGGCCCGTATCCTCCAGCGTCTCCAGCAGCTGATCGTACAGGCTGGGCGACGGGTCTTCCGGAGGGCCCCAGGCACTCCGGATGCCCTCCCGCAGAGCGATCCTGGCCGGCGTGGTGGTCCGCAGATTTCCGGAGAACACACCCACCTCCAGCTTTCTGGCGTTCGTAAACACCGGCACGGGGCAGGACATGCCCCGAAAGAGCACATCCTGATAGGTGCTTTCTGTCTGGAATCGGGCGGTTTTCAGATCCTCAGCCTGCCATTGTTCTCCAAAGGCAAACACGGCGGTGAAATCACCGCTTCCGCAGATATAGACGGTTCCGTCCGTCTGGGATGCCACACCGTTCTCCACCGCAATATGAATTTCCGGCATATTCTCTCTCCTTTCCTTTTATGGGCCGAACCGCTGGGGATGCAGCAGTTTCTCCCCATGCAGTTCACTTAATTCAACCCTGTATGAATAATAGCACATTTATAGATACTTGTCAAATGGGCTCCCACACCCCCTGTGGATAACTTTTCCACAGCCATTGCAAAATGCCCCGGCGTGGACCTCTGCGTCCACACCGGGGCATTCTGAAATTCCTTATTTTGCTGCCTTCGCAGCGGTCTTCTTCCGCTTCTTTTTCTTATGCAGCACCAGTGCAGCCCCAAGGGCCACCACAGCAGCGGCTCCCGCACAGACAAGGATCAGCGGAAGCTCGCTCTTCTTCTCCGCCAGAGCAGCCCGGAAGGAGGTGCCTGCAGCGCTGAAAATCAGGTAGCTCCCGTCCTGAGTCGCCTCCGAAACCTCCCAGCCGTCTCCGGTATCCACATAGAGGGTGTACTTCTTTTCGCTGTCCGGCATGCGCAGATGGATCACATGGCTCTGCGCCCCGTCCTCCGGGACCGTCAGGCACCATCCGGCCTCCGCACCATCCGGCAGGTCCGCAGCAAGGGCCGATGCCGTCATGTTCTCGCCGGAGGGGAAGGCCCCCTCTGCCAGTGCAATGGCCAGCTGGCCCGTCTCGCTGCCGGTATCCGCTGCCGCCTGCAAATCGGTATACTCCGCGTAGACGGTCTTGTCCGCCCGGATATGGGCAGGCTCAAAGTCCGCCCACACGCCGCTGCATCCGTCCTTTTCCGGAACCTCCGGAACATCCTTCAGGCGGCGATTATAATCCACCCGGCGGGTATAGGTCACATCATCCGCAACAAAGGTGATGATCATCTTGCCAAAATACTCCGGCACATTTTCCAGCTCCATGAAGCGGTTGTAGCTAATGGGCTCGGCGGAGCCGGCATAGCTGATACCGTCGATACCGGCCAATGCCCCGGAATCGACAAAGAGGTTTTCCGTGCTTTCCCCGTCACCGGAGAGTCGGCCTGCAATGGCACCGGTATACTCTCCGGCGTTCTCCAGCGTCACCAGGGCGCGATTGCCCATGAGCTGGGAGGCTTCACCGGCAATACCGCCCACCAGATTGCCGCCGGACACATGGCACTTGGCCCAGTTGTCGGAGACCTGCTTCTGGCTCTGGCCGACGATGCCGCCCACGTAGCTGGCATCGGGAGAATCCACCGTGCCATAGCCCTCACAGCCTACAATGGCACCCAGGGTCGTCTTGCCGACGATGCCGCCGGCGCAATGCTTCTTGGCCGTGACGGTGCCTCGGTTCTGGCACTGGTACACCAGCGCCCGGGTACGGAAGGTGAAGTTCAGGGAGCTATCCCCCTGGACGGTCAAATCGTCCTCCGGGTCTTTGTCATTCTCCCAGGACAGGGCGCCCACAACGCCGCCGGCGTTGATGTCGGCGTTCACGGTGCCGTAGTTGATGCAGCTGCGGATCTTACCGGCGGAGTCCGCTTCCAGGTCCTCGCCGGATACATCCTGCACCACATTCTCGTTTTCCTCCCGGCCGCTCATGACGTTGACCACCCGGCTCATCTGGCTTGCCAGGGATTGCAGATCACTGATGACCTGTCCACCCTCTTCTGCAGCAGACTGGCTCACGGAGCTGATCTGCCAGACCAGGTCGTTCATCCGGTCGCCCACCGTACCTGCGGCAGCCCAGATGGCGTCCTTGTCGTTCACATTGATGTCCGGCAGCTCAATATCGTCCCCGGGCTTCCAGTCCGGATTGGGGCCATCCACGGAGATATTGTCTCTGACGACCTCCAGCATATAGTCGATGGCATCCAGCACATCATTCAACGACCCCTCCACCTGGACCAGGCCGTCCTGAATGGTGCTGTTGGCATTCCCCGCATCGTAGGCCGCCCGGCTCAGGATGCCCTGGGCCGTATTGAGCTCCTTTTCCAGCTTTTGCAGGGTGTCCTCATCGTAGACCAGCATGTTGTTGGGCTCCATCTGGCCCAGCACGCCGCCGCCCTCCTTCCGGGCGTACACGTCGCCATAGTTCACGCAGTCCGCCATGAAGCCGCTGCTGGAGCCCGCCACGCCGCCGATATTGTAGCCCGTGTGCTGATAGCCCACATTGCCCTCATTCCGGCACAGCCGGATCACGCCGCTGCTGGCGCCCACCAGGCCGCCGATGTCGGAGCCGTTGATGCCGCCTTCATCGCTGGTAAGTCTGGGCACCGTAATGTCCTCAATGGACAGGGTTTCCGTTGCCAGCACCGTGTTCACATTGGCCTTGTTCACGCAGTCGTACACAACGCCCGCATTCTCGCCCACAATGCCGCCCAGGACCTTGCTGCCCCGGATATAGCCCTTCATGGTGCACTTTTCCACTCTGCCGCTGACCTCGTTCAGGCCCACAATGCCGCCAACCTGGCTGATGCCGCAGACCGCACCGAAAAAGCTGACGTTTTCAACGGTTCCGGCGTTGACGCCTGCAAGGCCGCCCACCTTGGTGGAGCTGCCGGAAGGGGTCACCCGGCCGATGATCTCCAGATTTTTGACCGTGGCTCCCTCCTGGATGTAGCGGAACAGGCCCTGGGCAGAGCCGTCCTGGTTCACGACCAGGCCGTAGAGCTTGTGGTTTTGCCCGTCAAAGATACCGCCGAAGGTGGGGATCTGGAAATCCTCCATGTCCTTCAGGTCAATATCCCCATTCAGGGTCACCTTCAGATTTTTGCTGGCGCTGTCCAGACGGCAGAGCTCTGCAAGCTTTTCCAGATCCTCCGCCGTGGACACAGGGTACTCTTCATAAACCGTCTGCCCAGTGTCCTCTTCCGCCGTATTTTCCTCTGCCCGGGCACACAAAGGCAGGAGCATGGCGGCAATCAGCAGCAGTGCAAGGATGCGCACAAGATTCTTTTTCATTGCTTCGTCGCTCCTTCCTCTAAGGCGGGATGATCCTCCACCACCTCCATGTCACCGGTGGCAATGGAGGCGTTGATCTGGCCCGTCAGGATACCGTTGACCTCTGCATCGATCACGCCGCTGATGTAGCCCCGGACGCGGCCATGGACATGCATGGTGCCGCTGGCCGTGCGGATCTTCCGGTCCAGGCCGGGCATTTCAAAGCTGGTGCGCTCGATGATGGTATCGCCCAGCACCAGGATCTGGGGCAGCACCGCCAGAACCAGCACAATGGAGATGATGGTGCCCCGGCCCAGGCAGTCGCCGATGGTGGCGATGACGGGATTGGTGGTCATCACGGCAATCAGGCTGCCGGCAGCAGCCAGAATGGTGCCGGAGGTGAAGATGGTGGGGAAGGAGGCGTTCAGCGCCTCAACAATGGCCCTCTTGGGAGGATACTGCTGTTTCAGCTCCGTGTAGTGGCTGGAGATAACAATGGCGTAGTCGATGTTTGCGCCCATCTGAATGGAGTTGACGATCAGATAGCCCAGGAAGTACAGCGGCGTATTCTCAATGGCAGGCACGGAGAAGTTCAGCCAGATACTGCCCTGGATGACCAGGATCAGCAGCACGGGCAGGCCCGCCGACTTGAAGGTGAACAGCAGGATCAGCATAACAAACAGCGCGGACAGGATAGAGATCAGCAGATTGTCCTCTGCGAAGGAGGAGCTCAGATCCACGGCGCTGGTGCTGTTGCCAACCACATAGAAGTCGTCTCCGTAGTAGGAGCGGACCAGATCGTGGACCTCGTCCAGGAAGCTCCGGGTATCGTCTCCCTCCTCGGGCAGGTCCAGATAGACGACCATGCGGCTGTAGTTATCGCTTTGCAGCTGGACCTTTGCCTGATCCAGCTGGTCGAAGAGGTCATCCAGGGTATCCTGAATCTCTCCGCTGAGGGTGATGTTGCCGTCCTCCATCTGCTGTTTCAGGAACATGAACATATCAAACAGGGGCACCTTATACGCGCCAATGCCGTTGATCAGCTCGCCGTACTGGCTGTGGTCCGTGGCATAGGCGGTATAGAGCAGCTGGGCCACCTCGTAGTCCAGTCCCGCCAGCTCGGAAAGCTGCCGGGGCGTCAGGGCGTCGGTAAGCACATAGCCGTCCATGGCCTCGATATTGGCAAGGCCCATGGTGGATTTCACCCGGCTGTCCTTGTCCAGGGTCTCCAGAATGGCCCCCTCCTTCTCATAGTCTCCGGAGGGCACCATAATGGCCACCATATTGTTATAGCCGAAGGTATGCTTGATCTTCTGCACGGCGATCTGCTTCTCGCTCTGCTTGGCGGTGGTCAGATCATTGTAGGTATAGGCATAGGGGCAGCGGTTGGCGAAGAAGCAGGCAAACACCGTAAGCGCCACAAACAGAGGCGGCACGATGAAGCGGGTCTTCACATCGAACTTGCCGATGGCCGTGATCTTGGGCAGCAGCTCCTTGTGCTGGGTCTTGTCGATCAGATTGGAAAACAGCACCAGCAGGCCCGGCATCAGGGTGAACACGGACAGCAGGCTCAGCAAAATGGCCTTGATCAGCACCACAGCCATATCCAGGCCAATGCCAAAATGCATGAAGGCCAGAGCCCCCAGGCCGGAAATGGTGGTCAGGGAGCTGGAGGAGATCTCGGGGATGGCCTTGCTCAGAGCTTCGATGCAGGCCTCCCGGGTATCCAGCGTCACGTGCTCGGCAGAGAACCGGTGGCAGAGGATGATGGCATAGTCAATGGCCAGGGCCAGCTGCAGCACCACCGTCACGGAGTTGGAGATGAAGCTGATCTTGCCGCACAAAAAGTTCGTGCCCATATTCAGCAGGGCTGCCGCGCCAAAGGTCATCACCAGCACCGGCACCTCCATATAGGCCTTGGAGGTCAGCGTCAGCACGACTACGATGATCACCGCTGCAATCAGCACGATGACACCCATTTCCTTTGCCAGGTCCGCAGAGCTGTCCTCGCCCACGGTGGTGTCCACATAGCTGTCGTAGGGCTCCAGCAGTTCATTGATCTTTTCCATGGCGTCTATGGACACCTGATCCGTCTCCGTCCCATCGAAGCTCACGTCCAGCAGCGCTGCGGTGCCGCGATAGTGGTCCTGGGTATTGTCAAAGGTCACCCGGGAGACGCCGTCCAGGTCCGCGACCTGATCCGCCAGAGCCTGTGCCCGCTCCTGGGTCACATTGGTGATCATAACCCGGGCTGAGCCGTAGGTGATGAAATTATCGTTCATGACGGTCAGGCCACGCCTGGTCTCCGTCTCCTCCGGCAGATAGGTGGTGATGTCATTTTCCACCTCGACCCAGTTCCGGGAGAACAGGCAGAACACCAGCGCCACCACATACAGCAGGAAAAACAGGTTTCGCTTGTCCACAATGAACGCTGCGATTTTCCGCATCCCGCCGCCTTCGGACTTTTCTTCTTGTTCCATAGCATTGGTTCCTTTCTTAAAAAAGTTATGGGGTGCTGAGGGGAGCTTTTCCCATCAGCATTTTTGTCCAGATTATTCTTTAGAATATCATAGAACTCCAAAAGAAAAAATAGGCAAAGTGCCGGATTTGTCAGAAAAAGATCAGCATATTTCCTGCCTTGCGGAAACAGGCGGAATATGCTAAAATATTATAATTATACGATTTTCGAAAGGAGGCCCTTCGGTGGCAAAGGAACGGACGGAAAAAGCAATCATGGACACCTTTTTGCTGCTTCTCAACCAGAATCCCCTGGACAAGATCACCGTAAAGGACATTGTCAGTGCCTGCGGCATCAGCAGGAACACCTTTTACTACCATTATCAGGATATCTACGATCTTCTGCGGGCCACCTTTGCCGCCGTGGTGGACCGGGTTCTCCAGGAGAATGTCACCACCTGGCAGGAGAGTCTGCGCTCGTGCACCGGCTTTGCCCTGGAAAACCGCCGGGCGGTGTATCATGTGTACCGCTCCGCCTATCGGGAGGATCTGGAGCGCAGCCTGTATCGCGTCTCCGAGGAGCGGATGGAGCGGCTCATCCGGCACCTGACCGCCGGGATGACCGTTTCCGAGGAGGACATCCACTATCTGACACTTTTCTACAAGTGCGCCGTCACCGGCATTCTGCTGGAATGGCTCAACGCCGATATGCGCGGTGATGTGGAGCGCATGATCTCCCGCATGGGGGTTCTGCTGGAGGGCAATCTCCGGCTGTCCCTGGAGCGAATCGCCGCAGAGAACGGCCGGGCTTAGGCTCCCACTGTCGGGGCTGTTAGAAAACGCTCTGTCATTGCGAACCAGCGCGCACGCTGGTGTGGTA